>Ga0208701_100244_pt1 | contig 23109 bp, 14 predicted proteins | sample DeeseametaMP1482_FD_184188 | JGI IMG/M metagenome (GOLD analysis project Ga0208701, IMG submission 184188) | Marine microbial communities from the Deep Pacific Ocean - MP1482 (SPAdes) | ecosystem: Environmental > Aquatic > Marine > Oceanic | place: South of Fiji, South Pacific Ocean | collected... | reverse complement strand
CCCGAGCCACCGTTGGCCGTCACGCTTCCGGTTGTCCCGACGGAAAACGGTTCAAAGCTGACCGTACCTCCACTCCCCCCCGGCCCCGCGGTTCCGAAATCCGATCCTCCACCCGCGCCACCGTTGACGTCGACCGCGGTGGCCCCGGTGAAACTCTGGGAGGCCGCGGCCTGCAAAATCACCTGACCGCCGTTTTGTCCTGGAATACCGGCGATATCCGAGAAGCCACCGTTTCCGCCATAGGCCGAGACGGTCAGGTCGGCCACCTCTTGGGCCTCTCCGGTCTGAATCTCCAATCGACCTCCTAGTCCGCTCGCCCCACCGTCGCCTCCTCCGAATTGATTCCCGCCGTTGCCCCCCTGACACATCACCGAGAAAGCCCCCAAGGTTTGTGAACCGCCGGCTGTGAAACTCACCAGACCGCCCCCTCGACCCGCGCCCCCACCGTTGATATAGTCGCCGCCTCTGCCCCCCTGCGCCTCGATCTCGGCCGAACCGACCGCCTGAATCCCAGCCGCTTCGAAGAGGACCGAGCCGCCGGCTCCGCCGCTGCCTGCTCGAGAGTTACCCTCAGCGCCGTTAGTCCCGTAAGCCAAAACCTTCAAGAGAAGCCCGAAGCTCTGATCTCCGCCCGATCTGAGAGCGACCCGCCCACCGGCGCCGCCGTCCGGATTTGAGAATTCCACGGCGGCACGACCGCTCACATCCACGCACAGTCCGTCTCCAAAAGTCTGGGACCCAAATGACCTCACCTCAACTTCTCCTCCACCTCGACTTGTGAAAGAAACGCTGTCTCCCGCAACAATATCGGCCATCGTGAGAATCTCAATCTTCCCCTCGGAAGAGGCCGCTCTCCCGGTCCCGTCGGCCGTCACCACGCAGGCGTCCCCGAGCAAGCAGTTCCCCGTACTGACCAACTTGATGTTAGAGCCGTGTTCCAAGCCGGTGACCGTGGTGACGGTTCCGTTGATGGAGAGGATGCCCGCTTCGGGATTCTCCGAGGTGGCGAGTCCCAGAGCGTAGAGCCGAACTTCCACGTTATTGGTACCTCCGTCAAGCACGCCGTCGAGCCTGACCGGCCCGCCGGATTCGAGCACCAACGGCTCGGAGCCCTGAAGAGTCAGAGTGGTACCCACGGCGAGGGTCAACGACCGCACCCTGAGACGGTGATCGTCGGAATTCCATCCGCTCAGAACGACACCGTTCAGTTCACCCGTATCGGTGTCGAAGGTGGAATCGGAATCCACTATCAAAGCCACTGGAGGAACCGCCTCGAGAACTGTGAGAGAGAGGGTGTCGTTGATCGAATTGTCCACCAGCGCCGAGGCGGTGACCGCGACCGGTCCGGAAAGCGCGCCCGTCACCTGCACCGTCGTGTCTCCGGAAGATATCGGTGCGAAAACAACGGCGTCCGCGGGTGTGCTTTGAAAAGACATGCCGTCGGTGACGACCTGCTCACTTCCATCGGAGAAAAGACCGACGACGGTGAGTTCCAACGTATCATCTCTTGTCACCGCGGTCCTTCCGTCGGTCTCCGCGCTGAGGAGTCTGACGGACTTCAGAACCGCCGGAGTCACACTGAGGCTCAGGCTCTCCCGAAACCCTCCAAAATCCGCGGTGAGGCTAGTCCCGCCGGTCGCCAAACCGCGAAACACTCCGGGTGAAGGTATGTCGACGACACTCCCCGAGCCGAGCGTGATATCGGCGGCCGAAGTTAGGTCCTGGCTTGAGCCATCGGTGAAGAAACCCGTCACCTGGAATCTTCCCGTCGTGCCCGCGGCCACCGAATTGGGAGTGGCACTCAACTCGATGCCCTCCAAAGTCGCGTTGGTCACCGTGAGCAAGGTGGAGACAGAGATGTTATCGACCGAGGCTGTAATGCTGGTCCGACCCGGTGAAGAGCCTGTCACGGTGCCGTCTTCGGCCACTGTCGCCACAGCGGGAGCGGAGGAGGAAAATCGGACTCCGTCAACCGAGTCGCGCCGGCCGTCGGAGTAGAGCCCGGAAACGCCGAGGGTCGTTGTCGTACCTCCGACCAGGACGAGCGTATCCGAGTCAATAAAGAGGGCGACGAGTACCGGTTCGCCCCCCGAGAGAGGGATTGAAGATAAGACGTCTTCCTCCCCTCCGCCCCCGCATCCCGGGCAGAAACCCAGTGCCAGCAGACAAAGGAAAAGGAGGAGTTGAAGGGGTGTTTTGTGAGATCGGTTTTTGATACCCGTTGTGCAGTTCATCCGGCAAGATTCTGCTTCCCCGATAATATATCTGCGGCGGTTTAAACTGTAACAGAATGTTTTCAGTCGCTTCCCACCTCCATCAGGTGGGTTTCAGCCAGACAACTCCATAAGGCTCCAGCATGTCCCCCTTGCCATACTCCCGCTCGGTCAGCAGGTCCCGGCCCGCCACCGGCAACGCGACTTCCTCGTCTTTCACACTGGAGATAGTCAGCACATCGCCGCGCCTCACGGCCACCAAGCCGGGGTGCAGTCGTTCGATTTTCTGAGGCGCCTGGGGATGAAACTGCGGGTGCGCGGCCCGAACGCGAACAAGGTGCAGAAGCGCTTGAAGCACGCCGCCCATCTGCTCGTCCCCGTCCAGCAGACCGTCCAACTCGTCCCGCTCATACTTGCGCCGATTCAAAGTTCGGTTTCGACCGGTCTGAGCGAATCCGTCCTGCCAGTTGGAGCCTCCCACCATGGAATTGAAATAGATCCCCGGAATACCGGCCAGAGCCAGCAGCAGAGCATGACTAGACCGCATCCTGGCGATGCCTTTCTCCACCGGCTCGTCGGGTGCGGTGAGGGCGTCGTAGAAAGTGATGTTCATCTCGTAGGGAGTCTCTTTCCCCTCCACCAGTCGGTTGCTGATCTGCCCTCCGTGGACGCGGACCCTTTCGGTCATGGCTTGGACCTGCTCGGTGGTCAGCAAGTTGTCTACCGGTCGGACACCGATGCCGTCGTGAGAGGACAGAAAGTTGAAGAAGGTTGTTCCGTCCGGAGGGCTGGGCAGCTGAGAGAGCCAGTCGTTCAGGACGGTCGCGTCGCCGGTGTGAAAGGAGTGAACCACCAGCGGAGGGAGAGGGAAATTGTAGACCATCTGAGCTTCGTCAGAGCCGTTTCCGAAGTAGGGGGCGTTCTCTTCGTAGGTTCCGTTGATCTCGGGGACCAGGCAGACTCCCGGTGCCGCTATGTCAAAGAAAGTCCGCAGCAGCTTGACCAGTTCGTGGGTCTGGGGAAGATGCATACAGGTCGTACCCAGTTCTTTCCATAGAAAGCCAACAGCGTCGAGCCTCAGATAGCGGGCTCCGTTCTCGGCATAGAGCAGCAAGACATCGGCGATCTCGTAAAGCAAGTCCGGGTTGGAGTAGTCGAGATCGATCTGATCGGCGGAAAAAGTGGTCCACACATGCTTGGGGCCCCGAGGGGTCTCCACGGTGGTCAAGAGGGGATGGGTCCGAGGACGAATGACCAACGAGTGGTCCATTCCGGGGTCAGACTGCAGCAAGTATCCCCGATCGTTTCCGGCCAGGAACTCTTTATTCCAGTGGCTCTCAGCGGAGATGTGGTTGATCACCGCATCGAACATCAGATTGTAGCGCTCTCCGAGAGCCTTCACATCCTCCCAGGTGCCCAGAGCCGGGTCCACCCGCCGATAGTCGATCACGCTAAAGCCGTCGTCTGAAGAGTAAGGGAAATGGGGCAACAGATGCAGTCCGGTGAGGCCTGAGAGTCTCTGGTTCATAAACTCGAGCAGCCCTTTCAGAGGAGAGCCGGACCGTGGCTTCACCTGGTCCCCGTAGGCAATGAGAAGCACCTCCGACTGATCGGCCGTGAGCCCTCGAGCCTGGCCTGCGAGATCCGGATGAGCAGCGGCGAAATCGGTGGCTAGATTCTGAAGTCCTTCTTGCAGGCTTCGAGCTTGTTCGGGGGGATAGAGCTTGGTCAGGTGATCGTGCATGGCACGACCACCCTGTGCCAACCGGGAAGTTGAATCCTGCCTACGGTTTGGATGCTAGAACTTGATACGCTCTCGCTCCGGTTCGGCAAGCGGCGTCTCGGGTGAATAGTGTTGAGACAAGTAGTCGGCTAACGCTTCTCTTTCCGCGTCCGCAATCGGCGAGCCCCAACCGGCCATCTTCTCCACTTCTTTGAGCCAGGTATCCCGAGAGAGTCTCTGGCCTTGGATGATCTCCGCCGAGTGGCAAATTAGACAGTTTCGCTGGACCAGAGATTTTCCGGGTCCCTCAGGCCACTTCTGAGGTTCGCCTAGCGCTATCGTGGTCGAAAGGAGCAACAATGTCGAAATCGTTAATCTCAAGACTGAACCTCGAGCTCCAGGCGGTCGGCACTCTTCCATAAATAGCCTCCCGGATTCCAAGGGGAGTCCTCCACCGGCTGAACAAATCCACTGCTGTCGGTAGCCCGACAGAGCAAGGTCAAGGCTCCGGGCTGGGTGGGATGCCAGTCGAACTCCCATTGCCGCCAGGCGTACGGCTCGGCCTCGCCCTGAAACCGAGCCTCCTTCCAGCTCTGACCTCGATCGTCGGAAACCTCAATTTTTTCGATCGTCTTCTCTCCACCCGTCCAGCTAACGCCTTTGAGATTCAGCGGCTCGGAAAGAGAGACTCTCGCGCCTTGAGAGGGGCTGGCGAAAAGAGAACGCGTGACCAGCTCCTCCATCGGCTTCATAGACTCCGGAGGCACCGAATCTCCCGGCTTCACCTCGATATCGGGATAGCGATATCCCTTCTGGTAGTAAAACCCGTCCGAGGGCTCAGCCTGAACACGGATGGAAGTCACCCACTTGATCCAATCGTCTCCGACCCATCCGGGCACCACCAGCCTCACCGGACCGCCATGCAGACTGGGCAGCGGCTCGTCGTTCATCTGGTAGGCCAGCAAAGTGTCGGGGTGTAGGCATTTGGAGAGCGGCAAGCTTCTTTCGAAGACTGGCACCGTCGCCATCAAAGGTTTGTCGGCCCCGCTCACCACAACGTTCTCCGGTGAACTCTCCCCGACGCCCGCTCTTGCCAAAACGTCGGCAAGTCTGGCTCCCGTCCAGCGCGCGTTGCCCACAGCTCCCCGGCCCCATTGGACCCCCGGCACCGGCGGGCGATAGAACCCCCGGCTATTACCGGCACACTGGAGTACCGCGGTGACGGTCGCGGGTGGAAAAGCCTTCAGGTCTTCAAAATTGAGCTTGATCGAGTCCGAGCCTCCAACCTGGATCTGAAGTCGCCAGTCGCCTTGTGAAACCTTCGGCTCGGGATGGTGAGAGCGTACGAAGAACCGCTCGTTGGGAGTCAGGTACGACTCGAAGACTTCGACCGGAGTCTCCAGGTCTTTCGGCCGGCGGTTGCGGACGATGAATTCAAAGCCCTGTTCGGGAGTGGGATCGATAGCGCCGACCGGCGTCCTGCTCTGCGTGGGAAGCGTCGATTGGCGACAGCCCGCCAGCAAGCCTAAGCTCGTCACCATCCCGAGACGCAGAAATTCTCTTCGATCAATCATAGAGCTTCCTCACCATCATAAGCTGAGAAACCGGAACAGCAAGAGTCTTCAACATCCGTTGCGACTCTTCCCAAAAGTTCTCCAAAGCGCCGCCTTTACCTGAGCCATGACCAAGAACTTCCGCCAGACTGACCGGCTCGCCATACCTGGCCTGAAATTTGATCCGAGAAGCGTACTTAGTCCAGTTCTCGCCCTTCGACTTGAGATAGAGCAAATAGTTAAGCAGATAATCGTTGTGCTCCGTCTCTCCGGTCATGAGACTGTCAAAGAACTCAAGAACCCCATCTTCGCAGACTTTGGAAACTTCCTCCAAGGCCTCGTTCGCCAGGAGTTCGGTCCAGTAGTCATCGACATCGAGCCCGTCGTGGTTCGCCATGACCTTGACCCCTGGAGGCATGTCCTTGGCCACAAAGTGCTTCAACGGTCTTTTCCGGGCGTAGGTCCAGATGACGGACGGAGCCCGCGGACTCTGGGCCAGGGCGACCTCTCCCTCCACTCCGCGGAGCGAATGACGAGGCCCTTCATACTCCTCAAAACGGAAATCGACTCTCGGCTGGCGGCTCATCCAGGCCTCCTTCTTCGAAAAGTAGGTTTGGCCGGCAGCCAACTCCTTATCTACGCATCGAAAGGTGCCGCCCCACAGAAGGTTCTGAGATTCCCGGTCCAATTTATAGACCGGGTCACCCGACCTGAGACCATACTTCCATTCCTTCCCGGTGAAATTGATGGCCGAATGATTTAGCAGAGTGGCCCGGTCCCAAAGTGTTCCGTCCAGCCTTTCGAAGATCCTCAGCGACGAAAACTCCAGCGCACCTCGCAAAGCTTTGGCTCTGAGAGTAGGGGCCCAACGCCTCTTGTCTTCGTCGGCCAGTGTCTCGTAGCAACGCGCAGCCTCCCTCAAAAGCAGGTCACGCCCCGTTTCCAGGTGTTGCTTCAGCAGGGCCCATCGTTCGTCGGCCACCAATCCGGTGAAGGAGAGGTCTCGACTCGCTTTGTTGTCGCAGACGAGGGCGTGTAAGCCTCTCAAGTCCACACTCTCAGGAGGTTCGTAGCGCACCCCGTGGATCATCAGGTCCAACCCCACTTCAAAGCCCAGACTCAAGAGAACGGAGGCGTCGACCTGCGACACCTCCTCTTTGCAAGGAGCGGAGAGTTCGAAAGACAGCAGAGGATGCTCCGGGTGCCTCCAGTGGAGGTGGAAAAACGAGTTCTTGATCGCCTCGAAGTCTCGGCAGTCTTCCTTGTGTTCCAGTAGAATCGGCACCGGAGCTTTGGAGCAGCGCTTACGGACGAGATCCAGCTCGGGATGGTCTCGCCTCAGACTATTCACGAAGCGTTTCAAGACCTTCAGGGACGGCCGATCTCGAAAATGAACCCGATGACCCTCACCCTTGGGAGGAGCCTCCATCTCCCGGATGTGCTCACCCTCTTCATCGATCTCCAACACCACGCCCTGACCCTCTCTCCAACTCTCTACCAGGAGCAACTTGGGGTCCAAACTGGAGGCGGCGTTAAGGGCCACCGCCAACTCCCGTCCTTGAGGAGAGGAGCGTCCCGACAGCAAGTTAGAGAAGAGCTGCTCTAGAGCGGCCCGGTCCAGGGGCCGCCCACCGAACTCCACGATGATGTCGTCCGAATCTACGTAGACCTCGACCTTGTCCGAGCCGCCCGCGATAGCACCGGAAATGAGATGAACAACGAACGACTGGGGGTCGGTAAGCTGGAAGTCGGCAAGCTTTTGACGCGCTCGTGAAGACTCGAGGCTGAACTGCCCTTCTTCGGGCCTGGCTTCTTCCGGAACGTATCCCTTGATGAAGTTGGCCACGTTCAGCCGGGTCGGCTGGCTCATGGAGAACCCCGGCTGGGCCACCAGCTCTCTTATGACGGCTTCATACTGCTCGGGAATCTTGGCTCGAGTATTTGGGTTTTTATAAACCTGCCACAATCCGATCTCCAACTCCTCATGCCCATCGAGGCTGCTCAAGAGGCCTTCAATATTTTCGGCTTTCAGTTGTTTTCGAAAACGCTCCCAGCGATGGTCCCCCAGGTCTTCTAACCTGATGGTGCCGGTGGTCGCCGATACGGCGGGCGACCGGTTCTTTTCTACTCCCGGAGAGCCGAAATAACTCGCTTCCCAGTGACCGAGGACTTCATCTTTTCGACGATGATGTTGAATGACTAAATGAAGGTACACCGGGATCGCCGTGAGGCTCTCCTCCACTTTTCCGCGGAAACAGTACCTGTAGCCTGGAAGTCGACCCCGTGGCTCAAGTTCCGGGAAGTGCTCAGCCGCCAGGGCAAGAATACTTTGCTGAATCTTTTTCCTTTTATTGAGCACCGGGTGACTTTCGCAAATTTTTTCCCCCATCCTATCGAATTAATTGAAGCTTAACCCCTCATCATGTTTACATTTCTCTTACATCAGGCGAGGCTCGTTTGCCGATACTAGATAGGCAATGTGTATCCACCACCTACATCAGAATTCAGCTCATCCCAGATTTGAGCCTCCATCCCGGAAAGGTGCCGCTTCAGCCGGCGACAGCCGGATCCCCGGAATCGGCAACGGTGGATACGACGCCAAGCACTACGATGCGGACATCAAAGTCGGCACCGATGGGTCTCTCGATGCCACTTCCAAGATGAAGGCGCTGGCCACTCAAAACCTGGACCAACTGAATATCGACTTTGTCGGTTTCGACATCGAATCGGTGAAGATAAACGGCGAGAAAGCCGGCTTCAAGAGAGACGACGGCGAACTGGTGGTCACTCCGGCCCACCAACTTTCCAAAGGCCAGGAGTTTGAGCTTCAGGTGGACTACAACGGACAGCCGAAGCCGTTTCGCTCCAAGCACGCACCGGTCACCCTGGGCTGGAACAGCTTTGAGGGCGGAAGCTACGTCGTCTCCGAACCCGACGGCACTCGAGCCTGGCTTCCGGTGAACGACCATCCCACCGACAAAGCCTCTTACAGTTTCCACATCAACGTTCCCAAGCCGCTGGTGGCCGCAGCGAACGGCGCTCTGACGGGTGTCGAGGAGAAAGACGACTCTCGCACCTATCACTTTGAAGCCCGAGATCAGATGGCGAGCTACTTGAGCACCGTCCACGTCGGCGACTACCAGCGTTTCGAGTCGAAGAGTGCCGAAGGCATCCCCATTCAAAACTATTTCCCCACCGATCTGGTGGAAGAGTCCCAACGTGACTTCGCCCGAGTGCCCGAGATGATGAGTTTTCTCTCGGACAAGTTTGGGGCCTATCCCTTCGAAACTTACGGAAACATCGTCATGGACGCCAACCTGGGCGGAGCGGCCGCTCTCGAAACCCAGACCCTGCCGCTCTACGACCGCGGCATGGTCACCGGAAACCAGCGTATGGACAGGGTGCTGGTGCACGAACTGGCCCACCACTGGTTCGGCAATAGCGTGTCCCCCGGCGACTGGAAGGACATCTGGCTCAACGAAGGCCTGGCGAGCTACTCGGAAATGCTATGGGCCGAGCATGACCAGGGAGTAGAAGCCCGCGACCGTGCGCTAGCTAGAGCCGAACAGATCGTCAAACGCTTTGGCTCCAAAGACCCCATCGCCGAACCGGCTCCCGACAAGCTCTTCGACTCGAAAGTCTATCAGGGCGGCGCCCTGGCGGTTCACGCTTTGCGCAAAGAAGTGGGAGACGAAAAGTTCTTTGAGATCTTAAAGCAGTACGGAACCCAACATCGGGACAGCACCGCCACCACGGAGGACTTGATCGCTATCTCTTCGGCCGTGGCCGGGAAAGATCTTTATCCGTTCTTTCAGGAATGGGTTTACAGCCCGGACCTACCACAGGTACCGCTGGATACGCCGGGGTTGCAAAACAGTATGATGCTGACCGCTGCCGATTTCAGTCAACGTGGAATCGAGCCCACGGCCGCCGAGCAGATTCTTCTGGCCTAGAAGTCCCAGCCGTCCCAGCGCCACGCATCGGGGTCGAAGTAGGTTTCGGTGCCCCAATATTGGTCAACGGCCTGGTAGTAGCCACGAGCATAAGCGGTATTGGACTCGGCTTGCTTGTTGACATCAGCCATCATCGTCTTCATCCGACTCTCAAAGGCGGCCTCTTCAGGCTGAGCTTGTATCGCTTCGTTGAGGGCCTCCACCGCTTTGTCGTTTAGCCCGTTCTGGCTGTACAGAATGCTCAGCAGGACGTGACTGGTGGTGTTGTGGGGGTCTTCCAGCTTGATTCTCTTGGCCTCCGCTTCGGCTTCGGTGAGGCCTTTCGCCTTGCCGCCGCTGACCCGGAACGGCGACACACCGATGGTATTCTCGCCGGCTGCGACTTCGACGTAGTAAGTCAGCTTGTCACTCAGCTTGGGTCCGTCGTAGACAACCTGTTTGGTGTCGACGTCCTTCGACCAGACCTGGGTCTGGCGCTCGCCAAACTGGGCGGGCTTCACCACGCTGACCTGGTAGGGTCCGGCAACGTCGGTCGTCCAAGAGACTTCGGTCTTATCGTTCACCCGACGAGCTGAGAGCTTCCCGCTACCTTCAGGATGCACGAGCGCGGTAGGCTCGATCTCACGCACCAGGGCCGAGTTCGCCGCGGTGACTTTTCTGGCCGTCTCCGGCCCGTGAAAAACCTTGCCGCGTTTGGCCCCGACCCCGATCAAAGCAGGTCCCGTATACTGCTCGATACTGTCGCTCTCGAAAAAGACGACGGTCATGGTGGCGCCCCCCCGGAGTTCAAGCAATGTTCTGGGACCGAGGGTAGCCAGCGGCGCAGCGGGGGTCTTCCCGTCCTTGGTGATGAGCAAAGCCTGTCCGTCCAAACTGGAGATCAAAGCGCTGGGAGTCTCCGCGAAGGCTGTCGTGGCGAGCAATAAAGTTAGTAGTACAGTAGCGATTCTTGGCATTCGGCGCCGTTCCCCAGCCAGCCCCAGGCTCCCTTTCGCGGCAGCCTTCGATACTTTCCCGACACAAGTTCCGGCTTTAAAGGTTCTGCCTAAAAAACGGTGAAAGATGGCAGGTGAAGAGTGACTATATCGATGAAGTCGTTTCCGAATGGAATAAGGAAATGCCGGAGCTCGACACTTGGGGACTGGAAATTGGTGGACGGATCGTCGTGCTGGATAGGCACCTTGAGCGTCGTGCAGAGCGTTATCTAGCCGAGCACGACCTTCAGATATGGGGATTCGACGTACTGAGTTCGCTCCTGAGGTCAGGTCCGCCGTATGCGCAGACGCCGAAACAGCTCATGCGAAACTGTTTCCTGAGTTCGGGAGCGGTTTCGAACCGCCTCAAGCGTCTGGAAGCGCGTGAGCTTATCTATCGTGTGCCGTCCGAGGTCGACAAGCGAAGCCATCAGGCCGCCCTGACCCAAGAAGGGCTGGAGTTGGCGAGGAAAGCTATCAAAGGTCGAGTCGAGTTTATGAGAAGTTTTTTCGAAGCGTTTCCGACGAAGGAAGAGAAGCAAGAAGTCGCCGCCATCTTGAAGAAATTCCTGATGTACGTTCAAGAACTCGAGGACTGGGAATAGAAAAAGCGTGCCGTCGGTTGAACCGACGACACGCCTCTTGCTGGTGACGCGACCTGTTTAGTAGCCTCCGTCTACCAGGGTCCAGTCTTCGCCCTTCACGGAGATATCTTCCCAGCCGGTCGGCACTCCGCCCAAACCGAGATCGGCTTCGTATAGCCCATCGGTTGAGGTCAAGAAGAACGACATCACTCCGGTTTCACCATACTTTTCCGGGTACGCGATGAGGATATAACGGTCTCCACCCCCGCCGAGCTTGAAATTGTAGCCGTTCCAAACGCCGTTGTCGTTGGCGGCTTGAGCGAAAGCGTCGGAATTCCTGAGTAAGAGTTGAAGCGGACTCACGTCGTCGCGTGTCTCCGACCAGTACAGACCGTTCTTGGTGCCCGGATCGCTTATGATTTTGCCCGCGTAGCCTTGAGTGCCGTCGCCGTCGTAGTCTTTCATGCGATAGGCCTCTTGGGCGTCGGAGAGAATCCGCATCGCACGAATTGCCATAAGCTCGTTTCGGCCAACAGTTCGGTTCTGAATCTCCTCGATACCGGCTTCGGTGTCGAAATGCCAACCCTCGGCTCCTCGAACCAGAGGGACAGGGAAGGCCCAGCCCTCTTGGCCAACCCTAACGATCCTATGGCCGGTCTCGGCGTCGCTGAGGCTCCAACCCTCATCAAACAGGTTGCTCAACTTCGCCATAACCGCGCTTCGGACTTCCGGGTTCACCGTGACGAGCTTGTCGATGTCGGCTCCGAAAAGCTGCCTGAACAGCTCCAGATTCGGCTGGGAGACCGCGTTGTCCAGTGTTTCCACGGCCATCTCCGGCTTGGCGAATAGCATGGGCTCGTCAGCCCACGCCGAGCCGGCCGAAAAGACCAAGCCCACTGCCACTAAAAGTAATAGGTTTATTCTGGTTCTCATCGTCGGCTACCGCCTCTCGCTCGTCCGCCGCCGCCTTCGAAGCGCGCGCCGCTGCTAAAACTGGTCGTTCCTCGACTCCGGGCTCCGCGATTGCTCTCTCTCGAAGTGACCCCCGCACTGGAGTAAGAACTTATCGAGGGAGCCGTAGCTTTGGGTCGAGAGGATTCGTTTATAGTAGGTCTGTTGTTGTAAACGTTCGTGCGAGCCTCGGGCTGCACTCGATTCACTCGATTGTTAGTGACCTGTTGCTTGTTGATATTATTGGTTGTGCGGTTGTTTTGAACACGATCGCCGGTATTCACGGCGGTGTTTCTGCTGCTGTTATTGACGTAAGTCTGGTTGTTCCGGTTGACATTGATATTGTTGTTGTTGATCGTGACCCCGCCGCGAACGACGTTGTTGCCGTTGAGCCGAACAACGTTGTTGTGGTCGTAGACGCCCAGCCCGTTGGCTCCGTAGGGGCGGTAGTAGGCAGCAGGGGGGCGCCAACCGTATGGAGTGCGATAGTAGGCGCAGGTGTTCCAGTTGAAAATATTGCTCCACATGTAGGCGCTGGCCGCGACCGCTGTTCCGTAAACGAAAGCGGAAGCAAAATCGTTATGATCGACATACTCGGGAGGGTAAGTGGGCACGTAGATGACCTGCGGGTTGGTCGGTTCGATCCGAATAGTTGTGCCCTCGACGATGATCGTCTGCTTGCTATCGGTCTGCAGGTTGCCCGCGTTTTTCGCTCGGTAACGAAAACGCTGAACCGCGTCCATCACGTCCTGCAGTTGATTGGCCGCCGCCCAACCCAAAGAGTTCATCCACTCCTGATTGGAAGACATCAACTTGAGCACATCGGGGTACGCACTGATCGCTTTGACGCTGTCATCCCAGCTATCGGAAACAGCCCCACCCGAAGCGGCAACCTTGACCTGATCGGGAAAGGTCGATGCTCGAATGACGTTGGTAAGAAGAGGGTCGGGATAGAGTGCAATCGGTCCGACCATGGTGTCTAGTTCAGAGTCGCTGTAAGCGCTATTTGCCATGGATGGACCGATTAAGAGAAAGAAGAGACTTGTCAGGAGGGCTAAGCCACTCCTGGAGTAGATTATCATCGAATGCTCCCTGAAAATTAGGTCGCGGGAACTTCTTCCGTTCCGGAAGCGCTCCTTCTTTATATCAAGACACCTTTAAAACCGCCGACTAACCCCCGTCACAAACTGATAGTCATCTCCGGTGGCGGAAAAGCTGCGCCCCAGAGTGAAAGAGCACTGAACCTTGTCGGAGAGAGCCCTGGACACTCCCAAGCCCGCCGCGATGGTGGTGATTCCGTCGACCTCGGCATCTCTTGCGTTGAGCAAGACGATAGCGCTGACCTGGGTTTTGGAATCCACCGCGTAGCCGAATTGAACGCCGGCCCCGAGAGTTCCGTAGTAGTCTCGACCGGGGTCGTCTTTGGTCAAGCCGAGGTTCACATTGGACACGACATTCCAACGATCCGAAAGTCTGTGGTCAAACACCAATGTGAGCGTGGGCTCAACTGCCGAACCCGCAAAGCCGGCGCTGCCCGACGGCACCTCCACCGAACCGACCACGCTCCAATGGGCATCCCCGTCCTTGTCGAAGTTCCACTTGAATCCGGCCGACAGGTCCGAAAATCCGAGATTGGGCTGTTGCTGAGTCAAAAAATCGGACTGAAGTCGGAATTCCCAGCCCTCCCCGGTATCCAGGCGATAAAGCAAGGGCAGTCTCAGTTTGATCGGCGAACCGTCTCGGTCTCTTGAAAACCGGAAATCGACTTCGACCATCTGGCGGTCGTCTTGGACGTCTCGAGCTCGAATCAAAAACGGGCGGTCGCTGACGTTACGGAAGATGGTCGACTCGTCGTCGCCGTCTTTCTCTTTGTCATCTTCGGCGAAAACCGGCGAGCACAGAACGACAAACACCAGAAGTAGCCTCGATAAAGTCGTGGGCAAAAGTTTCATCTGGACCGACACCTCTCGCAATTTCCCGCAGCCCAAACCATTCCTTCGCAACAAATGAAGCGCTCGGCCGCACCACGATTCTCTCCTGGGAGTATCGAACTAGACGAATCTACCACGAATATAACTTTACGTAAAGAAACTTTATGTGTAACATCTTTACATGAAGCTTTTACCGATCGTTCGAACTAAATTAGAATGGAGAATTTCATGAAAAAAAGAACTTCTTTCCCAATGTTGATGGCACTGTTTGTTGTTTTCGTGCTTGCGGGATGTGGCGCCGGCCCCGGTGAGGACGGTATTCTTACCTCCGCCGATCAGCCAACCACCAGTCCAGCTCCCGCAGCCCGCGAGGAGGTCTCTCTACGGATGCGGGAGTCCCAAGCCGTCACATTTGTCAAAAAGAACGACTGGGGTTCCGGTTTTACCGGGGAGATCCAGTTCACCAACACCACCGGCCGGGCTATCTCGGATTGGCAGATCGAGTTTCGCCTGCCTGCTACAATCAGTAGCGCTTGGAACGCCAAGCTCCTAAACGGAAATCAAGAGTACAAAAAACTCATTCCCGAGTCTTACAACCGCACCATCAAGCCGGGAGAATCGCTCAAAGTCGGCTTCAACGCCGCTCCGGGAGGAAACACGATCAACGCCACCGAGCTTTCGATCAACTGGCCCGACCAGGACGACGGACCGGGTTCCGGCTCGGGAGGCGGTGGCACGGTCGACTCCAACGTCACCTACAAGATCACATCAGACTGGGGGTCCGGCTTCGGTGCCGACGTAAAACTGAAAAACCCCAACTCAACTCCGGTCGAAAACTGGCGACTACAAATCACACTAGCCGCTCAGATTACCCAGATCTGGGGAGCCCGTATCGTCTCCCATCAAGGCAACCAATACGAGATCGTGCCGGAGAACTGGAACCAAAAGATCAATCCCAACGGAGGGACCGTCTCTTTCGGCTTCAACGCCAATCCCGGCGGAACCGCGGCCAAACTGGAAAGCGCCACGCTGACTTTCAACAACGGCACCCCCATCCCCGATCCGACTCCGGACCCGACGCCTGATCCAACCCCGGATCCAACCCCGGATCCTACTCCGGACCCGACTCCTGATCCCACCCCGGACCCAACCCCGGATCCTACTCCCGACCCGACTCCAGATCCCCAACCCCCGGCGGCCGGATTCTACTCCACCCGGGGCTCCGACATCGTCGACAGCAACGGAAACGAAGTATTCCTGAACGGCATCAACTGGTTCGGTATGGAAACCGAGACCTACGCCCCCCACGGACTCTGGACACGCTCCATGGAGAGCATGCTCGACCAGATGCAATCGCTCGGCTACGACACCATTCGAGTGCCCTATAGCAACGAAGCTCTCCGAGCGGGCAGCGTCGCCAACGGAATCGACTTCTCTAAAAATCCGGAACTGGTCGGAAAGACCCCTATCCAGATTCTCGACATCCTGGTCCGAGAAGCCGGAGAACGGAATATGAAGATCATCCTCGACCGTCACCGTCCCGACTCCAGAAGCCAGTCCGACCTTTGGTACACCGCCGGTGTTTCCGAGGAGCAGTGGATACAAGACTGGGAGATGCTGGCGGCGAGATACGAAGACAACCCGACCGTTATCGGAGCGGACCTCCATAACGAACCGCACGGAAGAGCCACCTGGGGCTCAGGCAACACAAGCACCGACTGGAGACTGGCAGCTCAAAGAGCCGGCAACCGGATTCTGGCGGTGAACGACGACTGGCTTATCGTGGTCGAAGGCATCGATAGCTACAACGGCAACAACTACTGGTGGGGTGGTAATCTGGCCGGCGCCCGGGATTTCCCCGTCAACCTGACGAGCCAAGACAAGCTCGTCTACTCCTCCCACGACTACGCCACTTCCGTCTACAATCAGTCCTGGTTTTCCGCCCCGGACTACCCGAACAACCTGCGTGGTATCTGGGAAGCCAACTGGGGTTACCTGTTAACCGAGAACATCGCCCCCGTGCTGCTCGGCGAGTTCGGAACCAAATACGAGACTCAAGTAGACCGAGTTTGGCTCAACCAACTCACCGCTTACCTTCTGGAGAAAGAGGCCTCCTTCACCTACTGGTGCTGGAACCCCAACTCCACTGATACCGGCGGAATCCTGAAAAGCGACTGGAACAGCGTGGAGACGGAGAAGCAACAGGCTCTCTCGACCCTGCTCAACAGATAACTCTCTGAGAGGCCGAGTGCTCCCCACCCGGGGGCGCTCGGCCTCTTGCTTTTCGCAGACCCTATTCTTGACAATCTTTCAGGATAAGGCTAAGATGCCGCAAATCTTGACGTCAAGATTGGTCTGCTTGCCTGCCGTTCCTCGGCAGGAGTTTCAACATCCAGTCTAAAGGGGAGCCCGTGATTCGGTGTGCTTTTAAATATCAAGCTCTGCACATAGCTCTGCTAGTCCTTTTTCTCTTCCTTCCGTGTTGGAGCCAACAGGAGCAGCCCCTCGAGAACCGGCAAGAGCAGCCTCTAGAGAGCACGCAAGAACAGCCCCTAGAGGTAGTAGGCACCCCCATTCTCGACCTCCCTCCTCGAAAGACTTTCGGCCCCGCCGGAGTCCGTCCACTGGATCTCGACGACGTGGTGCAACTCGGGCTCCGGCAGAACCCCAAAATGAGGGTCGCCGAAGAGCAGGTAGAACAAGCACGGGCCCAATACGAGGAGCAGCGCGCCGCCAAGGGAGTCAAGGTCCAGGTCCAAAACCTCACCACGGTTCAACCCCGACGCTCCATCGACACGGATAACCTTCTTACCGAGAGAGTTCCGAACTTTCCCGATCGGTTCATTCTAGTGGATCCGGTGACCGACCAATTTGGCCTCACTATACAGAAGCTTCTCACCACCTTCGGCAAAGTGGAGAGCATGATATCGGCGGCTTTCCTGCAGATCGACGTCCAATCGGCCAACGCCGAGTTGGTAGAGCAAAATCTCCGCTACGACATCAAGAAAGCGTTTTTCGACAAATTGAAAGCCGATGCTTTCGTAGACGCCCAAAGAAGCAATCTGGCCGTGAGCCGGCAGAACCTCTACACCACCCAGGAACTCCTGGACCAGGGGGTGGCCTCACGATACGACTTGCTTCAGGCTCAGATCACCGTCACGGAAGCGGTGGAAGACCTCTCCGAAAATCTTACCCAGGTGGATCTGGCGGCAGCCAAGCTATCCAACGTGGTCAACGAAACCGAAGAGCGGATACAGCCTTTGCCTCCGCCTCCGGTGATCTTCAACCCCGATCTGGAACTGGACGACCTTCGCGCCGTGGCGGCCAACAACCGAGCGGAAATGACGGCACTGAACTACCGGATGGATGTGGCCCAAGAGCTCCTCCAGGCTGCCAAGAAAAGCAACCGGCCCGAGCTCGTCCTGTCCGCCAACTATCGAACCGCGTTCGGCCAGAGTCTCTCTCCCACGAACGTCCCATCCATCAACCTCCAAATTCAATGGACCCTCTTCGACGGTGGTTTGAAGAAGGCCCAAATTCAGGAAGCCGAATCGGTTTTGCAGGAGCTAGACGCGAGCCGAGTTAGTGCCGTGAACGACATCAACCTCGAGGTCGAACAAGCCTGGCTGGAACTTTTGCAGAATCGATTCAATCTTGTGACCGCGAAGGAACAGCTCTCCAACGCGGAAGAATACTACGAAATGGCTATGGAGCGCTTTATTCATGGACTCAGCACCGCACTCGAGGTGTCTGAATCCCTGAGAAACTTGATCGCAGCCAGAAGCCAACTCGTCCGAGCCGAGTTTGATCGAGACCTGGCGTTCGCCCGCCTGGAACGCACGCTTGGCGTAGATGTCCCGGACCGAAACCTAACTGAAGAATTCATCAACACCGCTCGAAGGAGGCCCGACAGTGAAACTGACTCGGAACGCTAAACTTTTTCTAAGAGGTCTGATCCTCACCACAGCTGTCTCGTTCGCCGCGGGATGTCAAGGCGAAACACCGAAGAACACACCTGGCGCGACCAGTACACCCGGGGCCGTTTCCACACCCTCCAGCACCCCCGAGGGGAGCCAGAGCAACCTGCCCGGAGAGTCGACGGTCACTGTTCGCACCATGACGATCGGGAGCCAAAACGTCACCCTGGACACCAACTACACCGCTCAGGTACTGGCCCAGCAAGAGGTGGAAATTCGTTCCCGAATCGAGGGATATCTTCAAGAGTTCTATTTCCGCGAGGGCACTCACGTCACCGCCGGCCAGATTCTCTTTACCGTAGACCCGCGTCCATTGAAAGCCGATGAGGGGGTAGCCCAGTCCAAGGTAGACGATGCCAGAGCGCGTCTGGACCTGGCGCGAAAGAAAGTCAATCTGAAGAAGGCTAAGGCCCAACTCGAACAGGCTCAAGCCAACCTCGATTTTCAGCAGAAAGAAGTCGACAGATATCTGCCGCTAGTACAAAAGCAGATCATTCCCCAACAGCTCTACGACCAGACCGTGTCGGCCCGCGACGTGGCCAAGGCTCAGGTCGATGCACAGAAGGCTGAAGTCGAGAACACCGCGCTTCGCGACGCCGCCTCCATCGAGGAAGCTCAGGCCGCACTTGATGGTGCGCTCTCCGGTTTGGAGGGAGCACAAGTCAACCTCGACTACACTTACATCACCGCACCGATAAGCGGAACTATCGGCGAACTCAACGTTTATCCGGGCAGCCTGGTCAGCCCAAGTAACGCGGTCCTGGCGACCATCTCTTCTACCGACCCGATCTACGTGGAGTTCGCCATCAGCGAGCAAGACTACCTCAAGCTCAAGCGCGCTCAAGAAGCCGGCAAGAGCACCGAAGACCGCAAATTTCAGGTGGTCTTCGCCGATGGTGAGGTGTACGACCGTCTCGGGACCTTCGACATGGTCGACCGGGCGATAGACCAGGCCACCGGCACCCTGAAGGTGCGTTTGAGATTCGACAACCCCCTCGGCACACTGAGAACCGGGCAGTACGTCTCCGTCAGACTCAACAAAAAAGACGTGCCGGACGCCATTCTGGTGCCCCAACGAGCCGTCCAGGAGTTGCAATCGAGCAACTATGTCTGGGTGGTCAAGTCAGACGACTCGGTCGAACAGCGAGAGATTGAAATCGGACCTACCTACGAAAGTTCTTACGTCGTGGAGAAAGGCTTGTCCAAGGGCGACGTGATCGTCGTCGACGGTATGGGACGACTCAAGCCCGGCACCATCGTCAAGCCTGAAACCGGAAGCGACCAGTAATGTTCGCTCAAACTTTCATCAAACGACCGGTCCTGGCGACCGTTATCTCTCTTCTCATCACGGTGGCCGGTCTTCTTGCCATACCAAGCCTGCCTATCGCCCAGTATCCGGACATGGTTCCTCCCACGGTGCAAGTCACTTGCTCGTACCCGGGTGCCGACTCCAACACCGTCGAGCAGACCGTGGCCGCTCCCATCGAACAGGAAGTCAACGGGGCCGAGGGCATGATCTACATGTCCAGCAAGTCTCGAAACGACGGCTCCTACCAGTTGACCGTCACCTTCGAGGTGGGTCGAGACCCGGACCTTGCCACCGTCGACGTCCAGAACCGGGTCAACCGGGCCACTTCCAAGTTGCCTCCCGAGGTTGTTCAAAACGGTATCACCGTCCAGAAGCAGTCCACCCAGATTCTGATGGTGATCATGCTGTACAGCCCGGACGAGTCGCGGGACAACCTGTTTCTCAGCAACTACACTTCTATCAACCTCCTCGACCCGCTGGGTCGAATTAAAGGTGTCAGTTCGGCGGACATTCCGGTCGGTAAGCTCGACTACGCTATGCGCCTCTGGGTGCGGCCCGACGACCTTGCCAGTAAGGGGCTGACGGCCTCCGATATCGCGGGAGCGATTCAAGAGCAGAACGTCCAGGCGGCGGCCGGTACGATCGGTCAGCCTCCTCAGCCGCCGGGGCTAGATTTCCAGTATCCGGTGGCGGTGAAGGGTCGTCTGGATAAGCCGGAGGAGTTTGAACAGATCGTTCTCCGGGCCGACACCAGCGGCCAGATTCTCCAAGTCAAGGATGTCGCACGGACCGAGCTGGGCTCTCAGGTGTACAACACCTTCGGGCGCCGTAACGGCAAGGCGGCCATTCCGATCATGATCTACCAGCTTCCCGGCGCGAACGCCCTAAATCTGGCCGAACAGATCCGAAGCTCGATGGAGGAGATGAAGACCACATTCCCCTCCGGTGTCGATTATGAGATCTCATTCGACTCCACCCTTTTCGTGAACGCCTCCATCCACGAGGTGATGAAAACCCTGCGAGACGCCTTTATCCTGGTCGTGCTGGTCATCTTCACTTTCCTCGGAAACTTCCGCGCCACTCTGATCCCCATGCTGGCGGTTCCGGTCTCCCTCGTGGGCACGTTCGCCGTACTCGCGGCCATCGGATTTTCCATCAACACGCTCACTCTTTTCGGTATCGTCCTGGCGATCGGGATCGTGGTCGACGACGCCATCGTCGTTGTGGAGGCGGTGGAACATCATATTGAACACGGCCTCTCACCGCGAGAGGCCACCGAAAAAGCCATGGAAGAAGTGTCCGGACCGGTCGTCGCCATCGCCCTGGTCCTGTGCTCGGTGTTCGTACCGGTGGCTTTTATGGGCGGACTGACCGGTCAACTGTACAAACAGTTCGCCATCACGCTGTCCGTTTCCGTCGTCCTCTCGGCCATAGTGGCGCTGACGCTCACACCCGCACTGTGTAGTATCATTCTGAAGCCTCGCAAGCCGATGAGGGGCCCTCTCGGATGGTACCTCAACGCTTTCAACTACGTTTTTGACAAGGTTGGAAATATTTACGGCAAGACCGTCGGGTTTATTCTCCGCCATATCATCATCGGAATCGTTATCCTGGTCGTCGTGCTGCTCGCTACGTTCAAACTAAACAGCATGGTTCCCAGCGGCTTTATCCCGAACGAAGACAACGGTTACATCTTCGTCGGATGTACTCTTCCCAGTGGTGCGTCCGTGGAGCGAACCGACGAAGTCGCTAAGAAGGCCGAAGAGATCATGATGAAGGTCGAAGGAGTCCAGACCGTGCTGACCTTCGGCGGAATGAACGTCGTCACGGGAGCCAACGGCTCCAACCAGGCCTCCTTCATCTGCGTTTTTACCGACTGGTCGGAGCGCCAGACACCTGAAACTCGAGCCGGCGGCATCATCCGCCAGCTGTTCGGAGAGTTCAATCAAATCCCCGAAGGAAGAGTCTTTCCGGTCAACCCTCCGCCTATCCCGGGCCTGGGAACCTCGGGCGGGTTTGTTTTGGAACTCGAAGACCGAGCCGGGCAGACCCCACAAGACTTGGAGCAAGCGGCCCAACAGTTGTCGGAAGCCGCCTCCAAGGACCCGGACTTGCAAGGAATCATGAGTCCCTTCCGAACCGACGTGCCACGAATCAAGCTCGAGCTGGACCGGGTCAAAACAAAGTCACTCGGAATCAAGCTTACCGACGTATTCAACGCTCTTCAGGTCAACCTGGGCGGACTCTTCGTCAACCAGTTCAACAGGTTCGGTCGAACCTGGCGTGTCTACGTCGAAGCCGAAGCGCAATATCGCCGATACCCCGAGGACATCGGAAACCTTTACGTTCGCTCCCAAAACGGCAACATGGTGCCGCTCTCCACTCTCACTGAAGTGAAGATGGAAAAGGGAGCCGACACGCTGCAGCGATACAACCTCTATCGCACCGCTGAAATCTATGGCGGGCCATCGGCCGGACATTCTTCCGGGGAAGCTATCGCCGCTATGGAGCGGGTGGCCGCGGAAACCTTGCCAAACGGATTCGGAATCGAATGGACAGGCACCGCTTACCAGGAGAAAGAGTCGTCCGGACAGCAGGGCCAAATCCTGGTGATGGCGCTCCTCTTCGTGTTTCTCTTTCTGGCTGCCCAGTACGAGAGCTGGACCGTGCCGTTCTCCGTTCTCCTGGGGCTGCCCGCGGGCGTCATGGGAGCCCTCATCGGCACATCCCTGGCAGGCCACGACAACAACGTTTATGTCCAGATCGGAATCATCGCCCTCCTCGGCCTGGCGGCTAAGAACGCTATTCTTATCGTGGAGTTTGCCAAAGAACAGTACGAAAAGACCGATCTTTCGCTGACCGAAGCGACTCTGATGGGTGCCAAGCTCCGTTTTCGACCGATTCTCATGACCGCTTTCGCCTTCATTCTCGGCGTGGTGCCGTTGGCCATCGCCCACGAGGCCGGTGCGGCCAGCCAGAGGTCTCTAGGGACGGCGGTCGCGGCGGGTATGCTGGTGGCTACCGCCCTGGGTGTCTTTCTCATTCCCGCGCTCTATGTGGCCATTCAAGGCGGCACGGAGTGGATCACGAGGTCTAAGAAAAAGCCGGTCGGCTTGACCGAGACCACCGAGAAGCCGGCGGCACCTCCGCAAGAGCCCGTGAAAAAGAAAAAGAAAGCGAAAGCGGCTGAAGCGCCGGCTCAAGAAGAGCCCGCCGTCGTCGAAACGAAAGCAGAGAAGCCCGAGCCTGTCGAATCGAAGCCGGAGACTTCCGAGCAGGAGCCGTCGCAAGCGGATGACTCCACGCAAGCGGGTCCTCCCAAAGAGGAGAAGTAACCCCGGCAGGGATGTCTCTGCTCTAAGATAATCTGTCAACATGCGGTTTAGCTTGCTTTCCATATGCTGTTTATTTCTTCTCCTGGTCTTCTCCGGTTGCGACTGCTCGGAGGACGCCAACTCCGCCTTTGGGCCGGAATGCGATGACCAGGTCGTGTTCGGGGCGACCGATGAAGCGGAATTAGGCGAGGATGAGACAGCGGTTATCGGGTCGGGAAACCTTATCGTTTCCGATGTCGGAAGCGCCTCCATACGAGTGATCGAGGACTTTACCACGGCTGAGGGAGAGATCGCGTCTCTTTTGCCGCTTTCCGGAAACAACACCCGCCTGACCCGTCCTCAAAGCATCTCCGTTCATCCCACCACTCAGGGTCTGATCGTGCCGGACGAGGGAGACGCCGCCATTCTCTTTTTCGACGACAGCAGCGACTTGAGCGGCAACCAGTTTCCCTCCAGAGTTCTGCGAGGCTCAGCCACCGAGTTGCTCGCTCCCGTTCACGCCGTGGTCGATTCGGCCACTGATGAACTGTACGTCCTGGACCGTGGAAGCAATCGAATTCTGGTCTTTCCAAACGCCTCCACGATCGACGGAGAGTTGGTTCCCGC
>Ga0208701_100239_pt1 | contig 23623 bp, 20 predicted proteins | sample DeeseametaMP1482_FD_184188 | JGI IMG/M metagenome (GOLD analysis project Ga0208701, IMG submission 184188) | Marine microbial communities from the Deep Pacific Ocean - MP1482 (SPAdes) | ecosystem: Environmental > Aquatic > Marine > Oceanic | place: South of Fiji, South Pacific Ocean | collected... | reverse complement strand
AACTATAGGTCCGCCTGGTGTGGGTCTCCGACAGAGTTCCACGCGGTGTCGAACTATAGTTCCGCCTGATGCGGGGCTGTGCGGCGGAGTTCCACGCGGTGTCGAACTATAGTTCCGCCTGATGCGGTGCTGCGCGGCGGAGTTCCACGCGGTGTCGAACTATAGTTCCGCCTTGGTGCGGGTCTCCGACAGAGTTCCACGCGGTGTCGAACTATAGTTCCGCCTGGTGCGGGGCTGCGCGACGGAGTTCCACGCGGTGTCGAACTATAGTTCCGCCTTGGTGCGGGTCTCCGACAGAGTTCCAAGCGGTGTCGAACTATAGTTCCGCCCCGTGTGGGTCTCCTGCGGAATTCCACGTGGTGTCGAGCTGTAGTCCCGCACGGTGCGGGCCTCCGGCAGAGTTCGACGCGGTGTCGAACTATAGTTCCGCCTTGGTGCGGGTCTCCGGCAGAGTTCGACGCGGTGTCGAACTATAGTTCCGCCTTGGTGCGGGTCTCCGGCAGAGTTCCACGCGGTGTCGAACTATAGTCCCGCCCGGTGGGGGTCTCCTGCGGAATTTCACGTGGTGTCGAGCTGTAGTCCCGCACGGTGCGGGCCTCCGGCAGAGTTCCACGCGGTGTCGAACTATAGGTCCGCCTGGTGTGGGTCTCCGACAGAGTTCCACGCGGTGTCGAACTATAGTTCCGCCCCGTGTGGGTCTCCTGCGGAATTCCACGTGGTGTCGAACTATAGTTCCGCCTGATGCGGGGCTGCGCGGCGGAGTTCCACGTGGCGTCGAACTATAGTCCCGCCCGGTGGGACCCTGGTTTGTCTGGCACGGTCTGCCCACCGTGCGGGTTGTTCGATTGCTGGACCAACAAACTGTTGGGCGCTAGATGGTTCAATGTGTCAGAATGAGACGCCCTCCGGCAGAGTTCCACGTGGCGTCGGACTATTGTCCCGCCCGGTGCGGACCTCCGGCGGAGGGCCATCCCGTGCCGCTGTCCGGCTGTTGGATGTGTCAGCAATCGAACTGTTCGGCAGCCCAAGCATCGAACGGCCCCGGACGAGGCAGGCTCCTGCACACCCCGTGGGTGTTCGATAGCTCAGCGGTCGAACAGTTCGACGGGCCGAGCGTCGAACGGCCCGGAGTGAGGCGGCATCCTGTCACCGCGCAACTGTTCGAAAGCCCAGGTGTCGGACGGCCAGGGATGAGACGGACCTCCTGCCCACCGTGCGGCTGTTCGATGGCTCAACTATCGAACTGTTCGGTACTCCGAGCATCGAACAACCTTTAAGTCCTAGCCCCCCAACCCCCGCAAAACCTCAACCCCCAACCAAAACATCCGCTCCCTCACCGAACTCGCACTGGTCCACTCCCTAAAGTCCCACTGCTCAGACCCAACATCGTCGCCGCAGTAGAGCAGAGCCCCGAATCGGCAGTCACGATACCTGGCCACCGCGGCAAGCGAGGCGATCTCCATCTCCACCGTCAAACAACCCGCCTCTCTTCTCCGAGCCACTCGCGACGGCGTTTCTCGATAGAGTCCGTCGGTGGTCCAACTGGCTCCGGTTTGGTAAGCCACGTCGAGGCGGTCCAGAGTCCGACAGGCCGACTGCACAAGTGAATCGTCCAACTCAAGAACTCGACCCGGCGGCAGATAGTGAAACGAAGCACCCTCGTCGCGCCAGGCCCGCGCCACAAGAACAAGCTGTCCAAGGCTTTGCTCCGGAATCAGACTTCCCGCACCGCCGCAGAGAAAGAACTCTCGACACCCCAGCGCGATCAGTTCTTCCAAGGTGGCCGCGGCCAAGGAGCCGCCCACGCCGGGGTGGCAGACAGCGATCTCCTCATCTTCAAACGAAAGAGTGAAGACGTCGGTCGCGCCGATCTCCGAGCCTAACCCGTGATATCGTCGACAGTCGTCGCGAGTTTCCAGGCCGACCAACACCTCGGAAAAGAAGCAGAGGAGGCATTTCGAAGGCAACTTCTTCTCCGGGAATCGACGAGACGGTTCGATCACGGCCATCTCTTCGCTCAGGGTCTCTAGCAACGGACAGACAAGACCGTTCAAGCATTCCGGCCAACAGTACTCTCCCTGCTCATCGCGCCCCAACTCCGCCACGGCCGCCACCGCGGCTCTTGGAATGGGAGCATAAAGGTGAGGAAACTCTTCTCCCCGGTCGTAAAGGTCTTCCCATTTCAAATTCTCCTGGAGTTGCTCTGCCCGCAAGACCATCACTTTGAGGTCCGTTGCATCGCGAAACCATCGATTGGCGGTCCGCAACAGCTGTCCAGAGTCGGAGAGATGGACGAACCCCTCGGACTCAAGGCTTTCGGGGGAGAGGGGCGGCTCAAAGCCGGCACTTTGAAACAGGTGAAATAGGAATTCCATATTCGCTCTTGATGCGATCCCGCCCCGGTCATAACCTGTCCAAAGCGGGGTTTTGAATCTCAGTCGCTAAGCAAGCAAGATGAACAAAGACCAGATTCGAGACACCGTCAACCGCACTTTCTATTCTTCCCTGGAAGAATCGGGTACCGATGTGAACGCCCTTCCGCCAGGCCAGCTTCAAGCCATCGTTCGCGCCGTGGCCGACTCCATTTATGCTGTTATGGACGGGCTTGATAGTGAGAGTCCGGCGACCGGTCCTCTGACGGAATCGAGCGTGGGGGAAGAAGAGATCCTTTGGCAGGGTAAGCCTTTGATGACCCTGGGAGAGAAGTATGAGCTAACTTCGCAGCGTCTGCGTATTTATCGAGGTGTGTTCGCCCGTAATCTAGAGGAGATCGATTTGGTCCGGATACGCGACACCAAAGTGAAACAACATCTGGGCGAACGAATGGCCGGGGTGGGCGATGTGACCATTTTTTCCACCGACAAAAACAATCCGGAGATCGTTCTCAACAACGTGAAAGACCCGGTGGAGGTGAGGGAGACGATTCGCAAGGCCTATCTCGCCGAGCAAGAGCGACGAGGCCTGCGCTATCGTGAAGAATAGCCTCTGGCTATTACTTCTGCTCCTCATCACCGGGTGCCCGAACAAAGACGCCGTCCCGACCGGAGGACGGCGCCTGGCTGAAGAGAGCAGTCCCTATCTCAGGCAACACGCCGACAATTTGGTGGAGTGGTATCCCTGGGGAGAAGCCGCTTTTGAGAAGGCCAAACGAGAAGACAAACCGGTGTTTTTGTCGATTGGCTACTCCACCTGTCACTGGTGCCACGTCATGGAAGACGAATCGTTTCAGGACCCTAAAGTAGCTGACTATCTGAACCAACACTTCGTCTCCGTAAAGGTGGATCGGGAGACGAGACCCGATGTCGACCAGATCTACATGAATTTCGTGCAACGCACGACGGGGAGTGGTGGCTGGCCGCTGACCGTCTTCCTCACTCCCGAACGGATGCCGTTCTACGGGGGCACCTACTTTCCCAACCCGCCCAAGTACAACAAGATCGGTTTTTTCGACCTGCTGGAGAAAGTCCATCAAACCTGGAGCAAAGACCGGACCGGACTGCTGGATTCGGCGGGCAAGGTGGACGAAGAACTCAAGAGAGAAGCAGAGAGCGTCTCGGATTCCGAGATTCCCGCTAAAGGAGTTCTGGGGCCCGCACTAGAGTCGTTTCGCACTCGTTACGACAAGGAGCACGGCGGGTTTCTACCCGCTCCCAAGTTTCCCAGTCCGCCGGATCTAGACTTTTTACTGAGAACAGCAAAGGTCGAAGGAAATGAGCAGGCCCGCCAAATGGTCTTCCATACTCTCGAGGCGATGGCGCTGGGCGGACTTCGAGACCAACTGGCGGGCGGGTTTCACCGATACTCCACCGACGAAGAATGGCTGGTACCCCATTTCGAGAAGATGCTGTACGACCAGGCTCAGTTGGTGAGTCTCTATAGTCAGGCGTACGCTCTCAATAAGAATCCGCTGTTTCGGGAGGCCGCCGAGAGCACAGTGGCCTATCTGGACAGCTCTATGCGCTCACCAGAGGGGGCGTTCTACAGCGCCGAGGATGCCGACAGCGAAGTGCCCGATCACCCCGGCGAACACGCCGAAGGAGCGTATTATGTTTGGAGCTATCAGGAGCTAAAAGGCGCCCTCGATGAAGACGAATTGGCTCAATGCAAGTCACTCTTCGGCGTCACCGAGGCCGGTAACGCTAGTGGGGATGCCGCGGGGGAACTGGCCGGAAAGAATGTGCTCAGAAAGACGGCTTCGGATGTCGACGCCGAGGCACTGGTCGCCAAGCTCCTGGCGCTCCGCGAGCAGCGACCTCGACCCAAGAGAGACGACAAAATCCTGACCGAGTGGAACGCTTTGGCGGCAGCGGCCCTGGCTGACGCGGGCCGCTATCTCGGCAATCCGAAGTACGTAGAAGAGTCGGCCGAGATTCTCGCTTTCATAGAAAGAAAGCTCGTGGTCGAGGGGGCTCTGAAACGGAGCTATTTCGACCAGAAGGTGGAGATCGACGCCTTCTGTTCGGACTACGTGTCTCTGGTCCACGCCTATCTGTCTCTGTACCAGGCCTCTGGAGATCCGGACTATCTGCTACGAGCCGTTCACTGGCAAAAAGAGACCGATCGAATTTTCTGGGACGAAGCTGGAGGAGGCTATTTCGAGACGCGACCAGACACGGAGTTGCCGATACGCAGGAAATCGGTTTATGACGGCGCTGAAATGTCGGCCAACGGTCGGGCGGCCCTCAATCTCACGACGCTCTTCGAGCTGACCGGAGAACAGGGCTATGGACAACGACTGGAACGGCAGTTGAAACTTTTCACTCCGATTCTGGAAAAGACCCCTGCCGCCAGTCCCGGAGCCCTTTCCGCCCTTCTGAACTGGTATTCCAGCCACGAGTCTGTGGTGGTGGTTTCAGGCGAGTCGCAGTGGTGGGACGCTCTTGCCGGCAGATATGCTCCTCAACGTGCCTTGTTGCGGATGGCCTCCGCCGAGGAAAGAACCAAGCTCGCCGATTTAGTTCCGTTTTTGCCACCCTGGTCACAGGTGAGCCAGGCTTACCGCTGTCGAGACTTCACCTGCGGACTGCCGGAGCGCAGTCTGGAGGCGGTGAAGAAGTGGTCCACAGAGGTGGTCCCGGCGCAGCCATAAAACATTCCTACCATGATTTGTCGTTTATGGTCTCTCAGACTCTCGCTCATATTTCTCTTTCTGTTTCTCGGTACGGCAGTGCAAGCGCAGAACTATCCAGACCCGAGCGCGGAGGCTCACGCATGGACCCTTCATCGGGCCTACAAATCGGGTGACAGTTATACATTCGAGCAGCAGGTCCGCTCCAATCCGACCCTGACAAAGAAGTCCTTCCTGTTTGTGATGACCTACTTCGGGCAGCAGCTTGAAGTCAATCCCACGGCGGCCGAGGAAGCCCTCTACTTCGCCTTTGAACTCGCCACCTACATCGAATCCTATCTGGGCGACCCCGTACCCAATGAGATCCTTGAAGCGGCGACGGAGCAGAATCTTCAACGAGTGGAGCAGCTCACGACGTCCTACACCAGTTCACTCTACCAGGGTGTCGCCCAAAGCCAGCCACAAACAACGACCCAGACCACGAACTACTCTTCCGGAGCCGCCCCTTTCTCCTCAACCGGAGGGTCCGACCCGGCCGCCAGAGAGCACGCCTACAAGCTTTATCAGGCCATGCAAGCGCAGGACGCCCCCACCTTTCAAGCTCTCTTCGGACAGAACCCGACCCTCACCAAGAAAGCGTTTCTATCCGTCATCGAGCATATGCTCACAACCTATCAAAACAACCCGAACGCCGACCTGACTGGCTCGGCGGAGTTCGCTGCCGCGCTCGCCGAAGCGATCAAGCAGTATCTTTCCGACCCCGTTCCGGCCCAGATCGTTCAACAGATCATCGCGGGCGATAACGGCGCCCAACAGACCATGACCGCTTACATCGCCACGCTTTACCCGGCCACCACGACCGGTGGCGCCTCTGCGCAGAATAGCGGCTCTGAAGATTACATCTTTTACGGCGACAACAAGGAAAAAGCGTCCAACTATCCGGCCGAAAAATTCGCTCTTATGCGGCCTCTCTTGATGAAACTCACCCGAACGGCGATGGCCATTACTTATAAAGATGCTCGTCTGACCTTGCAAGAGTTGGATACCTTCTCCACCGTGATGGATAACTTCAAGAAGTCGGTGAGGGCTGAGACCGGCGAAATCACTCCTGAGTTCCAAGCCTGGACGGAGCAGGTGGCGGTAACAATTTCCCTGGCCCGGTTGGAGGCGCTGGCGGAGTTCGGATTGTTGAACGAGTTCGGCTCGGAAGCCCAGGAGCTGATGAAGAAGGAGGAAGATGCGAACAATCGAGCCGGCATCTACTTCACCGGCTTTCGCGTGGCGTTCCGCCAGCAGCAGTTCGACCAGGCTCAGTCTTATTTAGAGAAAGGTCGGGCTGCCATCGCGGAGAGCCCTGAGGAAGTGTCACCGGTATTCGGCTTTTTGGCCGACACAGGCGAGTATCAACTGCAAGTGGCTCGTCAAGGAGCCCCTACCCCCGAGCAGACGACTCAGGCTTTTCGTAAAGCTTGGGCTCATCTTGACAGCTATCAGCCTTTGAAGCGAATGACCCACGATACAGCCTGGTACTACGGCCGTTCGGGCTTGAGGTACTGGATCGAGCAGCTGTCCGCTCTCGGCAAAGCAGGGGAGCCGGGGGTAGAGACGATTCTCGCCAGCGCAATGAGTTGGCTGCAAGCGGTGACGAGCTATGACATCTCTATCATACAAACTAGAGACGACGCTTTACTTCACGCCCACGAGTTGCAAGGTTATTTCACCATGTTTTTTACCACCATCGACGCGGTGCTCAACGTGGTGGAGTTTGGTCCGGAGGTCATGGCAGAGGTCGATACCGCCGAGTTTTTAAAAACCATCGGCCAGACGATTCAGCTCGGCGCTCTTATGGACGAGAGTTTCGACCTGAGCCTGAATCAGCCCGGGTTTCCCCCTTTCGCACTCAAGAACAGTTCGGAAATGAAGAAACTCGCGGTTCGAATGAAGTATCTGGAAGGTCTGAATCCGAAGAGTCCGTCCGCCCAGAGGGCCACCACCCTTCAAGCACTGCTGCCCATGCTGGAGGGCTTGGACTCTCCCGACGACTATATCTCTTATCATCTTCGAGTAGGATATGCTCTCAAAGACCTGGGTCGTTCGGACCTGGCGATCACGGCTTGGGAAAAAGCATTGAAGAAGGCTGAGGCTCTCAGCTTTGTCTCTCAGTCGGCTGAAGCCGCCGCTCTCCTGGCTGAGGAGTATGGGAAAACCAACGATTGGCAAAAGGCGTCGGCTCTAGCCAGCAAAGCCAACGAAGGTATGCAGCAAGAATTGGGCACGTCCGACGAGACGGTCGGCCTGGAGATGGCCAAGAAAACCCAGAACCTTACCCAGCTGGGCGCGGTGGCCGCTATCAAGTCGAACGATCCGAAGAAAGCGTTAGCGTTGTTGTCTGAAGGGCAGCAGATGAATTCTGCTGCTGTTCAGCTCTCCGGTAATAGTGAGGGTGCCAAGGCGACCAAAGAGTTGCAGGTGAAGAAGAAGCAGGTGGCCACACTCACCTCCAAAGTGGAAGAGCTCAAGCAGATGCCGGAGAGCGCTACCCGCGACGAGATGATCCAAAAAGCCGAGACGCTGCTGGCCGAGACCAAGTCCGATTTCTTAACTCAGAGCCGCAACATTCGGCAAAAATACTCGAACCTCTACACCACGACTCTTCGCTTCGATCCTCTGAACCTTCCCGATGTGCAGGCTGCCTTGCCCGATGGCACGGCGGTTGTGCAGTACTTCGCGACGGAGGACGAACTGTACATCTTCGTGGTAACCAAGACCGATTTCCGCCTTCGGTCGTTGCAAGAGAAGAAACAGAACCTGGACAAAAACATCTTCGCCTACCTTAAGGAGGTCCAGAAGCCCGGTGTCAACGACGCCAAGATGGATCAACTCTCCACCACTTTGTATCAGACACTGGTGGCGCCCATAGAAAAGGACTTGGCAAGCTCAAAAACGGTAGTTCTGATACCCTCCGGAAGGCTCAACGTTTTGCCTTTCGGGGCGCTGAAGGGTCCGGACGGAAAGCTGTTTATCGAAGAGAAGACGCTTCTTGAGTTGGCGAAGCCTACCGATTTCATGAAGATCGCGTCCACCAAACCCCAGCCGGTCACCAGTGTTATAGCCTTCGCCAACGCCACCATGGACCTACCCGCCGCCGAACAAGAGGGTGAGAGGATCATGGAGATCTTCCCTGATTCCAGACTATTCAAAAGGGAAGAGGCCAGCAAGGCCAATCTTATCAAGTTCGGTAGCGACGCCCAAGTGTTGCATTTAGCGACTCACGGCACCTGGGATGCCAGCAACTCGCTGAACAACTATCTCAAGCTATCCAACGGCCAGAAGCTCGCTCAAGAAGAGATCTTCAACCTGAATCTGGCCGAGACTTCCATCGTCACTCTCTCGGCCTGCAGCACCGCTCTGGCCGACAACAACGAAGTGGACTACGTGGCCAGCCTGGCGGAGGCGTTCTGGATCGCCGGTTCGCGTTCGGTGGTGGCCTCTTTATGGCCGGTCGATGATTCCTCGACGGGTCTCTTGATGACCAACTTCTACGAGAGACTGAAAGCCGGTGACGGTAAAGCCGAAGCCTTGCGCAAAGCACAGCTCGCGGTACGGCAAGACCCGCGCTTCGCCCACCCGTATTTCTGGTCCGGATTCATCCTCTTCGGGGACTATCGGTGAGATACGCTCTCCTACTGGCGCTCGTGCTGGTAGGCGTCTGTTCCGCAAACCCGGCGATCGAACTGGTCGAATCCTATCCTTCGGGAACGGATTTCGACCAGCCGGATATACGGAACACTCAGGAGGTTTGGCTTGAGCTCATCGATGGTGCCCGGAGCGAGATCCTGTGGCAGACCTTCTACGTTGTTCACGAAGAAGGCGAAGCCACTGGTCCGATACTCCAGGCCCTGAAGAAGGCCGCCCGGCGGGGAGTGAAGATTCAGCTGCTGGTCGACCCGAAATTTGTGAAGACCTATCCTGAGACTCTGGATGAGTTGGCCGCTCTCGACAACATAGAAGTTCGACATTCCCCGGTGGGTGAGTGGTTGGGCGGAGTAATGCACGCCAAGATGATGTTGGTAGACGGTCATTCCGGTTTTCTGGGAAGTCAGAACTTTGATTGGCGATCACTCGATCACATCAGAGAGTTGGGGGTCGTCTTCCACGACCCGGGTCTGGTCGGCCGATACGCCGATGTGTTTCGATGGGAGTGGGATCATCACCAAGACACGCAACCTCCCACCGATCTACCCGTGATATCTGCCGAGGTGGTGGAGCTGGACATCGGTAGAGTCTTACCGACTTTCAGTCCCAACCCCCTGAACAGCGAAGAAACGATAGGAGACGAATATCAGATTCTCCGTCTTCTCTCCGCAGCTACTCGCACGGTGGATGTTGCTCTCCTGAGCTACAGTCCGTTAAACCACGACGGCAACGAGTTCTATCCGGAGTTGGAAACGGCCATCCGCAGCGCCGAAGCTCGGGGAGTCCAAGTGCGCCTGCTGGTCTCCCATTGGATGGAGGAGAAGGACGAGTTGGACCACCTGGTGAGCCTGGACGCGCTCGACGGTGTCGAGGTTCGGGCCTGCCGAGTCCCTCCGGCTGCGCGTGGAGAGATTCCGTTCGCGAGAGTGCATCACAGCAAGTACCTGGTGGTGGACGGCGGACAAGCCTGGCTAGGCACTTCGAATTGGGGACACGGCTACTTCCACGAAAGCAGAAACTACGGAATCGTCTTTCTCAGCGGCCCCATCCCCGGACGTCTCCAGCAGCTTTTCGATTTCGACTGGCCGCGCTCGACGCCGCTTGAAGACCATCGTCAGAAATAATTCGGGAAATTTTGCAACTTCCACTCTCTTGAAGTGTCATGGGAGGGAATGATGCGAAAGGCCCTTCATCTCATAACCGATTCCGCTCAAGACAACGATCAGCAGCTTCTTGCCCGCAGCCTGGCCGGCGAGGAGCGAGCGTTCGAGCTTTTGGTGCGCCGCTACCAGTCGCGACTCTTCGCGGTGGCGGTCAAGATGGTCAAGGATCGCGATCTGGCTTCCGAGTTGGTGCAAGAGTCGTTGTTCAAGGCTTACAAAAGTCTGGACAGTCACAGCGGAGGGTCGGTCAAGAGCTGGCTCACTCGGATTACCGTCAACACCTGTCTCAACGAAATCAGAAAACGGCAAAGACTCGTCTTCAGCGAGCAATCCATGGAGGGTTGGCTGACCGCCGACAAATCGTCCGATCCGGCTCACCGAGCCCAGGCCGGGGAACTGAGACAAGCCGTGAAGGAGCAGGTCCGCCAACTGTCGCCTCGCCGTCAAGCGGTCCTGGCGCTAGCGGCCCTGGGTTATTCCTACGAGGAGATGGCGGAGTCCCTGGAAGAGAGCGTTTCGCAGGTGAAAAGTGAACTTTTTCGAGCAAGAAAAACGTTGAGGGAAACCTTGAAGGAGTATCGATCGTGAGTGATTGCCAAGATTGGCAGCAAGAGATAGACGAGATTCTGGCCCTTGGTGGGACTGAGAGTGAGTTCTCGCAGCCGCTAGCCGAACACCTTGCCGCCTGTGAGAGCTGTCGCGAGTTTTGTGACGACGGTTTGTTGCTGAATCAGATGATGGAGGAGCCTACCCCTCTGCCGCCGTCGGATATCGTGTCCGGGGTGATGGCTCGTGTTGCCGAGGAGCGGCATGTCGAGGAGGTTCGACTTCCCTGGGCCGAACGTTTAGCCTGGGCGGCTTCAGGAGCGGTGGCGATGTTCTTCTTAGAGCGTCTCCCGGAGTTCTCCCTATCCTGGCTGTCCGAACTTCAACAGTCGGTGGCTCAAGTTGATTTGGCCTTCCCGGTGCCGATGGCCGCTTCCGCGTCCACTCTGGTCATCGCCGCCGCAGCTCTGCTGGTGGTGCAGGGCGCTCTGGTTTATCGAACGCGGGCTCTGATCTGATGAAGCGATTGCTGTTTCTTTCTCTCTCGACGCCGGCATTGGCGGGTCCGGTGGAAGGCCCTCTAGCGGGCATCGCGATCTACCTTCTGTACGGTTTGCTTTCGTCTTGCCTGGTCGGCTGGGCGTTCCTGGTGACCACGATGGTGCGGCCACGAGTGGAGCTCACCGCGCAAGTTTTACAGAAGCGTCCTCTGGCCAGTTTCGTCATGGGTCTTCTCAGTCTGGGTTGGCTCTTTCTGGCCGTGGCGATCGCCAACGCCGCGCCTCGATTAGGCGGATTACTGGTGGTCGTCACTCTGAGCCTTCTCGTCCTCTGCGCTCTTGTGGGACTGCCCGCGATACTGGTCGGTCTAGGGAGAAGAGCCTCGAGCCTATGGGAGGGCCGTCTCAGTTTGCCCAAGGAGATGCTCCTGGGAGCCGCCATCCTGTTTGCGGCAGGCGGCTTCCCCTGGCTTGGGCAGTTGCTGCTCATCGGACTGCTGTTGTGGTCTTGTGGTGGTGCCGTGCTCGGATTTTTCGCCGGGGGCCCCGGAGAGAAACTCAGAGAGAATGGGAAAACGCTGGTCGACGAACCCCCGCCAGGATCTCTACCAGAACGGACTTAGTCGGGACTTCGTGCCGCCGCCGACGCGTATGCCGAAAGTAAGGATAGGCTCGTTTCTCAGCCCGCCTGTTTCTAGTTGGGTGTAGAAGCCGCCCCATTTCCCCGGTTCGTATTCCACTCTGCCGTACCAGCCGTCGCGAAGGCCGCTGGGATCGTGAAAGCGCAGTTCGGGAGCGTCAGTCCAGGTGGCGTCGAGTTTGCCGCCGACTTCGAAATTGAAATCTCCCTTGCGAGCTCCGATACCGGCCCTCAGGCCGACGTTGCCTAGCCCGTTGCCCAAGGGGGCGCTCAACTGAGTGCCGGCGTTGAGGTTGACCGTGGAAGTGAGATCGTAGGTGATTTTAGCTCCACCGGTGACCAAAGGCATGGCGCGGAACGAGTCAGTCACCTGATTGCCTTGAAGATCACTGCCTACGCGCCCCCCGAGCGGGCCCACCTCGTGCCACCATCGCTGAAGGCTCTCGCCACCCACGTTTCCGAGGGCTTGAACTCCGCCGCCCACGCCGTAGTCCAGGGTGGTGCGCGGGTTAAGCTGAGTTCGGAAGTTTCGTTGCACCACCAGCTCACCGAGGTCGGTGCGGAGACCTTCATAGCCCTCGGGATGGGGTTCGCGAGACCCGGGTTGGGTGATCATGGCCAGACGACCCCCTACCACCCACTCGTCGTTTCCGCGTTGAAAGTTGGTTTCTAGCTGAACTTCGGCGGTCCATCCGTCGTCGTCGAAACTGGTGCCGTCCGGGGTCTTGTGTTCCGGTCCGCCGAGCCAGCCGGTCCAGGCATCCGGGACCAGGTCGTTGACCGAGTTGATGCGCACTCCCACCTTCGTTTTGGTGGTGTCGGTGGCAACGGTCGGGGGATCTTTGAGAAGGTCGATCTCGGTGGACAGTCGCTCCAGATCGAGGTCTTGAACGATCATCTCTTCGGCGGCGGGCTGCACGAGAGCAGCGGTACCGGGAGCGGTCTGGGCCATGGCCGGGCCGGCGATCGCGGTCAGGGCCGAGGCAGCCAGCAGAGCTCCAGCCAGAGGCTTGCTCACGCTCTTTTGGCGCGGTGCGGCGCGCTCGGCTAGAGCGACGCTGTCCGAAGGTGTTGATTCTTTCTCGACAGGTTGAGGAAGCCTCGGCGGCCCCATCATCCTCCTGCTAAGAACGGGACTATGAGGGTTGAGTTTAGTCAGCATTGTGTGTCTCTAACGTACCCTGAAAAAGCCCTCAAATTGTTACAGTTTTATTGCCTGATGGGGGTATCCCGGTAGTCGTTTCAGTGGTAGATGGATCGGGAAAGGACTAGGTATGAACTTTGAAGATATTCCCTTGCCGGAGCATATCAAGCCATATGCTCCCTTAATTTCCAGGCTTCTGTACGGCCTGGCCATCCTTGTTATCGGTTGGATGCTCTCCAAATGGACCCATCGACTGGTGAAGTCCATGCTGAACCGGACCAAAACGGAAGAATCGCTGGCGCGGTTCCTCGCATCGATAGCTCAGTACATCGTGCTGGCGGCCACCATTATCGCCTCTCTCAATCAAGTAGGCGTTCAAACGACCAGCTTGGTAGCCATTCTGGCCTCAGCCGGTCTCGCGGTTGGTCTTGCTTTGCAAGGAAGCCTCTCCAACTTTGCTTCCGGCGTTCTGATCCTCGGTTTTCGGCCTTTCCTTCTCGACGACTTTGTGGAGATCGGCGGGAAGTCGGGTACCGTCGAAGATATCGGTCTTTTCATGACTCGCCTGGTCACCCCGAACAACGAAGTTGTCTTTATTCCGAACAGCTCCATCACCGGAAATACGATCACCAACTACACGGCCAAAGGCGTGCGCCGTTGTGTTATCGATATCGGAGTGGGATATGACGAGGATGTTCGAGTCGTCAGCGACGTTCTGCTTGAAGTTGCCCAGGGTCACGAATCCTGCCTACAGGAGCCCGGTCCGAGTGTGGTGCTGTCCGGCTTCGGGGCTTCCTCCGTGGATTTCCAGCTACGAGCCTTCGCGAAGAACGATGACTTCTGGCCGATGATCAACGAGCTTCGCTTGCGCATTTTCGAAACTCTGAACGAGAAAGATATCGAGATTCCGTTCAACCAGATCGTGGTGCATCAAGCGGAAAAAGCCGAGGCTCAATAGAAGGTTCCGGCGACCTCGAAATGACGGTCCTGGAGGCGTTGGAGTTCTTGCTCCAGCGCCGTCTTCTTTCGCTGGGTCGATTCTGATCGACGAGAGGCCTGCTCTTGCTCGTTTGAGATCTGGTCGAGTTGGGACTGCAGCCGACTTATCTTGCTTTCGGTGCTTCCTATCGCTTCGCGAGTCCGGCTCAAGCTCGAGGACGTCTGCGCCTGTTGATTCCGCTTGGTGTCGAGGAACTCGGAAAGTCGCCAACGGCTGTCGCTGGTCAGTTTCCCGTCTTGATAGTTCAAATCGAGGTCGGACATTTCGAAATCGAAGGAAGACGATGAGCTGTAATAATCCTGTCCCCAGCCCATGGCTGCCGAGAGCTTTTTCTCCAGACGCCTGATGAGTTTGTTCTGGCGGCTGAGCTTTTCCTCGGTCTGGTCTTCTCGCTGCTTGAGGTCGCTCAGTTGGTCCTTGGCGGCTCGAAGCTGATCTAGTTTCTGCGAGTACTCGAGCTTCAGTGATTCGCGACGGGAATCGGCCGAACGGATCTGCCCGGACGCGTCTCTGGCTCGCGACGAGAGTTCGTCCAATCGCCGCTCGAGTCCGGACGTGGAAGGTGTTCTCGATACGACTGGAGTGGAAGAGGGGCGCACTGCCCTGGTGCGACGTGCCGTAGTTCTTTTGGGAGAGGTTCTCCTCAGCGAGGAGCCCATTTCGAACTTACTGAAACTGTTATAGGAGCGAGGAGTGGACACGGGGGCTTCTTCTTCGGCCACTTCTTCCGAAGGAACCCACTTGTCCACGGCTTCGGTGTTCTGATGGGGTGTATCCAAAGTGGGCTCCAAATAGGATGGCTCGAAGGCTTCCCGGGGAGCGCTTCGCCCGAAATCAGCGACGAAACCACGCGACTTTCCGGACCGCTGAGGCGCGGCTGTTTGGGCTTGGCTCGGTGCTCGCGCCGGGGCGGGCGTGGCTCTGGCTTTTTGGCTCACCTGGGGTGAGAACTCTTGTAAAAATCCCATTGTTGTCTTTCCCTAGCTTGGTTCTAGGAGTGAGTAAGAGCCTGAGTGGTTTCAACCTATCCACTTGCTCTGAAAACGGTCTGAAATCAGATGATGCTTGTTCACGCCGTCCCCAACGCGAAGCCGGAAAACTTACTCTTGCTTCCAGCTTAAGATTTGTGTGAGCCCGGCTCCCGGAGTATGCGGGTCCTCCAAATCCACGAAGATTTCCGAACGCGCCAGGGTAAAGACTCGCCCGGTAATGTCGCAAACGATGCCGGAGTACGGCCCTATTCGGCATTCTTCCACAATCTCACCGGTGAAGCTGTTGCCGCGGGGTGAGGTCGTGCACATTCCCTCTCCCAGCTCCATTTTGCCCTGCTGATACTTGAGGGCCAGGCGAGCGGCTGTGCCGGTCCCGGTGGGGCTCCGGCAGACCACGCCGGGATGGACATAGGTGGCGGTCGAGGTGTGCAGCAAGCCGTCCGAGCCCGGCGTTTCAGGGCCTTCGAAGTGAACGAACGGCAAGGGGGCAAGAAGACCCATCTCGGGATGTTGGTGTTCGCAGAACGGTCTGGCGTGAGTGATGAGCTCGGAGGCGAAGGCGATCAGTCGAGGTTCGTGGGGACGGTCGAGGGTGAGACCCAGAGGCTCGGAGCGCACGACGGCATAAAGTGCCCCACTGAACACAAGGTCGAATTCGACCTTTCCGTAGACTGGCAACTGCACGGTCAGATTCTCTTGAACAACATACGCGGGAGTCGTTTTGCAGGTCGCGCTGTGAACTCTCCCGTCCTGAAATCGTCCTCTTACCGTGACCAGCCCGGCCGGTGTCTCCAAGCAGATCGATTCCGGCTCGACCCCGGTTTCCTCGGCTTTCTTCTGCATGAGAACAGCCGCGGTGCAGAGTGTGTTGGAACCGGAAAAGTAGGGGTAACCCATGGCTTCCATGGTGATAAAGCCCGCTTCGGCCGGAGGAGTCTTGGCGGGCACGATCAGGTTGACGCATTGCGCGGGATCCCCGTACGGTTCATACAGAAGCAGTTGGCGTAGCCCGTCGGCCTCGTGCCGCAAGTACTCTAGCTGCTCCAGGAGACTCTGGCCGGGGAGGACGCCCACTCCGCCCACGACCTGCCTACTGACATCGCCGCCGGCGTGAGCGTCTATCAAATTTAGGGAGTAGCGGCCCTCAGGCATGAGGTGCGCCGACTTTGTCCCAGTGTCGGTCAGGCACCACCACCAGCTTACCCACGAAGTCTTTGTTCACGAAGGCTTGCTGAGCTTTGTGAAACTCCGACAGTCGAAACGTGCGGTCGAGAAAGGATGTGATCTTTCCCTCTTCGATGTAGGCCACCAGGCGAGCGAAGGCGGCCCGAGTGCCCTGAGACGACCCGTGCAACTCCAGATGCTTCAAATACATCGTCCGCAAGTCGAGTTGCACCACCGGACCCGCGATGGCCCCCGCCGTGGTGTACCGACCTTCGGGTCTCAAGATGGTAAGAAGGTCGTTGAACATGGCTCCCCCCACCAGGTCGGCCACCACATCGATAGGTTTCCCACCTGCGGCTTCGTGCACCGCTTCAGGCAAACTTTTCTCGCTGTCCCGAAAAACCACCGCTTCGGCGCCCAGCTTCTTCATAGCTTCTTCCTTGGAACGGCTGGTGACGGCGTAGGGAATGGCTCCCCGCGCTCGGCAGAGCTGAATCAACCCCGAACCGACGCCGCCGGACGCTCCGGTGATCAGCACTCGCTCTCCAGCGGCTACGCGGGCCCGGTCTAACATGTGCTCGCCGGTGAGATAGGCGCACGAAAAAGTCGCCAACTCGGCGTCTGAAAGAGTGGTGGAGACCAGGTGCGCGTGGTCGGTGGGAACCACGGTGTACTCCGCGTATCCGCCGTCTCGGCCGTGTCCGATGTAGTCGATGTCGGCCAGGCTGTCGTCGTCGCGATTGTAGATGCTGAAATCCACCATCACTCGCTCTCCTACGCGGGAGGGGTCGACCCCTTCGCCCACGGCCACGACTCGGCCCACGATGTCGGTGCCTTGGATGCGTGGAAACTTCAGCGTCGAGCGACCGCGTCGCCAGGTGGAAACCGCTTCCGGATCGGCTTCCGTACCGTAGGCCCCCTCGCGCACCCACACGTCCGTGTTGTTCATGCCGCAAGCCGTCACCTCGACCAGGACCTCACCCGGTCCGGGCTTCGGTACGGGAACCTCTTCCGAATAGACCAGCCGGTCGAAACCACCGTGACCCATCAACTGGACCGCTTTCATCGTGTCGGGGATAGTCAGTTCCATCATTCGCTCGCCTTCCGGTCCTTTTCGGACTCAATCCTTTCGACTTCCTTGAGAATCGTCTCGAGCAGTTCGCCGCCACGCTCTCCGGCGATGGCTTTAAACTGCTCTCGAACCGGGACCGAAGCTTGTCGGAAAGCGGCGCGCTCCTGGGGAGTCAACTCCACAATCTTGATGTCGGGGTTTTTCTCCTGAATCACGTGCAGACGCTCTTCATTGAACCGGGCCTGGGTCTCGGCAATGTAGTCCGAGAGCTCCTCGATGCTCTCATCCACCCAAGCCTTTTCCTCCGCCGTCAGATTTTCATAAAACTTCTTGTTGGTGAGACACGTCGTGTAAAACTGGGCCTGATTAGCGAAGATGAGATGGTCGTTGACTTCGTAGAAGCTCATCTCTTCAATCGCGAAAACAGGATTGACCTGGCCGTCGATCATCTTCAGCTGGAGAGCGGAGTAGACTTCGGAATAGGCCAGGGGAGTGGAGCTTGCTCCGTAGGCTTCATAGGCGGCCATCAGAAGGGGGCTGGTCATGACCCGAAACTTCACCCCCGCAAAATCCTGGGGAGATTTGATCGGCTTGTTGGTGGACCAGACTTGCCAGCCTTCGCTGAAGACGCTCAGCATCTCGAAGCCCTTGTCGGCGAAGAGTTGGTTGAATTCGTTCTTAATTTCAGGGGATTTCAGAACCTTGCGATTCACCTCTTCGTCGTCACTGAAGACGTAGTGCAGCAGCAGCACCTGAACTTCGGGAATCATCTTTCCGATGTGCCCGGGGCTTGCCATGGCAAACTGTAGGGAGCCGTTGTAGAGAAGTTCGGAGAGTTGGTCGGAGGTCCCTAACGTGCCGTAGGGGTAGACCTTGACGATCACCTTGCCGCCGCTCTTTTCTTCTACCAGCTCTTTGAATTTCTGGGCATAGGCGTCCTGGACGCTGCCGCTCGTTTCTTCGATGGCAAAGCGCCAAACGGGCGGGTCTAGCTTGCGGTGGCAACCGGTCGTCAGCAGCACCAAAAGGACGGCTATGAGAATCCTGCGGATCAAAACGCTAGATCTCTCAAGAAAAGGGCGATTTGAGGGAAGGCGATCAAGAGAAACGAGACCGCCAGAAGAATGAAGACAAAGGGCGGGGTCCCCGCGATCACCTCGCGATAAGATTTCTGGAAAACGGCGATGGCCGTGAAGATATCGCATCCGAACGGTGGGGTGGCCGATCCGATCGCCACCTGAAGTGTCACTAGAACGCCGGTCAGCACGGGGTCCATTCCCACAGCTAGCGCGAGAGGATGGAAAATCGGCGTCAGGATCAGAATGACCACGATCGGGTCCACGAACATACACCCGATGAAGAAGGCCGCGGCGATGGTGAGCGCCACCGTCCAGTACCCTGAGTCGGCGCTGAGTCCGAGAGTGTCGTTGATGATTTGGGTGGGCAATTCGGCGAACGAGATGACCCAACTGAAGGCAGCGCCTGCTCCTACAAGGATGAAGACGACCGCTGTCACCAGGCCGGTGGACAGGGCGATCCGGGGAAGGTCTTTCAGGCTGAGCGATCGGAAGAAAAAGCATTCCAGGATGATGGCGTAGAGCACGGAGACCGCCGCCGCCTCGGTGGGACTGAAGAATCCGGCGTAAATTCCGCCGATGATGATGGCTGGGAAGCCAAGAGGCATGGCAGCGTCTTTGAAAGCTTTGCCGCGCTCGGCCCAGCTGGATTTAGGCGCCGGGTCCACCTTGAATTTGTAGGTGGCCATCACGCTGTAGGCGCAGAAGAGGATAAGAATCAGAAGACCTGGGCCGATACCGGCGATGAACAGCTCTCCGATCGAGGTACCCGAGACCACTCCGTAGACAATCATGCCGATGGAGGGCGGAATGAGAAGGGCGATATCGCTGGCGTTGATGATGAGGGCGGTCGCGAATTTGTCCGGATAACCGGACTCGATCATTCGGGGTCTCAGCGGCTTGCCGATAGCGACCACGGTAGCTTGGGTGGAGCCGGAGATGGCGCCGAAGAGCGTACAGGCCACGGCGCTGGTGACGGCGAGGCCACCGCGGAGATGTCCGACGAACGATTCTACCAGACTGAGAAGACGGTTGGAGGTCTGTCCCGAGGTCATGATCTCGGCGGCCAGGATGAACATGGGAACGGCGATGAGAGCGGACGGCTTGACCCCGCCAATCATCTGCTGGATGACGACTTCGGGAGAGACGTCGGGGAAATAGGCGAGCAGCCCCACCACGGTGGCTGCCAGAAGAGGCACCAGCATGGGGAAGCCCAACAGGAGGAGCACGATCATGATGCCTGAGAGGAGAAGCGCCATTAGATTCCGTCTCCCACAGGGTCTTCTCGGCGTAGTGGCACGTCGTAGGCCAGATAGATCTCATGGCTGGAGAGGTTTTTGATAGCGGCCAACAGATACTGGAGGGAGGCCAAACCTAGCCCGAGCGGTGCCGAGAGGTAGACCCATCGGAGCGGCAACTGCAAGACAGGAGAAACCGTGCCCAGGGTGCCCACGGTTTGGGAGTAGCTGAAGGCGAACCAGGCCAGGTATCCGAGCAAGGCGCTGGTGAAAAAGCAGATGAAGATGGTGAGGCCCCTCTTGAGGCTCTGGGGCAACTCGTCGTAGATGGCGGTCATCCGGATGTGGCGGCCTTGAGACGCGCCGTAGGAGAGACCCACGAAGGTGATGAGGACGATCAGAAACTGGGAAACTTCCTCGGCAAAGGCCAGGCTGAATCCAAAAAAGGTACGGCAGAAAACGTTGGCGATCGTCAGCGCGGCGATCACCAGGATGCCTCCGGAGAGAACGAACTCTTCCACGAAGGTCATGGCTTTGAAAACTTTTTGGGTAATGGCGTTGTCGATGGTTCCGCTTGCAGCGTTCCGGTCGGCCGGACCGGTCTACTCTTCCTCCAGTTTCCAATCGTTTAGGATCGAATTGGCGACTTCCACGTACATGGCCGTCCCTACCGGCAAACAGCGTTCGTCGATGCCGAAATTTGGAGTGTGGAGGTCGCGGGTGGCTCCGGGAGTCTCGTATCCCGCGCCCACGAAGAAGATCGCTCCGGGCACTCTTTGAGTGACGTGGCCGAAGTCTTCGCCCTCCAGACCGAACGGACGGTCCAGCAGTTCGAAATACGGGAAAAGCTTTTTGTAGGAGTCCTGAATACGCTTGGTCACCTCGGGGTGGTTTTCCGTGACCGGCTCCCCGGCAGTGAGGGTCAACTCGAAGTCTCCGCCCAGCGTCTTGGTCAGTTCGAACGCCTTCTCCAGTTGTTCGAGCATGATTTCCCGGCTGTCGTGAGTATAGCTTCTGACGGTGCCGGTCAGGCGCACGGTCTCCGGGATGATCGAATTCATGGTGCCGGCCTCGATGGTGCCGATGCTAATGGCGCAGGCATCCAAAGGCCTGACCCGTCGGGCCACGATGCCGTGAATCGCTTGCAAAACGAGCCCCAGCATCCAGGTGGGGTCGACCGTGTTGTGGGGCGAGCCGCCGTGACCACCACGACCCTTAATCGTGGCGTCAAAATAGTCGACGCTGGCCATCACGGGACCGGCGGTGGTGAGCAGGCTATCGGCCGGGATTCGAGGATTGACGTGGATGGCGACCGCAGCGTCCACGTCGTCGTAGACACCTTCGTCGAGCATGATCTGAGCGCCGGTTCTACCATCCGGACCGGCGAGCTCCTCGGCCGGTTGGAAGACGAACTTCACCGTGCCCTTGAGCTTCTTTTCCTTGTGCTGCTCGGCCAGAAGACGGGCCGCGCCGATCAGCATGGAAGTGTGGGCGTCGTGTCCGCAAGCGTGCATCACTCCGGGATTCAGCGACACAAAATCGTGTTCGTTGGTCTCCTGAATCGGCAACGCATCCATGTCCGCGCGAAGCGCCACCACCGGCCGTTTCCCGGGGTTCAGTGTCGCCACCACGCCGGTCCCGGCCACCTTGGTTTGAATCTTGAGTCCGGGGAACTCTTTCAACAACGCAGCCACCTTGGCCGCTGTCTTGACTTCGTAAAAGCTGAGCTCCGGCTCGCGGTGAAACTGTCGTCTCAATTCAACAAGTTCGTCCGCGATGGCGTGCGCTCTGGCTGCCGAATCCAGAGCCGTCTCGGTGGATTTGGATGGCACTGAGTTAGCGCGCTCCGGCCAGCTTGGCGGATTCCAGGGCCTGTTTCAGGTCGGCAATGAGATCGTCGACATCCTCAATGCCCGCCGAGTATCTCACCAGGCCCTCGGGAATGCCCATCTGTTTGCGTTGCTCCGGCGTACTCTCCACGTGGGAGGTGGTTCTTGGCACACCCAGAGTTGTCTCCACGGCTCCCAGGTTGGCGGCCAGATGGCAGTACTTGAGGGAGGGAAGAAGGCGCTTCAGAGCGTCGAAGCCTTGTTTGTGAGAGAAGGACAGCATTCCGGTGCAGCCTCTCATCTGTTTCTTGGCGATCTCGTATCCGGGGTGGCTCTTCAGGCCCGGATAGTAGACCTGATCGATGTCTTCGTGCTGCTCCAAAAACTCGGCGATGGCTTGAGCGTTTTGATTTTGGCGCTCGATGCGCAAGCTCAGAGTTTTCATCCCTCTCAGCAGGAGATAGCCCGACATCGGGGCGAGAGTGGCCCCGTGGATTTCTCGATAGGCGAAGACCTTGTGGACCAGTTCCTTGGAACCGCAGACCACTCCACCCAGCGCGTCGGCGTGTCCGCCCAGAAACTTGGTGGCGCTGTGGAGCACCAGATCGGCGCCCAAGCTGAGAGGGTTTTGATTGATCGGAGTAGCGAAGGTGTTGTCCACCACCACCAGGGCTCCCGCCGCGTGTCCGGCTTTGGCCAGTCGTTCGATGTCCACCACCTTCATAGTGGGGTTGGTGGGAGTCTCGAGGTAGAGGATCTTGCACCCCTTGGCCACGCTTTTTTCGATCAACTCGTGGTCGGTGGTGTCGCAAAGGTCGACATCCACGTTGAGCTGAGGGAGAAAATCCAGAAAAATGCGATTCGTTCCGCCGTAGGTGTCCTTGATGGAGACCACTCTATCGCCCGGTCTCAGGAAAGTGTGAAGAATTCCGCTGATACAAGCCATCCCGGTGGCAAAGGAAGTGGCGGCTTCCGCCCCTTCCAACTCCGCCACCTTATTTTCGAACGCCTGGACGGTCGGGTTGGTGTTTCTGCTGTAGATGTGACCGTGCTGTTTGCCTTGAGCCACATCGTACCAATCGTCCAGATCGTCGTATCCGTAACCCACCGACAACACCACGGGTATCTGCGTAGCGCGCTCCCAGGTTTTATCTTCGCCGCTCCACACGGTTTGGGTTGCTTTGGATGGTTGTTTCATTAAGTCTCTCTCTTCGGGGACGCCTCTACGTCCAGGTAATTCCTATCTGCCTTCTGGAAGAGCGAGATGGGACCTTCATGGGTCAGGTGGCGAAGCTACCCGGATTGCCCCCTTGGTAGCTGCCCCGGGCTGCCCAAAACTCCAGCATCGAGACCGACCATCTCGGCCGTTTGCAGAAGATGACGGGCAGTCCGTCGCCCGTCACACCGAGAGCGCGGGCAGCGTTATCTTGGATCACACGGCGGTCTTCGTTTGTCATCCCTGGAAGCAGGGCCCGGCAGGCGGCCACGTGAGCGACGCGCTCCAGGGAGAGATAAGCTAGAACCACCTGGCTTACCGAGCGGGGGGCGCTCATCAAGAAAAGTGCCAGGCGTTGGTCGGGGGTGAAGGTGGTGGGGGCTGATTGGGGTGGGCGGCAGAGTGTAGGCATGGACAGAGGATAGGTCTTGGAGGGGGTCGAGTCAGTGACGGTTGTCACGGTGTGGGGAGTGGTTGTCGAGGCGGTTTTCCTGGCGTTCGGGCGGCGTTCGATGGTTCAGATGTGGAGCTGTTCGGCGGTTGAAGCGTCGAACATACCTTTCTGTGGGGTCGCCGCAGTTACCTAACCTTCGAGTAGGTTGGCGATCACACGCGTGATTCTCCGAGTTTTTGTACACAAAAGATGGCACGACCGGAAACTCGGACAGCTTACTCGAATAAGTAGTGGCCAGCCCCGCTACTCATTCTCCAGGTAGGCGATGATGGTCAGCGATGAAATTGGGTCTAGCAACCAATAGCATCAAGACTCTGACACACGATATCCTGATGACAACTCCTGGCTGTACGAACTCCGAGACTCAAAAGGAGCCGGGCAAACGGATCATCGTCTTCCAACTCGAAGACCTCAAGTTCCAGGCCCGTGTCGAGGGCGCGGCGGACCAGTGACTGAAATTTCTGCTGAAGTCGCATGAGACGCTTGTTTTGCAGAGCGTAAGCCGAGATTCGAGAGACGAGGGCCTCCAGAAACTGCTGCTTGGAAAGAGATTCGTGGAGCCCGAGGTGCTCTGTCAGGGCGAGTTTGAAGGTGCTGTTCCATTCCAACTCTCGATGCAATTCCCAAACGACATCGATGACGGCCGCCCCCGGAGGAAGTTCAACCGGCTCGGAAGATGAGCGCTGAAGTCCCAACTCAATTAGGGCGTGTGGACATTCAGCATTCCCTCCAGACGAATCCCGCCACGACCAGCACGAAGGCAGCATAACGACTTGCTAGCTTCTCATATCGCGTGGCGATTCGGCGGAATTGCTTGAGCAGACT
>Ga0208701_100238_pt1 | contig 23653 bp, 19 predicted proteins | sample DeeseametaMP1482_FD_184188 | JGI IMG/M metagenome (GOLD analysis project Ga0208701, IMG submission 184188) | Marine microbial communities from the Deep Pacific Ocean - MP1482 (SPAdes) | ecosystem: Environmental > Aquatic > Marine > Oceanic | place: South of Fiji, South Pacific Ocean | collected... | reverse complement strand
ACCGTGGCGGTACATCCACGAGGTGTCGCCGTACATCCACTTGACGAACGTGCCCTCGTGTCCCCAGCTGCTCACGTTGCAGAACATGTCCTGGCAGGTGGGATTGGAGGCCAGATAGGCCGAGGGAGTCGTGAGCTCCGTTCGATTCTGGTCGAAATGAAGTTTCTTAATGAGGTAGTAGAGAAAGAGTGGTCCTTCATGCCAGTGGTGTCCGAACAGTTCGGCGTCGTAGGGCGCCACCACAAGCGGTTTTTTCCACATATTGTGGCGCAAGAACTCGAAGCGCGCATTGCGACAGTCCAGAAAGTGTCCGGCGTGCATGGCCGCTTTGTTGTCGGCCCAATCGGGGTTGTACGGCTGCTTGTAGCCGCCCCGCCTATCGGTAATGCGGTTGTATTTGAAAGGACCCCCTCGGATATGGAATTCCAAATAGTCGGGGTCGCCGGGGTAGCCTTCGTCGCCGGACCACACCTGTTTTCCGGTTTCCGGGTCGCGGGGGAAGACGCAGAGCCGAGAGCCTCGTGCGTAGACGGGTGCGTTCACGCCGAACTCGGCGCGGGAATCGCCCTGAGTCACGCAATGTTCCTCGCCGAAGAAATAGCGGAAGCCCGCCTCCTCGAGAAGCGGTTCGATGCCCGGGGTGTAGGAGCATTCGGGTAGCCAAACCCCCTCGGCCGGTCTTCCGAAGGCTCGCTCGTGAGAATGGGCGGCGGCCAGAACGTGCCCTCGAATAGCGGCCGGCTCGGAAGTCCAGAGAGGCAGCATCGGGTGAGTTCCCACGCAGGTCGATAGTTCCAGATATCCGAGATCTTGAAGACGTCGGAAACCTGAGACCAGATCCCCGTCGTACCCGAGAAAAAGCTCTCGGCAGCGGCGAAATCGATGAAGGTGCATCAGGGCGGCGGCGGTGTAGTGGGTCTCTTCGCGCCCCGTCCGCTCGACTTCAAGGCCGGCTTTCTGGATCAGGCGGTCGAGGAAGTTGAGGACATCGGAGGCGTGTCGTTGGCTTTGCATCATGGCCACCAGCGGCGGAGAGATGTCCATCGATAGCTTGAAATCAACCCCCTCGGCTATGAGTCTCTCAAAAATGCCAAGGAGGGGTAGGTAAGTATCGCAGACCGCTTCGGGGTACCATTCCTGCGGGTAGCCGATAGGACTCCAGGCGGTGCCGCTGCCCTCGCCGAAGTTGATCGGGTCGGCGATGTAGGGCAGATGGGCGTGAAGATGGAGCATCAGGTAGCCCCAAGAATATTGACTCGTACCGGTGGGATTGCGAAGGGGGCGAACGGTGGGGTGGTTTCCGGGCTGGTTCTCCCGCTTGTGCAGCAGAGGAGCTCGTCCGGGATGGGTACGAGCGAGTTGGCAAGGGTTGGACCAGTCCGTAAGCTCTCGACGCTCGCCCTCGATACGAGCTATCAGGCGGGCTTGATAGATCAAGTCGGGTGCCAGGTCGAGATAAAAGTCCGAAGTGCTTCCCGGGTCCACTGGGCGCGTGAGTTCAGGCACCGGCACCAGGGTGTCCCCTCGGCGGAAAGCTATTTGAAGAAAGCAGGCAACCCGGTTGCCGAGTTCTCCAAATTCCTGACCAAGAGCTTCCCAGGCCGAACGGCCGATATGCCAGTAGCAGAAGGCTCGGTTTTCGCTGATGGGAAGAAGACGACAGCGAGTTTCCTGAACCGGGAGGCTCAATACGGAAGATTCAAATAGAGATTTCGTCTTCTTCTCGGTGATTCGAACCTGGTAATCCCCGGGACGGAGTCCGTGGAAAAACCACTCTCCGTATCCAATGACGTCCTGGGCTTTTCCAAGCTTCTCCCCATCTCGAAACAGCTGCAGGGCAAACTTTCCCTCTCCTAGATGGGACCACTCCGCCTTAGCCTGAAGGGTATCGGTCTCTACGATTTCCCGAATGAGCCTGACGGTGGCTGAAGGCGCCGAGACGACGAAAGTATCCTTCGCGTAGACCTGGAGAGGCTTTCGAGGGCAAGGCTTGGCTATGAACAGGCTCTTTAGCATCCGGTGCTCGTCCGGCGTGACTACCGTGAGTTCCACTTCTTCCAAGAGACCGTGGCAGGTTGCGTGGTCTTTGAATGGCACCGGCAGCCACTCGTTCGTGAGCTTGCCCTCGTCGTTGCGCAACACTCTCAGGAAAACGGCCGCTTCTCGGTCCCAGTCGAGACGGTGAATCCTTTCGACCTCGCGACGGACATCATCCCAATCCACTCCCTGCCAGGTGATGATGTGGGAGACTGGTGAATCGCTCAGCCAGCCTACCGAGGGCGTCCTGGACAAAGGAGAGCGAATCTCGATCTCCGGCTTGAAATACCGGGCCATCTCCACCCGATACTCACCCTGTTGCAGGTGGATCTCTTTTTGAGTCAGGTGCTCCACTTTGTGACGGCAAACCCGGTGGTCGCCCTGGAAGACATCGAGTAAAATTTCTTCGTCGACCGGGTTGAAATTGACCAATTGGTCTTTTGACCATCGGCAGACCACCCTGTCGGCGGCCGTTTCTATCTGCAAGAAGGATTGTTTAGCCATGCTGTGGCTGTTTCGGATCGCCGTAGGGAAATCCTCGACCGTTCAGAACCCTTCAGAGTGGTGTTGATCAAGAAGATAGCGGTGGTTCTGGTGCTGGGGGCTGTAGGGATCATCAGTCTGGGCTACCTGCCGAAAGAGGTGTCCGACCGCCTCACCAGGGCGCTCGTGGCCATTTTGATACTCGGTTTTGCTATTCGGGCCGGAGCTTACTTCTTCGGGTAGAGCCAAGCTGGAAAGAATATTCTTTCCAGCAGGAGCTTAAGGATAATTCGGAAATATTGAAAAAAATTCCCACACGTTTGGGGAGAGTACTCCGGGGGTACCTGGAAGTGCAGGTAGAGTAAGTATGTTCAAGATGATCGACGGGCCAAAGCTCCCACTATATGCGCGATACACCATCGCCACAGTTTTCGTGATTTGGTTCGCCCTCGCGGGCGGTAGTTGGATGGGTCGCGCTCTGATCGCGTCCGAACTGCTCGGAAAAGAAGATGAGCAAGTCGAGTTCAAAAGCATGCCGGAGCCTCGCGCTCGTCCGTGGGTCAAGGTCGACCCTGAACTCGAGAAAGAACTGGAAGCCTTGCGCACGGCCGCCGGCCCCACTCTGACCGAGAAGCTCGCCGGTGAGAGTAAACCGGACACGAAGGAAGAAAAGCCTTCCGTACTCGCTACTCCCGCGGTTGGAGAAGCGGTGGTCGGTGAAGGGCGCTTCATGCTTCAGTTCGGTGCCTTCAGCAACCCCGAGAACGCGGAACGTCTCAAGGAGCAGTTGAACGCTCAGGGACAGGAAGCCAAAGTTGAGAAAGTGGAGTCTCAGACCGGAGTTCTCTATCGAGTGAAAGGTCCGAGTTTCGAATCTGCCGAGGAGGCCGAGCGGTTGGCTCGCAACCTCCGAACTCAGAGTTTCCAAGTATTCGTGGTCGGAGAGTAGAGCTTCCCATTGTCCTCGGTCTCTCATTCTTCGGGAGCGACGAGCACTCGTCCGATCAAGGTCCTGGTTGTCGATGACGACCCTGTCCTTCTCAGGATGGTGCAAACCTTTCTCCTCTCCTCGGAAGACCCTTACGAGGTCCTGCTTGCCGGAAGCGGCAAAGAGGCCCTAAAAGTCGCGCGAGCCGAGATCCCGGACCTGGTCCTGCTGGATCTGATGATGCCGGAGATGGATGGGATTGAAGTCTGTGTGCAGCTCCGGGCCAGTCGCTCCACCTACTTAATTCCGGTTATCATGCTGACCGCGTCGGCTCTTCACGATCATCGTCTGGAGGCGCTCCGGACAGGAGTGGATGATTATCTTTCCAAGCCGTTCGACCCGGAAGAGTTGGAAGTAAGAATCCAAAGCCTTATCCGCCGAATCAGGCTCAGTCGAGCCTCCAACCCTCTCACCGGACTTCCGGGCAATCTGGCCATCGAGCACGAGCTTAATCAGCGCCTGGCTCGCGGAGAGACTCTGGCCTGCGCCTATCTCGATATCGACAACTTCAAGGCGTTCAACGACTACTACGGATTTGAAAAGGGCGACGAGTGTATCAGGTTGGTCGCCGAAGTCTTGATCGAAGCTGTCGAGGCAAAGGGCTCCGAGTCCGACTTTCTGGGTCACATCGGCGGGGATGACTTCATCTTGATCACCCATATCGATTCGGTGGAGGAAGTGCTCGACAAGGTCGCCGAACTGTTTGATTCCAAGGTCCGGCTCCTCTACACTCCGCAAGACAGAGAGCGAGGCTGGATCGAGATCCTCAACCGTCAAAAAGAGTCCACTCGCTACCCGATCACCAGCTTGTCTATCGGAGTCTCGACCAACGACAAACGAGAGCTTTCCAACGCGCTGGAGGTCTCCGAGATCGCCACGGAGCTCAAGAAGGCGGCCAAGGCTCGCTCCCCTGGAACGAGCAACTACATCATAGACAGGCGTACTTCGTGATGACACGCTCTACCTCTAACGGCAGCAGCATCGACATCGATTCTCAGCAGGGCCCTCTCCTTGAAGGCGGCTGCGTGGCCCTGGGATTTTTCGACGGCTGTCACCTAGGCCATCAGAAGATTCTGAAAACCTGTAGGGATGTGGGCGGTGACAACGCCGCCGTGTTCACCTTTCCCAACCATCCCACCACGGCCATTCCCGGTCGGGAGGCGCCACGGCTCGTAACCACCACCTGGGAGCGGATTGGGCTCATTCAAGACCTCGGCCTGAAGGTCTTCTTAAAGAGCTTCGACCGGGAGTTCTCTTCCTGGAGTGCCGAACATTTCTGTTCCGCCATTCTCAAAGAAAAACTGGGGGTCGACCACGTCGTGGTCGGTCACGACTATCGGTTTGGTCACAGAGCGGCCGGCGATGTGGCGTTGCTGGCCGAACTCGGTGCTTACTACGGGTTCAGTTGTACCGTGATTGGGGCGGTCTTCCATCAGGGCACCGAGCCGTTCGTTATTAGCTCCACTCGCATCAGGCAAGCGGTGGCGGAGGGGGATTTGATGCTGGCGCATCAGCTGATGAAGCGGCCGTTTTCCATCGAAGGCAAGATCATCTCCGGCGACCGTCGCGGCAGAACGATCGGTTTCCCCACCGCCAATCTGACCTTTCCCGAAGACAAGGTGACCCCCCCGTTTGGTGTGGTCGCTGTCAAGGTCGGGTTGCAAGACGGCCGAACCGTGGCCGGTGTGGCCAACTTCGGCCTGCGCCCCACCGTGGGCTCTCTGCAAAAAAAGACTCCCCTCCTGGAAGTCCATCTGTTCGACTTCGACGAGGACCTCTACGGGCAGAAGATTCGAGTCGATTTCCACGCCTTCGTCAGGGAAGAGCGGCGTTTCGATTCCCTGGACGAGCTGCAGACCCAAATAGGCAGCGATGCCGAGCGGGTGCGGGCCTTTTTCGAACGGCAAGCAGCGGAATAAAATTTTCTCGACCCGTGTAGCATTCTCCATTCGGTGGTAAGAGGTTGGCTCGAAGGAGCTACAATGACCACAGAACTTTTAACACCACTTTCCCATATTCACGAGCAAGCAGGCGCCAGAATGGTGGACTTCGCGGGCTGGAAAATGCCGATTCAGTATACCGGAGTACGAGAAGAGCACGAAGCTTGTCGCACTCACGCGGGACTGTTCGACTTGAGCCACATGGCGGAAATTGTGGTGACGGGCAGCCAGCGAGAAGAGTTCGTTCAGAAGATGGTGACCAACGATCTCAGCAAGCTGGCCTTCGGCGGAGCCATGTATAGCTGCCTTTGCAACAACGAGGGAAGAATCATCGACGATCTCCTGGCCTACCGCTTTGAAACCGAGATCTGGATCGTCGCCAACGCCGGCAACAGGGCCGCCGTCTGGGCCTGGCTCACCGAACACGCCAAGGACTTCGAGGTGCAACTCGACGACAGGACGGAAGCTATCACGCTGATCGCTATTCAAGGTCCCGAAGCGGAGCCGATTCTCCAGAAGCTCACCTCCGAGACGCTTTCGAATCTCGACTTCTACACCGCTCGCCGGGGCGAGGTTCTGGGGCACGATATGCTGATCTCTCGTACCGGCTACACCGGCGAAGACGGTTTCGAGTTGTACCTCGACAACGAGCACGCTGAAGCTGTCTGGAACGGTTTGATGAAGGCCGACGACAAACTCGTGCCCGTCGGTCTGGCCGCCCGCGACACTTTGCGACTTGAGTCTGGCTTCGCCCTTTACGGCAACGAACTCAGCATGGAACGCAGCCCCTACGATGTCTCTCTAGCCTGGGTCACCAAGCTGGCAAAGGAGCCCGCTCCTCTGGTGGCTGAGGCTCTGGAAAAGGCCAAGGAGGTCGCGACGACCTGCCTTGTCGGCCTTTCCATGGAGGGGCGAAACGTGCCTCGAGCGGGCTACGAAGTCCATCAGGATGGGGCCAAAGTAGGGGAGGTCACAAGTGGAACTTTCAGCCCCACGCTCAAAAAAGGGGTGGCCTTGGCCATAGTGGAAAGGTCGGTCCGTGCCGAAGGGACGGAGCTTGAAATCATCGTTCGGGGCAAGCCTCAGACGGCCACAGTTACCAAGCTTCCCTTTGTTCGCGGCAGCGTCAAGCGACACTCCTAATTTCAGAAAGGTAGATCATGATTCCAGAAAATTTGAAGTACACAGAAGACCACGAGTGGGTCCGAATCGAGGGCCTCAAAGCCACCGTGGGGATCACTCACCACGCCCAGGATCAGTTGGGTGATATCGTCTTTGTGGAAGTGCCCGATGTGGGGGCCGAACTGGAAAAGGGTGATACCTTCGGTGTCGTCGAGTCGGTGAAGACCGTGTCCGACCTTTATGCTCCGATAAGTGGCAAGGTGGTCGCGCACAACGAGAAGTTGGTCGAATCTTCCGACAGCTTCGAACCCGAAATCGTGAATTCGTCTCCTTATGAAGACGGCTGGATGATCGTGATCGAGGTGGCGGACGAGTCGGCCCTGGAAGGACTGCTGGACCACAACGCCTATCAGGCGCTGGTTGATAGTGGCAGCTGATGAGGCTTTAAGCCCTCGCCGCTACCATATTCGTCCGGCCGAAGAAAAAGATATCCCCCGTATCGTCGAACTGGCCGTAGAGCTGGTTTTGGAATCTCGCTCTCCCTATCGGGAGGGTGTTTCGGATGAGCAGATCCAGGAATTTCGACGCCGCAACTTCGATCACTTGCCGACCGTTCTGGAGTTGCCGGAAGGCGGGCTTTTCGTGGCTGTCGATGAAGAAGACCGTCACATCGGTCATATCCTCCTTTTAGGCAACCAAACAGATTCGGTCACGGAGGCTAGGCAGGCCTGGGTCTACGACGTTTCCGTGCAGAAGGATTGGTGGGGTCGCGGGGTCGGTCGAAAGCTGATGGAACGCGGCGAAGAGTTCGCCAGGCATTTGGGCCTTGAGTATATAGGCCTGGGCGTGACGAGTGCCAATCAGAGAGCGGTGGAATTCTATGAGGACCAGGAGTACCACATCGAACGCGTGCAGATGGTCAAGAAGCTAGTATGATCTATCCCGATACCAATGACGTTGAAATAAATGGAGAAACGCTCACTCTCGCCCAGTTCGAGAGTGTTTGTTTCGGTGCCGGCGTCAAGTTGGCGCCGTCCGTTCTCCCTCGCATCAATGAGAGTCGGGAAGTGGTCGACGAGTTGCTTGAGCAAGGGCAGACCCTTTACGGCATCAACACCGGTTTCGGCAAGCTCAGCAGCGAGCGGATCCCGAAAGAGCAAGTCGACGAGCTGCAGCGAAATCTCATCCTTTCTCACAGTGCCGGGGTAGGCCGTCCCATTAAACGTGAGGCTGTTCGGGGGATGATGGTGCTCCGCCTGAACTCCCTCGTGCGCGGCTTCTCCGGGGTCAGATTGAAAGTGTTGGACCATCTGGTGGAATGTTTGAATCGCGGGGTGGTGCCGGTGGTGCCGAGCCGGGGTTCGGTGGGCGCCAGCGGAGACCTCGCGCCCCTTGCTCATTTGGCGGCAGGATTGATGGGGGAGGGCGACTGTTTGAACGAGCAGGGAGAAGTCATTCCCGCCGCGGAGGCGTTGCAATCCGCCGGTCTTGAACCTATCGAATATCGAGCCAAGGAAGCTCTCGCCATGATCAACGGGACCCAGTTGATCGGTTCGGTAGGAGGGCTGGCGCTGTGTCGGGCGGGTCGTTTGCTGGAGCAGGCGGATATCATTGCCGGGATGAGCTTGGAAGCTCTCATGGGCACCGATTCTGTGTTTCTCGAGCCGGTCCATCGGGCTCGTCCTCACCCCGGCCAGCTTGCGGTGGCAGCGCATTTGAGGGCCCTTTTGGCCGGAAGCGAGCTCATTGAGAGTCACAAGCACTGCGGACGTGTTCAAGACCCGTACTCGCTGCGTTGTATACCCCAGGTGCACGGAGCCGCTCGGGACGGCTGGAGCTGGTCGGCCACCATGTTTGAGAGAGAGTTCAACGCCTCCAGCGATAACCCGGTCGTGGTTATCGAGGAAAAGCGAGTTATCAGTGGTGGCAACTTTCACGGCGCGCCGATAGCTCTCGCTTGCGATACCGCCGCAATCGGTCTGTCTTACCTGGGAAGTATGTCGGAACGGCGCTGCGATAAGCTTCTAGATACAAGAGAAAGCGGACTTCCGAACTTCTTAACCGACCGAGGCGGTCTCCACAGTGGGCTCATGATCGTCCAGTACGGCGCTGCCGCGCTGGTCAACGAAAATAAGCTACTGACCCACTCCGTCACCAGCGACACGATTCCCACTTCCGCCGGACACGAGGACCACGTCAGTATGGGTCCCGCCGCCGCCTACAAGCTGGCTCGCTTGATGGATAACCTTGAGCAGATACTTGCCAACGAGTGGGTTTGCGCCGCCCAGGCTCTGGAGTACCGACGTCCACTTCGCTTCGGACCGGGCACCGAGCGGGGCTACAGCTTGATACGCGAGCATATTAAGCCCCTCAAGGATGATCGCTATTTGGCCCACGATCTGAAAGTAGCCAAAAAGCTACTGACTGATGGCCGACTAGTCAAGATACCCGGCTAGCGGCCCATTAAACCGCCTTTATTTTGATAACCATCGCTCTCGCGAAGGAAGACCTTGTGACCTTAAAGAAAGCCATTCACTATGGATTCACCAAGACATCGTTTCCAGCGCGATGAGCCCAGTCGCGAAGGTTCCACCGAGGGTGGTGTGTCGGAACTTGATTTTCGACTGGTTTCTATTGAGGACGAGCTGAAGACCGTATCGCTGTCCAGCGCCATGCAGGCGCGCGACTTCCAGGCCCTTCGTGCCAAGGTCGAGACCCTGGAGGGTAAGTCGGGTGGCGACATCGGCGATTCCCTGGGTCGAGTCTTCGATCATATCGAAGCTCAGGACGACCGGTTGGAGCAGGTTTTCGACCGGCTGCAGGTCATGGAAGGAAGAATCCAAGAGTTCGCCCATCGACTGGACAACTTGGGAGACATCGGTCCCCTGGAAAATCTCCCCATGCTTCTGGAGCAATCTCTCGTCACTTCCCTTGACGACCTGGAAGCGCGTCTAGAGCTGAAGATCGAGGCTCTCGGTCGAGAAACGGCGGCGGTCAGTAGCGGCGGCGGCGCTTCTTCGGAAGAGCTGAGCACCGTCCGCGCCGAGTTTGATGAAAAAATTCAAGAGGTCAAGGACGGTGTCGACCGGATTCTGGAGGACCGGCAGGAAGAGTTGCTGGAGATGATCCAGGCCAACGCGGCTGCTACCGCTGCCACCGCCGCGGCAGCAGGAGGCTCTCTCGATCCGGCCAGCATAAAGGAAGCCCTCAACGCCGACCTGGATCAGATCCGCAACGCTATCGTCGAGCTCCAAGAGGCTTACGAGAGCGTGCCCACTAAAGATGAAGTAGAGCGCCTGGCCTCCCAAGGCGGCGGCAGTTCCGTCTCGTCGGACGATGTGACGGCCTTGGCCGGCGAAATGGCCGGCCTCAAGGACAAAGTCAAGGAAGTAGAAGAGCGGGTCTCTTCCCTCGCCGACGGTGGTCTGCAAGAGAAGCTCGACGAAGTCTTGAGGTTTTCAGAAGAAGCCGACAAGCATCAAGAAAAGTTTGATGAGGCCATGCGCCTGGTCAGTGAGCTTGAGGAAAAAACCAAGAACATCGGCGAAGCCGGTGTGGCTGTCTCCGCCCCCGCTCAAGCGCCGGTCGACGACGGTCTCACTCCGCCGCCCGGAGAAACTCAGTTGAAGCTGACACTCCGCGATCTGGTGAGAGAAATGGTCAAGAATCGAGTCTCCGACCTGCATATCAAGACCGGCCGCGCCATCACGGCCCGTATCGGCAAAGAACTCATCCAATTCTCAACCCCGCCGCTCACTCCGGCGGATTCCTATCACCTTATCACCTCGGCACTCCGCTCGAGCCACCGAAAGCGCTTGGTCGAAGAGCGCGATATCGAATTCGTTTATCAGTACGAAAGCATCCGCCTGCGGGCCAACGTTTTCTTCGACCGAGGAAACCTCTCGGCCACTTTCAAGATGCTTTCCAATCGGCCGCCCGAGCTGGAAAATCTCGGACTTCCCAAGGCCTTCTCCACTCTTCTCGGACGCCCGTCCGGCTTGGTCTTGGTTTGTGGTCTGCCCGGCTCAGGCCGCTCGACCACCCTCACCGCCTCTCTCGACTATCTCAACCGCACCAGGCAGCTCCATTTAGTGTCTCTCGAAGACCGTCTCGAGTACACCCATGAGGATCGTCGTAGTCTCGTCACCCAACGAGAGCTGGACGCCGACATCGTATCTTTCGCCCAGGGCACGAAGCGCGCCATGGGTCAGGATTCCGATGTGGTCTTCATCGCCGATCTCTTCGATACGGACACGATGGACGCCGTATTCTCCGCCGTCGATTCGGGCCTGCTGGTCATCGGTGCGATCACCGCACAAGACGCCGAAGACGCGATCCCTCGCCTCATAAACCTCTTCCCGGAAAACGAAAGACGGATGCGGGCCCGGCTCTTTGCTCGTTCGCTCCAAGGCATTCTTTCCCTCAAGCTTTTTGAGCGTGCAGACGGAGAGGGGCTCGTGCCGGCATCCGAACTGCTCCTGGCCACCAGCACGGTGCGCCGCCTGATCGAGGATGCCAATCTCTCCGCGCTGCACCGCCAAGTGGTGGGCGGCGGAGCCGAGGGGATGCAGACGTTTTCCGATTCTATCGAGCGTCTCATCGAAACCGGCCTCATCAACTCCGATGCAGGCAAGGCCGAACTGGAAAGAATCAATACCGCCGCGAGGCCGCCTGCCGCGCCTCCGTCACAAGCCCGACCGCAAGCCCCGGCGCCAAGGCCGGCACCACCTGCTGCTAAGACTCAGGAGACGGCACCGCCGCCCCCGCCCCAAGCCTCGGCACCGGCTCCTCCCCCCGCTGCGCCTCCACAGCCCGCGGCTCAGCCTGCTACTCCTCCGGCTCCGCCGCAGCAGCAGTCATCCGGGGAAGGCAAGCCCGCCCAGGGCGGTCAACGCGATACCGAGGCTTTCGGTGAAGAAGACACTCTAATGAACTGGTTGTAAAAATTGTTCGGACCCAAAGGCTTCGGAGATCCGTTTGGAGATTCGGCTGCGCCGCCACCACCCACAAGGCCGCCGATTATCAACGCTATCGCCGACATTACAGAAAAGATCCAGCGCGCTTGCATCGAGAGAGGTCGAGACCCGTCCTCAGTTAAGCTTGTCGCCGTCACCAAGACGCGTACCGTCGAGGAAGTGAAGCTGGCCCTGGACGCCGGCGTCGAAGACCTCGGCGAAAACTATATTCAAGAGGCCAGAGAGAAGGCGCGGAAGCTGCCGGGCGCTCGTTGGCACATGGTTGGGCATCTCCAGAAGAACAAGGTCAATCTGGCGGTGGACCTCTTTGAAGTCATTCATTCTCTGGATAACGCCGGGCTTATCCGTAGACTGGAGAAGCGTTGCGAGGCTCGTCATCGTCGCCTGACCGGGTTGATTCAGGTGAATTTAGCCAATGAGAAAACCAAGTACGGAGTCGACCCGAAAGGTGTCTTTTCTCTTTTGGAGGAGCTCAAAGACAGCCCGCCGGAGCACCTACGACTCTCCGGGCTGATGACGATTCCTCCACCGGTCGACAACCCCGAAGAAAACCGTCCTTACTTCCGACGATTGGCCGAATTACTGGAAGAGATTGAAGAAAGAAACTACTCTTTCTGGTCGGGGCGAGAGCTTTCCATGGGCATGAGTGACGACTATCTGCCGGCCATTGAAGAGGGGGCCACTATGATACGCCTCGGTCGGAGAATTTTCGGCGCACGCCATTAAGCAGAGATACTGCGAACGCTCCTCTTGCTTCACGGTTAAAATATCTGAGAAACTTTTCCCTTGGCGGAAGGTTTGAAATAAATTCACGCAAATATCCTGACAGAGAAGTTCACTTGAGCGTCTCCATCGCTTCAGGCGGTGAAACTCCGAGCGGAGGCTCGATAAATATGGCAGGACGTGTGATGGATAGTTTAAGACGATTTTTTACTCTTGAAGAAGAAAGCTACAGCGCAGAGTCGCAAGATTCTGAATCGGTCAGCCTGTCGGAATATTCATTGAGCGCCGCCGAGCATCCGGTACCGGAGGTGCGGAGCAATCGCAATCTGGTCGGTGTGCCGAACACGCCCACTCGCAAGCAGGAGATTGTGGTGCTCGAGCCCGCCTCCTTTGCCGATGCACGCGAGATCGCGGAGACTCTCAAGCTCAAGAAGTGCATTCTTCTCAATATGCGCAAGACAGATAAGGAGTTGGCACGCCGGATCGTAGACTTTCTCTCCGGCATCAGCTACGCCATCGAAGGCCAGTCGCAAAAAGTGGCCGACAACATCTATCTGTTTACACCAGGGCACTTCGACATCATCATCCCCACCCAGGACCAATTTGGTGGGGGTAAAGACGATGGTATGAAGTCTGGCGAGGGGTTCTAGGGTTCTTAATCACGGGTCTGAACCCGAGCTCTTATAGATCGCCAGGACGAGGGTGCCATGCTTCGGTGCCCTCGTCGTCTTCTTCCTCGAAGTCTCCGGGCGCGCTCGGGTCCAAGCAAAAGCCGCCACCACCGCCACTCATACCTGCGGGTTGGGCTCCGCCCTCACGAGGTAGTGCGCCCATTCCGGTGTTGGGTTGGCTTTCTGCCTCAGAAGGTGCCTCAAACCAGAATTCGCAGTCGCCGATAGAGATCCGGTCGCCGTCTTTGAGGAGAGCCTCCTGGATTCGGTGGCCGTTCACGTAAGTACCGTTGGATGACCCCATGTCCTTCAGCAGATAGCCCTCGGCCAGTCGAGTCACGGAGGAGTGCTGGCGAGAGACGCTGTTGTCGTTGAGCATGATGTGGCATTTGACTTCACGACCCACGATGATGTGGTCTTTGTTCAACGGGAAGCCGCTTTTCGTGCTGTCTCCGCCCGGTCGCAGCCAGGCCCAGGTTTGCTTTCGCACCATCGGGGTGAGCGTTTCTTCTGCTGGAAAAGGAAAGAGTTTGGCCGTCCAGAGCTGACTGACCGCCAGGCAGAGCGCCATGAACAGAGCGATCATCAAGTACGACAACGCCGCCGGAACCACCATGTGCTTGCCGGCGAGGTTGAGCATCAAAATAGCCAGGCCGCCTCCGACGACCAGCATGACGACGTGAAAGGTAAATCTCTTCAGGTAAGTCATCGGTTGTTTCCCTCTCCCTCAAATGAAGGCAGCCAGCTGCCGTTGTCCCAACGATAGGTGGTTGGAGTTTTCTTTTCTAGTTCGCCTTTAGAGTTACGCCGGATGGTGAGGCCGTGAAATGCCTGTGAGGGCTCGGTGGCGCTCAGGATCAGGGCGTCGAAGAGGCGGGCCTCGGGTGGGGTGAGCGGTTTCTGGGGCTGCAGTCGAACGGCGCCCGGCGAAACCGATTCAAAGGGGCTGCTCAAGACAACGGCCCGACCTTCTTGCTCTTGGCCGAGAGCCTGTAGCTCGTCCGCGCCGGTGGCGAGAATCAAGACCTTGCCCGCTTTTCCCGTTTCCCGGAGGAGGGACGAGAAGGAGGCCGGCAGCGCCAATCGACCGCCTGCCGAAGAAGCCTGCGCCAGCATTTTTGTCAACGTCTCCTTGTCGGGCTCAGCGGACACGGCCGCTTCGCTCTGGAGAGCCGACGGAGGGACAGGACCGGGCAGACCCCAAACAGTAGGCTCCGTGCTGGTGTCTAGTCGTAGCGAAAACAGGTCGGCCAGACTCTCGTCGTTGAGTTCGGCTACCGTCTTTCGGTCCGGAATGTCGCCGGAGGACAGGAAGAGAATGCTTTCGGGGGCCTTCTCGGGAAGGGGCTCGTTTTGTCCGCCGATAACGAGAAAGCTGTCGTCGGCGTATCGGCCCTGGTCTTCCTTGAGAAGAGCTTGCAGGGTGCCGGCAAGCCCGTCCTTGGGGTAGGTTTTGGGCACGATAACATAGAGTTTATGGCTCAGGCCGCCGCTCCCGTTGATGGCTCCCAGGGCCGCGGACGAGACCTCCCAGACCGAAGGGTCGTCCTGGGATTCAGGAAGCAGAAGGTGAATGACCCGGAGATCGTCTCCGGCCGAACCCGCGGCCAAAAGGTTGAGACGAAACAGATCTTGCTTTTCTTTGCTCAAACCCTGGAAGTCGGAGCTCTCGAAGAAAGGGAGCAGGGCGTTGGGATCGCCGGAGAGCAAGGACTGCCGAAGCTTGTCTTCGGGGTTTTCTCCGCGCCGGATTTCTCCCAACAGGGTTTCCGTCTTGTGTTTCACTTGAGACAAAATTCGGTTGCGAGCCGAGGAGTCCATGACCGCCAGGGCTGTCCCGCAGGCGATCACGACGAAGAAGCAAGCCGTCAGCAGAAGCTTTCCGAAAGACAACTTTTTCTTCTTTTTCGCCGGTTGCTGTGGCTGAGCGTTGGCGTCGGCCGCGTTGGTCAGTGAACCGGAGGGAGCCGATGCGGGCCCGGCGGAGGGTCCCGCCGCCTGGGCGGGTTGCGACGGAGGCAGGGCACCCGACGGAGCAGCAGCGCTTTGCGTGCCGGTCGCCGGCTGGGGAGCGGACGCGTTCGGCGCCGCTGTGGCGGAGGCATCAGGAGAGGGTGAAATCGGACCCTGTTGAGGCAGACTGGGAGGGGCGCCAACCACTCGTGTGCTCTGATTGCCTCGCTGCAGAATGTGTTTGATATCTTTTCTCATCTCCAGCGCCGATTGGTAGCGATCGGACGGGTCGAGCTCGGTTGCCCGGGCCAGCATCGCGGCCGTGCTTTCTTGGAGACTGGGATTGAGGTCGCGGGCCGGCGGGACCAGAAACGGCGTGTTGGTGGCGGTTGGATCGCGACCTGTCAGGGCGTGATGAAGAGTGACTCCCAAAGCGTAGATGTCCGAGCGCGGGTCCGTCTGGGCCGCGTACTGCTCGGGTGGCGCGTATCCGGGCGAGCCGATCCGCATGGTGTCGCCCTTTTTGGCCTGATCGAAGTGACGGGCTATTCCGAAGTCGATCAGCTTGACGCCCTGCGAACTGATCATGATGTTAGACGGCTTGACATCGCGAAAAACGATGGGCGGTTCGTGTTTGTGGAGATAAAACAGGACCTGAGCCACCTGTTCGCCCCATTCCAAAACCTGCTTTTCCGGCAGCGGTCCTTTGGTCTCTTCCAGTTTCACGGCAAGGTCTACACCGTCGATGTACTCCATGGACAGGTAGTACTTGCCGGCGAATTGGAAATAGTCGAAAACCTTTGGAATGTGACGATGGTTTAGGGAGGCCAGCAGCTTGGCTTCTCGATGGAAGAGATCGACCGCCATCTGCTGCTCTTTGGGATCGGAGTAGGAGGCCGTCATCTCTTTCACAACCACGGTGGCGTTGTTGTATTTGCGATCGTAGGCGAGGTACAGGTTGGACATGCCCCCCTGACCGACCAGACGGATCACCTGATAGCGACCAGCTATGACACTATTCGGTTGAAACATTCGGTTTGTGCCTAGCCTCCCATGCCTTGAAACAGTATCTCATAAAGTGTGTAGCAGCCCACTCCCAGGAAGACCAGCGTCAGGGCCGCTGCCAGCCAGGCCGAAACGGGGAACGCTTCTTCCAGGGGCTGGGTGTCGGATTCTGTTTTGCGGGTCTTGGACTTTCTCTTTTGCAGTGAAACCCGGGCCTTCTTCATATGTTTTACCATTTCTTCAGGCGAAGAAAAACGGCTACCCGGCTCATGTTGGAGAGCTTTTTCTACTATCTTGATGGTGGCGGGCGTCGTTTCAGGCGCCCAGAAGTCCAGTGGGTCGAGGTTGAAGGGGGAATCGCCGGGGTTGAAACCGGAGATCAGATGGTACAAAATCGCGCCCAAATTGTAGACCAGAGTGCGCCCGTCGGCCGCTTCTCCGGAAAACTGCTCGGGCGCGGCGTAATCCACCGGTCCCAGAGTGTTGGCTTTGCCGAACAGTCGAGTGAAGCCGAGGTCTACCAGTTTGATCTGGCCGTCGGGCGTGATGATCAGGCTGCTCAGGGAGAGTTCTCGAAAGATAGACGGACCGATCTTCTTTCTGAGTAGAAAGCCCAGAAGCTCGGCGATCGGCTGGGTCAGTCGAAGAGCATCAGACTCGGAAAAGCTCCCTCCTTCGAAGGCCAGGAGGGTCTGCAGATCGGTGCCCGGCACGTATTCGCGGATCAAATAGAAGCACTGATCAATGAAGAAGTAGTCCAGCAGCCTCGGGATGGCGGGGTGTTCGAGGCTGCTGACGGCTCTCGCTTCCTGCTCGTAGCGACGGCGCAGCGCCCTGCTGTTGACTCCTTCAGCCCCTATCGGAAGCATCTGTTTAGCGACCCAGGTGTTGCCGCGCAAATGCAGATCCTGGACCAGATAGATATTCCGCAGAGGCGACGCATCGAGTACCTTAAAGACCTGATACCGATTGCGAAGCTGGCTCCCTTCGGGAAGCAGCAGAGGCACTAAGTGCTCCTTTCCTGGGGGCGAACCCTCAAATTTGCCGTCGTTTGGCGGGGCGCATAACGGCCCCCACCGGAAGACAAAGCAACCTTAAGATCTTCCTTGATTTGAGGTCTGATCCCTCCATTATGCCTCTGCTGCAGCCCGGAATGACCCGGTTAGAGCGACTCCAGTACCGAGACGATGATGCCCAGGCATTCCTTGAGTTGATCTTCAGTCATCACCAGGGGAGGCGCGAAACGGATGATAGTGTCGTGAGTCGGCTTGGCCAGAACGCCCGCTTCCCTCAATTTCACGCAGACGTCCCAGGCTTCCACACCCAGGTCCGAACTGACCTCCAGAGCGTTCAGGAGCCCTTTGCCTCGGACTTCTTTGATCCATGGTCTGTCAACGGCCCTGAGAGTCTCGCGGAAGATTTTCCCAAGCCGCTCGGCTTGTTCGTCCAGTTTCTCGTCCTTCAGGATCTTCAAGGCTTCCATGGCCACTTTGCAGGCAAGAGGGTTGCCGCCGTAGGTGGAGCCGTGCTCGCCGGGCTTGATGCCCAACATCACTTCGCTATCAGCCAGCACGGCCGAGACCGGCAACATGCCTCCGGAGAGGGCTTTACCCAGGATCACGATGTCGGGACGTACCTCTTCGTGGTCGCAGGCCAGCATTCGACCGGTGCGGCAGAGTCCGGTTTGCACTTCGTCGGCTATCATCAACACGTTGTTTCGGTCGCAGACGCGGCGAACTTCTTTCAGGTAGCCTTCGCTCGGCATCTTCACGCCGGCCTCGCCCTGAATCGGTTCGAACATGAATCCGCAGACGTGGGGATGGGAGAGGGCCTCTTCAAGGGCCGCTACGTCGTCGTAAGGTATCACGTGAAACCCCGGCATGTAGGGTCCGAATCCGTCCTTACAGGTGGGGTCGGTGGAGGTGCTGATGGCGGACAGGGTACGGCCCCAGAAGTTGCCCTCGACAAACACGACTCGGGCTTGCTCGTCGGGAATGTTCTTGTGCAGATAGCCCCAGCGACGAGCTAGTTTCACGGCCGTTTCACCGCCCTCGACTCCGGTATTCATGGGCAACACCCGCTCGTATCCGAAGTAGTCGGTGACGTAGCGGCAGTATTCGCCCAGGGCGTCGGAATAGAAAGCGCGGGAGGTGAGAGTGAGGCGCGAAGCTTGCTCGTTCATCACTTTCACCAGACGAGGGTGACAGTGTCCCTGATTGACTGCCGAGTAGGCCGAAAGACAGTCGAAGAAACGCTCTCCCTCGGGGTTCCAAAGATAGACTCCTTCGCCGCGGCTCAGTACGACCGGAAGGGGATGGTAGTTGTGGGCTCCGTGCTTGTCTTCCAACTCCATAGCTTCTGCTGAACTGATACTGGTTTTTGTGGTCACGTTGACGCTCCTAAAAAAAATCTGGTGGCGCCCATTCGCAGCAGCCACCGACGATTCCCGCACTCCTCGCAGGTTCCGTCGAGCCCCTGGCAAAACCGCACTTATGCCCGAGCTTCCCGACGTTGTTAACTACTGCCGAGCCCTGGAGAGACTGGTTGTGGGCCAGAGGCTGGAGAAGATTCAGTTGGCCTCACCCTTTCTGCTCCGTACGGTGGAACCGGCTCTTTCAGCGTTTCACGGGAAACCTCTGACTTCGGTCTCTCGGGAAGCTAAACAAATCGTTTTGGAGTTTGATTCAGGTGAGAGGCTGCTCATCCACCTCATGATCGCCGGGCGACTGCGGTGGAGGCCGGAAGGGAAGAAGGTCCCGAAGACCAACCTGCAGGCCACCTTCCATTTCGAGCACGGCACTCTGATATTCACCGAGGCGGGCAAGAAGAAGAGAGCTCGACTGTACGCCCTACCCGCGGGGCCTGAAGCCCTCGCACCATTTCAAAAAGGCGGGCTTGAGGTGTTGGAGTGCTCCCTCGGGCAGTTTCAAGAGCGGCTACAGCTCCGAAACCATACTTTGCGTCGCGCTCTGACCGATCAGCGGCTCTTCTCCGGTATCGGCAACGCTTATTCCGACGAGATTCTTTTTCACGCCGGTATCTCTCCGATGAAGTTGACTCAGAAAATGACGGACGTCGAGGTGAAAACTCTCTACCAAGCCTGTCGCGAGGTGCTCTGTGATTGGGTGAAGCGGTTGGAGAGCGAGGTGGGTGACGGGTTTCCTGAAAAGGTCACCGCCTTTCATCCCGACATGGCCGTGCACGGGCGATACGGAGAGTCGTGTTTGAAATGCGGTCAGGCCGTCCAGCGGATCCGCTATGCCGACAATGAGACCAACTACTGCCCGCAATGTCAGAACGAAGGACGGCTTCTGGCCGATCGCTCTTTATCCAGATTGCTCAAGAGCGACTGGCCGAGGACTGCCGAAGAGCTAGAGTACCATCTGGAGTCTAGGAAATTCTGAGAAGTACTTTGCGAGCCCCCGGCCGGGCGGCATGTTCAAATCCGGCGAGCGCCTCTTCCAGCGGATAGACCTTCTCGATCAAGAAAGTCGGGTCCACCCTTCCCGCCGCCATGGCTTCCAGGGCCGGAGCGAATCGTCCGCAGCGGCTTCCCTGGATACGAATCTCGTTGATAACGATAGGAGCCAGGTTGATCTCGTAGGGGGCGGCCACCGTCGTTTTCAACACGATAGTCCCTCTGGGCTCTACCAGACTAAGTGCCTGCTCTAGGGCTGTGTTGGCTCCGGTCGCTTCCACAACCAGAGGGAAGGTCGTCTCCAGTGGCTCGGTCAGAAGGTGTGTCTTGACTTTCTCTTTCACCGGCTCAAGTTTGGAGGCGTGCTTGCCCAGCAGAGTCACCTCACAGCCCAGGTCCTGCAGAGCCAGCGCGCACAGAGTGCCCAGCTTGCCGTCGCCCATCACCAGGGCGGTTGCAGGCAGTTCACGGAACGGTTCGGCGATCTGATAGGCGGCTGCCAGGGGTTCGGTGAACACCGCCTTCTCGTCGGACAGGTCCGCGGGGACTTCCAGCAGATTCTCCACCGGCAGGACAAATCGTTCGCCCATCACGCCGTCTCGCCCCATAATGCCGAGAACAGTCCGATCTACCTGGTGGCGGGGATCCTCGACGATGTTGTCGCGCGGCGAGCAGTTGATCTCTCCCACCACTCGTTTCCCGACCCATTCGGAATCGCTGCACTCTTCCACCACTCCTACGAACTCGTGCCCGAGCACACCCTGGAAACCCATATAGCCTTTGACCAACTCCAGGTCGGTTTTGCAGACACCGACCAGAGTGGGGCGGATGACGGCGCTGAGTGGTTCGTTGCCGGGTGTTGGGCGGGAGGTTTGAAGTTGGAGTTCTTTTTCTAGGACGACAGCTTTCATAGGTCGTGTTAGGACGTGCGGTCGTTTAAACCCTTTAAGGGACTAAGGGAGAGCGGTGGGATCGCTCCCCTGACGGTTGGGGGGGAAAAGGGTGAGGAGCAGTTGTTGGGTTGCGGGGTCGTTCGAGAGATCCCGGTCTCCGATCGGTTTCTCGCGCTTTGCCCTTTGGACCGCGGTGGCTCTCAAGTCGATGCTCACCCCCCGGGTGGATGGAACGAGATCGGCTCGGAAAGTGAGGATGTTTCCGGAAATGGGACGGACGGAGGTGTTTGCGCTTCCCATGGAGGCGGTGCTGTATCCGTCCGGCCTGTTCAGGAAGCCCGCCACATCGGAGTAGCCAAGGAGGGGCTCCGGGTCGGGGCTGTCCGGATCGGTGGGGTCTCCGAAATCGATCTCCTTGCGGACCAGGACTTTAAAGGGGCAAGCACTTTCGTAGCCTCCCGCGCTCATTCCGCCTCCGCTGAAGTCGAAGGTGTCCAGGCTGGTGGGCGTGACGGCGTAGTAAAGGATATTTCGTTGCCAGAACGGCCGGCCGTCTCTGCGGACGAACTGGCCGCTGACCGGATCGACGGCCGTCAAGAACCAGAGAACGTCGCCGTCGGAGCCGATCAGGTTGATCAGTTCAGCGGGTATTTTCTCAATGCGGACCGTCTCCCGACCGACTTCGGTCTCATAGGCTGCGCCGGCGAGGTCTCGCTCCAAGAAGTTCTGAGCTTTGTAGAGCTGTTGCTGAGCGTCGGCGTTGGCGTTGACCTTCCACCACATATCTATTGTGCGGGCCAGTAGAGCCTGGGTGACGGCAAAGACAAGGGCGGTGATGGTCATCACCAACATCATCTCCACTATAGTCAGGCCGGCGGGCCTTTTACGGTTCACGAAGATCTGACTCCCGTATCAGGCGCGTCGCGGTAACGGAAAGCTTTCCGTATCCGGGTTTGCCTTCTTCGCCGTTCCACCAGGAAACCGTCAGGTCGACCTTCCTCACCCGGTTTTGAGGCTTTTCTTCGCCCAGGAGCCCACCCCCGTCGCCCACCGTAACGTAACGGTACTCAAAAGAGAAGTTTGTGCGATTGGCGGTCTGATCGCTTTGGGTGCCAGGTCCGGTATAGTCGATGTAGCCTGACGTGTTATCGGCAGAACTCCAAAAACTACCGCGAGCCCCGCTTCCGACGACGCTTACGGCTCGGGCAAAGCGATTGAGTTCGGCGTCGGCGGTCGATAGGGCCACCTGGGTCATCTCAGCTTTGGTGTCGCCGCTTAGGGCGGCCGTGGATAGAGCGATGATAGAAAGAATCAATACGGCGGCCAACCCTATGCCGATTACGGCTTCGGCCAGGGTGAAAGCTGCTCTCTTCAACTCACGTCGCAGAATAAATGCTCCCTCGGTGGGGCGTGCTCATGCCCCCTATACTAAGTTTCCAACAAAATATCTCTTTGTCTAGGTTTTAACAAAAAGTTTGCTACAATGCTTGGTATGAGGGCAACAAACCGAGGCATCGTAATTGTAAGCATACTTGTTCTGACTCTGCTGGCCACCTTCTTTCTTGGGGCACTGGTTCAGATGAACCCCGGCAGGCTGCGGAGAAACGTTCACGACGAGAATCGCGACCGGGCCACCATGGCGGCCAGGGCCGGGGTGGACTACGTACTGAGTCGCTTCAAGTCCGACACCAACTGGATTGGCGACGCCAACACCCGGACTGTGGACATGGAAGACCTGGTGATTCGAGAGGACAACGGTAACGTTCTCGGTTGGATCCGGACGGAGGGCGGCAGCTGGGCAGGTTTCCGGGTGCGGTTTAATGCTCAGGACGGCGACGGAGGCTTTGACTCTCGGGGTAACCCGATGTATCCCATCAATAACAACGCTATCTCGCTCAACAATCTGGGGCCTCTGCTCGATAAAGCCGTGCCCAGAGCGACCTCGAATTCGGTTGCCGACGGGTCGACCGAACCCGGCGATCCCGACACCGTCATGATCATGCCCGGCAACTCCGTGGCCCTGCAGGTGGAAGGCATTGTCGCGCCTGACCTCAGGCCGGATGATCCCGCCGGCTTGGCGGAGATCGAAGAGGCCACCATTCGCACCGTCGAGGGTATCTACGTGATTTCGGATATCATTTCCGGACGGGATGACTCTTCGGTGGTGAGCGGCGGTGGTCCGGTGACGGCTAATATCAACGGTTCAGGTGGGACCATATCTATGGACCTGGGCAATACGGAAGTCGAGGACGGCGTGTTAAGCCTGCAATCTGACAGTGACAACGCCGCCACGATTCGGACTAAAGGCTACTTTGACCTCAAGGGCGACAATTTCGACCCTGACCAGGACGCCAGCGTACGGACGAACCCAGGGAAGCCGTTTACCAAGGAACTTGCCGACGGGACCACTTTTGAAGGCGGAATCGAAGAGAAGGACGCCGCCTATCAAAAGGTCGAGGCCGAGAGAGTTCTTCCGCCCGATTCGGGTGGAGTGAAAATCCCCGCCGGAGTCTACATCTTTACCGACGGGGACGCCGATGGCGGGCGAAGTCCAAGCGACAATGTCAAGTTTTTCGACATGACTTGGGACGACTATAGGGATGGCTTGATGGACGATGATCCAAGTACTCCGATAGAGGCTAACGTGGACCCGAAGTTTCTGGAAATGGTGGAGCTAGATGCTGCCGATGTCACGCTGACAAGAAACGGTACCGGAGAGGTCAGCAACGAGAAACGTGATCTGATCCGAGTGACCGGTGATGTCGAGATCCTCGACCCCGAAGGTAAGGGGTTCACGGTCGTGCCGGAGCGGGGGGCCAAGCAAAAGGCCGGTACAGACAGCGGGCCGGGGGACGTGGACCCAGGGTCGTGGGATAGTACCGAGACGGAGGCGAATACCGGCATGGTCATGGACCAACTCCAAGGGTTAGGTGGATTTGGGGGAGCGACAGGCAGTATCGGATTTGAGGTGACTCTCCAAGATGGCACATCGGTCAAGGCCGTCACTATCGCGGGAGCGACCATATATCAACCGTCTAACGGAGCTCAACTTTTCTGGCAAGAAGCGGTGGCCGGAAATCCAATGACCGTTGCCGGCGCAAGTCAAATCCCTTACACTGAACCTGACGGTGCCCAGTTTAATGCTATCGGTCCGAACGAGTCTCTCCTGCAAGTCGACGACGTTCAAGCTTTTGCCAACTTCTTCGGGATTCAGGGTCCGCCCGGCCAGGCAAGCGACCCTCTCCATATTCCCGAAACTCACCCTGAAACTGGACAACCGATCGGCATCGGCAATCCGCCTGAGGCCGACAAAACCGTGCCCCAGGACATCGAGATCGTATTCGATCCCGCTGATGACAAAGACTCGGCCTTCATCCGTTCGCAAGGTGACATTTTTCTCGGGACCCATCTTTCCGGCGAAGGGGGAGGTGTTGTGTCGGGCGG
>Ga0208701_100235_pt1 | contig 23917 bp, 18 predicted proteins | sample DeeseametaMP1482_FD_184188 | JGI IMG/M metagenome (GOLD analysis project Ga0208701, IMG submission 184188) | Marine microbial communities from the Deep Pacific Ocean - MP1482 (SPAdes) | ecosystem: Environmental > Aquatic > Marine > Oceanic | place: South of Fiji, South Pacific Ocean | collected... | reverse complement strand
AAAACCCATAGCTGTCCCGCGCGGTTTCGTCCAACGCTGTCAATCCGAAGCCTCAAGGAAATCTCACTACGGCGGTAGCGTGCGAAGGCCACGGATTGCCCCCTCTGCATTCGGCGCAATGTTGCTCAAAGTCGCCAAACCAGTCGCTGGGAGGTCCCAACACTCTTCCACGCTGCAAGACGCATCGAGCTGTATCTTGACCTCCTCCACCGGCATCCCAAAGGCGTAAATCTGGACACCGGCCGGGAGTAACCTACTGATTCCCTCGAGGATTCCACCGCCCAGTTCCTGGTAGTGCGCTTCTTGAAATAGGGGTATGACGTTGGAGACGCCCATAGCAAAACGTATGGATTCGTTGGAATACCTTCGAAGGTACTGTGAGAGTTGATAGGTCTTCGGGAAGTTGGAAATCAAAACAGAATGATTGGCTTCTTGGAAAGGGCGCATTCTATCCAAAATGGTCTCGTTTGAAGGCGCCTCTCGGTTTCCCACCTGTCTCAGCGAGTACTCCGGCAATCCGATCGCTTCTCTCGTGCTGTTGTCAGTGTGTTTCTTCAGAGCGGCGGTAGCGGTGGCAAGAATCTGCAAGTAGGTGCTCTTTGAGTCGAGAAAGTTCCCCCGTTCAATCACAATGGGCCGACCGTAGAGTTTGTCTATGGGTGCACGAAGTTGACCGTCAGGCTCGATAATGATGACCGAAGCCAGACCCAACCGTAGCAACTCCAAACCCCATTCGGCCTGAGAAAGAACTCCGCCGAATGCCGGGCCGTGAAGCTCGATAAAGTCGATTTCAACCTGCTCGATAGAAAGCTCGTCTTGAAGATTGCTCAGAAGCTCCTGAGGGGAGGCGTCGTTGAAAAATACCCCGTAGATCAAGTTCACGCCAAGAATACCCAATGACTGCTGTTGGGCTCGCCGCGTGCTCTCCCGAAGCTTGACATGCAGAACGACGTCGCTGGGCGGGGTATTCGGATAGCGCTGGTAGCGAAGACCGACCCAGCCGTGACTCAAACCAGTCATCTCTCCGCTTTTCGTCGAGACCGTGTTGGCAAAGGTGAAGAAATGGGTTGAGTCTCCGCGTTCGGTACCGAGCCTCTCTAGGAGCAAACCGTATTCGTGGTCGAGCATCGCTTTCACCCGCTCTTTAGAGACATAGCGGCTGGTCTTACCGTAAATTCTATCACTGAAGGTCATGTCATAAGCCGACATCGTCTTGGCAATACTGCCGGACGCGCTTCCGGCTCGAAAGAAGTGAGTTGCAACCTCCTGTCCTGCACCTATTTCGGCTATCGTGCCAAAAATCTCAGGCCTTCGGTTGAGTTCTAGAACCTTCTGATGCGTATCTGATCCAATCTCACTCATGATGGCCGTCCCAGTCTCTCTTAGTCTTGCCACCCTTGTTGAATCCAAGGTCAAACCCTTCCTATCTTAGATGACGAGGGTCATGCCGGGCTTCTGAGTCGGCTCCCACGGGAAGTCCGCCCTCCTCGAGTCTCTGGGAACTTTCGAAAGGAACGCTCCAGGGCGTCGACGCTGAGGCGGTTTCATCCAGTTTGTGCTGTGCAAGCGCGAGTCAATCGGCTGCGGTGACTCCGGGCGACTCGCTCATGGCGAATAAAGGTATCGGGGTTGTCAAGGGAAAGTTGGGTAAGGAAACGGCTTGGTTACGGTGTTCTTGAGAACGACAATTTCTGAAACTGACTCCATTTTGGCCGAAATTTGGCCCCAAATTTGTTTTGGTCCCCACCCGGTCCCCGAGTTAGTCAAGTGCCGTGAGGGAAATCCCAGAATCTCTTGCTCAAAGGCCGGTGAAACACCCGCAAGCGGGTACCCGGTACCCGGCGTTAGGAGGTCTTCCGACTCCCGCTCTTCTTCGGTAAGCGATTCTGAAACGGCGGGGTACTTGAGATTTTGTGTAGCTCTAAGCGGGGCTGGATGAGCAGTCTTCAGGAGCTTCAGGAATTTCAATCTCCTCGGGTGGAACTAATACGACCTTACCTTCTCGCCAGATGGCGATCGGCACACCCATGGCTTTGTGTTTGATAAGCGCTTGCCGGGCACCGCGCTGGATGGCGGCGGTGACCCAGTCATTGTCCTGAAGGTTCTCGAGAAGACTCATAATTCTGTACCTCTAACATTATGCCACATCTCTGGGTCAACTGTGAACACTTCGGAGGATTCTCCGTAGGCAATGAGGCGAGGGTGCGGCCGGGAACTGTCGTAAAATTTCCATAAATCGGTGAGCGGCTGATATAGTTCGAAGAAATTCTTCAGCCCGGCCTGGTATCGGCGGCGGATAACATCCCCGGGTATGGTGTGACCACCGAGGGCTACGCGCTGGGCGACCCGGGCCACAGCTAGTTCCACCGAGGGAAGCCACAAGAAGATAAGCTCGAATCGATACCCCTTCTTCTTCAGGGCGGCTATATGGCGGGCGTATCCGCGACCAGATAGGGTCGTTTCGATCGCGAAGCTTTCGTTAGCCCTTGCCAGTTCCTCAAACCGTCGAAGTAGAATTCTCCCTGCTGGGATGGCTACTCTCTCAGGGTGGAAAGCAGAAAGGCCTTTCGCGATGTCGTCCGCGTTGACAAATTCGAGCGCATCATATTGGTCCGACAATAGAGTAGGAGCAGATGTGCTCTTTCCCGCACCGTTCGGTCCAGCAATGAGGATGAAAGTTGGTTTCACAAATCCCTGTTCTTGGGATGGCACGGTAAGCCTGTCAGAATGGCCCGGCCAAACTGGTCCCCGATACGCCCCCAAGTCTTGGGGACCAGAGAATTTCGAGTCCTCTTCGATGGGATTTTGCCACCGCCGTTATGGGGTTTGTTGCCAATGACAACTTCGTAAGAGACCGGACGACCGGTTCTTGGCGAATAAAAGTATCAGGGTTGTCAAGGGAAAGTTGGGAAAAGAAACGGTTTCGTTACGGGGTTCTTGGGAACGATGGTTCCAGAACTTGACTCCTTTTTAGCCGAATTTTTGGCCTCAAATTTGTTTTGGTCCCCACCTGGTCCCCGCGATTGAGTGTAGCACCGTGAGCGAAAGCCGACAATGTCTTGCTCGAGGAGCTAGGTGCAACACCCGCAACGGGTACCCGGCGTTAGGAGGTCTCCCGCAAGCCAAAGGCGTTAGGAGGTCCTCCGACTCTCCCGAACTTCTAAAGTGACCAGCTCAGTAATTGATCGTGAAATCATTCTGATTCGGTCCCTGCAAATTGTGCGGACGGTGATCGCACAATCTGAGGTTTATGTCCGATGTTGGCACCTCGGTTGAGTTGGACTATAATAACGCCATGGAACACACCACTGTACCCGAGCCGCCCGGCTTCCGAGAGTTGCCCAAGGACCAGCAAGTCCTCTACATTCAGGCTCTTTGGGATAGCATCCAGGATGGGGATGATTCTGTTCCAGTTCTTGAGTCGCAATTGAGAGTCGCGGAAGAGCGGCTTCGAGCACTTCGACAGAACCCCGGCTCGGCGGTTTGCGCTCGACAGATGCTGAAAGATGTAGCCAGCGCGAGCAGTTGAGACCCTACAAGCTCCTTGCCGAGCCCCGAGTCGCTCAAGATCTCCTGAAAGCTCGCTTTTACTATGAGAGCCAGCGGGAGGGTCTTGGGGATGAGTTTCTGGCAGAGGTCTCCGCGACCTACGACCGGATTCAAGGTAACCCATTGAAATATCAAGTCCTGCGTTCCGAAGTTCGAAGGGCCCTTTGCCGGAGATTTCCGTTCGGTGTATTTTTTTCTGTTGATCGGATCTTGTCTCTGTTCTAGCTGTCTTGCATACCGCCAAAAATCCGGAAGAGTGGAAGAAGCTTTAGATTTCACTGTCATCAAATGGCGGAAAATCTGGTCCCCCATCGGTCCCCAGGTCCTGGAGACCAGGATAGTGTCCAGTAGGAACGCCGGGTACCCGCATCGCGGGTGTTTCGAGTCCTCCCAATTGGCGACTGAACGCCGCCGCTACAGGGTTTGTAGTCCATAAGCAACTCGCTAAAGACCGGTAGAACCGTTCATGGAGAAAGAGCCAGTCATTGCCCACCCCAACTCTACCCAGCCACCAAAACCCGCACCAACCTCCTCCGCCAAAGAACCCGAATCAACCCACCCAAACCCAAAACCATCAAGCAAAAACTCAAAAACAGATGCCGAACAACAAACGCAAGCGGCGTCAGCGCAAACCTGGCAACGCTTTTCAAAGTCTCGTTCCCGGATATGATCTCAGCCAGCTCCGGAGAGTTTTGATAGTAGGTCTTGATGACCCATTGACCGACCCGATTGTGGGCCAGATAGGTGTCTCGAAAATGGCGGAAGGTTTTGACCTCGGGCTCAAGGTGGGAGCCGTAGGCCGCGGTGGCGATGAAGCAGAATCCATTGGAATTGTCGGGCGCAAAGAGCGACGGGTTGTTGCTGGTGTTGAGGACGAGGTGGCTGCTGTTTTCTCCCTCGGGGGCTTTGGTGTTGAGGTACGAGATGACGTCCACGGCTCGCTCTGAGGGCAGGCTGAATTGCACTTCTTTGTGATTGATCCACTGGATGGCATGGGGGGGTAGAGCGACCCCGTTGATGAGGATCTGATGGGTGACGGCGAGGTTTCGCCCGGTCAGCTTGAATCGGCGTGTCTCATCCGAGACAGGCTCGAGTTCTTCGAGGTCGAGAGCTTGGGGCTGGGGCGAGACTACGGCGTCGAAAGCCGCCTGAGCGTCGAGCTTGCCGTGACCCCATTCGGAGTTGGGGGTTGCTCCCGTGAAGGAGTCGTTTCGAGCGGTTTGGATAAGCCAGCCCTTTATCTCGGTAGGTGTCGCCTGGGGATTGTCCTGGAGCATAAGGGCCACCACGCCGGCGACCACCGGAGAGGCCATGCTGGTACCGGAAAAAACCGCATGCATTTGGTCCTGAAAGATTTCTTCGGGTAGGCACTCTTCCGGGCTACATTGGGAGGACATCTGGCTGATGACGGCCACGCCGGGCGCGCAGAGGTCGGGTTTGGTGGAGTTGACTCCGGTATAAAGATTCAGGTTTCGGGGCGGCCCGATGGAGCTGAAAGGGGCCAGATCGTAAAGGGTTGTACCGATTTCCGTGCTGATGCCGCCGAGCGAATTGACGAAGCTTGTGCGGGTCGCGAAGGCTCCCACGGTGATGGCTCCGGGGGTCGTGCTAGGAGCGACCAGAGTGCCCGTTTCGGCCGCCAGGTCGGTGAGAAAGATGCTTTCGGTTCCTTGCTGGACGTAGAGGTCGCCGTTGGCGGAGCTACCGTTGTTGTTGGTGAGACGAAGGCGAAAGAAGAGTTCTTCGTCCTCGGGACCCGTAAAGGTGAGAAAGAATCGGTTGTCGCCGTTAAGAGAGGAAGGGAGCTCTTTGTCCAGGGTGACCGCTCTGTTGCTGTTTGATATGGGGAACTCGCCATCGGCTTGAAAACTGATGGGGCCCATCGAGCCGATCTGAGTGGTGTAGGTATCGTCACTGTAGAGTTCAAGAGTCAACTCTGGTTCGGGGCCCTGAGCAAACCAGAGTTCCATGGAGTTGGCGAGGTAGCGATCCACATCGGGTGTGTCCTGATCGAATTGAAAGTCTACGACGGCTGTTCCGTTGGCGGGTATGACGTCCTGAGCGTGCTTTTCTACCAGGCGGTCGTTGCCCGCTGCGATGCAGATGATCAGGTTGTGGTCTTCGATGTCGTTTTGCAGCGCTTGTTCGTAGAGACTTGAGCCGTCGTGCGGGCCCATTAAGGTTCCCTGGCTCTGGTTGACGACCATCGGGAGGTCCATTTCGTCTCGGCGACCGATGAGATAGGAATAGGCGTCCAGGTTCGGTCCAGACTCCGAGAGGATAAAGAAGTCCTCCCCGGCCTCCAGATTGTCGCTCTCATTCACTACCGAAATTAAGGTGGATTCCGGAGCCATGCCGGGAAAGTCAGGATCGTTTGCCGCCGCAATTCCAGCCACGTGTGTGCCGTGTCCGTCGGTGTCCATACCTACAAACTCACCGCTGTCGATGTCGGCTTTGGTGAACTCGCCTCCGAAGCTGAACGTCTCTGTTGTCCCATCGGCGAAGGTCACGGTTGGTTGCCGTTCAGGGGTAAGAAAGAGGAAGTTCCAGAAGTAGGCGATTCGAGAGGTGCCGTCGGGGTTCTGAAAGGCAGCGAGAGTGGTATCGATCCCGGTATCGATGATGCCCACCAGGACCCCCTTCCCGGTCACGTCGGGGCGTTCCACTTTGAGGGGTGCAAGATTGGCTCCGGTACTCGCAGCCACCTCATCGAGCATAGGGAAGAGACTGTAGGAGGCTTCGACTCTCTCCACGCCGGGGAGTGAGGCCAAGCTCTCCAATCTGCTCAAAGTAAGATTGACCACCACGATGTCACCATGAATGGAAGTTACTCGTCCCCCGATCCGCTCTATCTCTTGCTTGACGTTCGGATTCCGAACCTTCACTAGAACAGTCAAGTCGGTCTTGTCGAGATGAGCCCCGGCCACCCGGCCCTGCCAATTGCCGCTCTCATATCGACGGAGAGCTGTTTGAAGGACCGCATCCAGGTGTCCGTCGCCCTCGGCTAGAGCGAAGGCGGTCAGTAGGGCGATGAGAATAATGGTGAATTTGGGATGGGGCATGGGGACGTCGTTCTGGTGTGCGATGGGTTGTCCTGGACCCGTTCAATCAGAGCTTGTCAGCCGCACGATGGAGAACCGCCCAATCGTCTCGACTTCTTCCATCCTTCCGGGCCAGTTGCGCCCCAGGGCCCCTACTCTGTGCTTGTAGTCTCGTTTGGTGAGTCAGCCTAGCGTGACATTAGAAGAAATCTGTTAAAAATCTACGCTTTGCTACTGAGCACCCTTCCCACCGCTGCAAGAAGATCTTCACGCTGAAACGGTTTCCACAGAGCCGTATTTTCGGACTCCTCGAGGGTGGCCCCCTGTTCGGGATAGCCGGATGAGAAAATCACCGAAATGTGGGGATATTCCCGTTCAATGGTTTCGGCCAATTCCGTACCACTCACTTTCGGCATAACCAGATCGGTTAGGACCAACTGAATGTCTCGGCCGTGTTTTTTCAGCACGCCTAGCGCATCCTTTCCGTCGCGCGCCGTATGGACTCGGTATCCCGCGCTGGCAAGTATTCGGTCGCAAACACGCCTGACGGATTTATCGTCCTCCACTACCAGAATAGCACCGCTCTTTTTGCCGCTGAGCGGAGGCTTGGGAGTATTCTCCTCTCTCTCTTTGGGGTCTTTGACCAGAGGCCACTCGATCAGAAACGTGGTACCCTCACCGGGCACACTTTGAACCTGAATTCGACCGTCGGTCTTTTCGACAATGGAGAAACAAGTGGCCAGCCCAAGACCTGTTCCGTGGCCAGGGTCCTTGGTTGTAAAAAACGGTTCAAAAATTCGACTGACGGTCTCCGAGTCCATCCCTTTTCCGGAGTCCTCGACCTTTAATTGGATGAAGGAACCCTCTTTGTCCGTTCGCTCGAGTGAGATTTTGAGCTTGCCGCCCTTGGGGAGCATGGCGTCGCGAGCGTTGACCGCCAGGTTGAGGATGACCTGGTCGAATTGAATCGGATCTCCACGGACAACGGCGGGTTCGGAGGACGGGATGACCTCAACCTGCACAAGCTCACCAAGAAGACGCGAGAGAATCGTGCTAAGTTGGCCAACCCTTTCGTTCAGGTCGACATTCTCCATGGTGATCTCTCTATTTTTCGAGAAAGTTAGGAGCTGTCTCGTCAGACCGGCGGCTCTTTCGGCTGCCTTCACGACCTCGTTGATGTCCCTCCAACTCTGCGAATTGACGGGCATGTCATCCTGGGCGAACTTTGAGAATGAGAGAATCGCACAAAGGAGGTTGTTGATGTCGTGAGCGACACCTCCCGCCAGGAGCCCCAGGGTTGCGACCCGCTCGTTTTCCACCATGTTGGCCCGCAGGTCCTTGCTTTCGGTGACATCGAGAAGAACGCCCTGCACGGTCCGCTTCTGAGCGTCAAACGTACCTATATGAAGGATGGTGGTGCTGTTGGCAAACCAACGAAAACGAACTCTCCATTTGGTAGAGTGGTTTTGCTTGATCTTCTGGTAAATGGGGGACAGTTCGACTCGATCAGTCGGATGGACGAGGTCGTGCCAGAGTTCAGAAAAGAGGACCGATCCTCCCGGACCTCCTAGTCCGGTGAGCTCGCCGAGTTCCCAGGTCTCGGGCGTGCTCAATTCTTCTAACTGGATCCGGTAGACTCTAAGAGAGAGATCGTCAAAGCTACCGACCTCACGATCGAGCGCCTCGGCTTCAACCGGTTCCACTCCCCCCGAATTTCCGAATACCAACAGAGCTAAACCTCCGGCTCATGTTGGAGTCTAAAGCAAAACGAGAGTGGTTCTAATGACCATGTGGTCAGACTTGCTCGTATATTTCGAACGGAAATCCTTCTAGTGTACCCCCGGGTTATACCTATGCCCGCCGCTCTGCTTGGGCTTTTTCGATAACCTCTAAGTATGAGAAAGACGATAATCATACTTACTTTACTACTGACGATTCCGGTATTGGGACAAACGGTCACTCCGCCGCCGCGGTCACAGACGACCGATGCCAGGCCTCAGATCCGCGCGGACTTTGACCGGCGAGTGGACGATGCTCGAGTGTGGATCGATGGAATCGATTTCACTCATTACGTGCGTACCAGCGGCGACACGGTCTATTTGACTCCACCCTACAACCTTGATTTCGGTGCCCACCAAGTGCAGGTCCAAACAGAGGAAGGGTATCAGGCTAACTGGAGCTTTTCCGTGGTAGGCCGAGATAGACAAACCCGTGGCGTCTATGAGTACCCGAACAACCGCTATCCCCAGCAAGACCCATACGACTACTCCAGGAACCGTTATCCGTACGACAACAACCGTTACCCGTACGATAACGACCGATACCCCTACAACAACGACCCGAACTACCGTTATCCCTATGACTACGACGATAACGACATCGACCTCGGAGAAGTTCTACCGAGCGTTCTCCCTTATATACTGCGGGAACTCTAATATACGCGAGTAGCTAGAAGATAAAAAAAAAGCCGGTCCAGGACCGGCTTTTTTTGTGTGATGGGACGACTTACTTTTGAATGAGGTCTTTCAGCGCCGCGCTATCAGGCTGGACCAACTCCTTCACGAAGTCTCGATCCACGGCGGCCACGATGATGTCACCGATCTCGGTGTTCACGTCGCTGAACAGGCCCATTTTCTTCATTCCTTGAGTCTGAGCCTGATTGTCGTCGGTAGGCGTCACGAAGTGAACCTTATCCGGCTCATACCGGTGCATCAAAAAGAGCTGGCAGATCGTCATAAGACGCTTCTGGCGGTACTCTTTGTCCACGCTCTGGTCGCGAACGCTGATGATGTTGCGACCGCGCCGGTCCTGTATGGCGGCGAACACGATGTTAGCCACGTCGTCGTCGCCTCCGTCGGTCACGTGTAACGCCACGAGGTCGGAGCCGGAACGATGGGGTCGGAGTTTCGCGGTGAGGGTTTTGCCCCACTTGTGATGCTCGCTCCACTGCTTGAGCCATCCGTCGAGGACCTTGGTCGGGACCTCGGTCTGTACCAGGTGCTGGGCGTGGGTGGAGCCCTTGCCCATGGCTTTGGTGGTGGCTGTTCGTCCGGTACTGGCGGTCAGCATACCGTCCATGCGAGGTCCACCCACATAGGCTTGGGGAGTCTTGTAAGGGGACTCCAGCAGGCGCAGTTTCCGTTGCAACTTGGCCAGAGCGAGCATACCTTCTCTCTGCAGAGCGATGGTGAACTCCTCGGCGGCCAGGCCGTCGATCTGGTGACCGCCGTAGGTGATGAAGTTGAACACGAAACCGTGTTTGCCCAACTCTTCGGGGAAGGCCGTCATTTCATCATCGGACATTCCGGTGGTGTCCCAGTTGAAGGAAGGGGAGAGGTTGTAGGCCAGCATCTTTCCCGGAAACTTGGCGTGAATGGCGTCGGCGAACTGCTTGGCGTAAGGAAGGTTCGCGGTTTTCGTTTCCATCCAGATGATGTCGGCGAAAGGAGCTACCGCCAGCGATTTGGCGATGGCGTACTCGATGCCGCCCCTGACTTGGTAGTATCCGTCGGGGGTTCGGGCCGCGTGCGGGTCCCAGTAGACTTCGAGACCCATGTCGGCCACTTTGTTTTTCAGTTCGTAAGAGGTGTGATTGGCCGCGTATTCTCTCCACTCTTCGACGGTCAGGTCGAACTCTTTGTCGTCCTTGTGAAACTCCATCCGCTCTTCTACGGCTTCGGCATAGGTCTTGATGCGGGAGTCGGTCTCCCAGGCGTTGACCATAGCCTGTGAGATGGCATCGAGCAGCTTCTCAAACTCGAGTGCGTCGGCGTCTTTCAAGCCTTTCGCTTTTTCGCCGACCACCTTGTCGATGCCGTGTTCGGCAAACCAGGTGTTGACTTCAGCGTACTCGTCGTCGGAGAGTTCACACAGGAGATGACCGTTCACTTCAGTGACACCGGTGTCGTAGATCGCTTTCAGAAGTCCCAGTGAGCAGGCCTTGTAGGACGGCACCGATGGATTGGTGGACCCGAGGATGAACGGAAAGTCTCGGTGGTCGGCATCGGACTCCAGCAGGTTGGCTGCTTCGGCATCGGTGCGAGCCACGATAAGACCGCCCACTCCCATGATGTCCAACTGAAAGCGAGCCGCGTTCAGTCGCTTGATCTGTTCCTCAACCGGCACCAAAACCTTACCGGCCTGGTGGCCGCACTTCTTGGCACCCGGTTTCTGGTCTTCGATGTGGTAGCCGGGCACGCCGACTTCCACGAAGCGGCGGACTAGATTGCGCACGTGAGCGTCTCCGCCGTGGCCGGTGTCGGCGTCGGCGATAATATAAGGTGAGTAGTCGATCTCCTTGGACTTCTTACGGTCCTCGGCCGACATACGAGACCGTTCGAACCTCTGGTTCTTGTCGGCCGACAGTAAAGCTCGAACGATGGTGGCCGCTTCGTCGGGCACCTGGCTGAGCGGGTAAGAAGCGAGGTCGGCTCCGCGGTCTTCGGTGATCGAGCCCTTGGCCGAAGTGGCCCAACCGCCCAGATAAATACCCTCGATACCGAGGCGTTTCATCATCACGGCCTGACCGGGTGAGTACGGCCCCATCGTGGTGATCGATTTCTTCTCCGAGAAGAGCTTCCGCAGTCGCTTATGAAAGCCCGCGGCCGCCTCTCTTGCCACCGTGTAGTCCTGGGCGATGGTGCCCCTCTGCTCCACCACCTGGCGAGGTGAGTAAAGACGAGTGATCTCTTCGAAACGAGGGTCGTTGAACCACTCTTCCATCTGCTTGATTTCGTTATCCATGAGTGAGTGTCTCCTGATGTCTAAATATGGTCGTAGGCGACCAGGGTAAGGAACTCTGGGAAATTGTCGCCGGTCATCATTTCCAGAAAGAGTTTTCCGGCTAACTCAAATCGGCTGTCTTTGTAGCTATCCCCCAGCTCTTGGGAGATGGCTTTGAGCACTTCTTTGGTGGTTTGCTGGACGAGATCCGAGGTGACGGTCTCTCCGCTCTCGGTCTTGGCCCCGTGCCGGACCCACTGCCACACCTGGGTCCGAGAGATTTCGGCCGTGGCGGCGTCCTCCATGAGGTTGTAGATCGGGACGCATCCGTTGCCGCGCAGCCAGGCCTCAAGATAGCGCAACCCGACGTCGATGTTGATGCGCAAGCCGTCGGAGGTGATGGTGCCTTGCGGGACTTTGAGGAGGTCGGCGGCGGTGATGCTGACGTCCTCGCGCTTGTTGTCGATCTGATTGGGCCCCGTCATATGGGCCTTGAACGTGTCGCGGGCCAGTTGCACCAGTCCGGGGTGAGCGACCCAGGTCCCGTCGTGTCCGGCCTGGACCTCGCGCAGCTTGTCCTGGCGCACTTTTTCCATAGCGGCGTCGTTGGCCGCGGAGTCGTTTTTGATGGGAATCTGAGCGGCCATACCGCCCATGGCGAAGGTGCCGCGGCGATGACAGATCTGGATCAGCTTCTGGACGTAGGAGTGTAAGAAGTGACAGGTCATCCCCACTTGAGCACGATTCGGGACCACGAAGTCGGGTCGGCTTCGGTGACGTTTGATGTAGCTGAAGATGTAGTCCCAACGTCCGCAGTTGAGGCCTACCGAGTGGTCCTTGAGCTCGTACAAAATCTCGTCCATTTGGAAACCGGCGGTGATGGTTTCGATCAGGACGGTGGCGCGGATGGAGCCTTTTGGGACGCCGACGTACTCTTGGGCAAATTCGAACACTTCGTTCCACAATCGAGCTTCTTTGTAGTGCTCCAACTTAGGAAGATAGAAATAGGGACGAGTGCCCTTCTCCAGGAGAGTCTTAGCGTTGTGAAAGAAGAAGAGACCGAAATCGAAGAGGGAGCCGGAGATCGGCTGCTCATCGACCAGAAAGCCTTTCTCCACCAGATGCCATCCGCGAGGGCGGACCATCAAGATGGCGTGGTCGTCGTTGAGCTTGTAGTGCTTGCCTTTTTCATTGGTGAACTCGATAGTTCCGTTGACGGCGTCTCGGAGATTGACCTGGCCGTTGATGTTGTTGGACCAGGTGGGCGAGTTGGAGTCTTCAAAGTCGGCCATGAAGACGTTGGCGCCGGAGTTGAGAGCGTTGATCACCATCTTGCGGTCGACCGGCCCGGTGATCTCCACGCAGCGGTCCTGGAGGTCGTCGGGTAGGGGAGCCACCTTCCAGTCGCCGGAGTGCACTTCGGCGGTCTCGGCGCAGAAGTCGATATCCTGACCGTTTTCCATGGCTTCCTGCAGAGCGACTCGCTCGGCCAGGATGTATTTCCGCTGCGACTCGAACTTGTCCGAAAGAAGGTACAGGAACTCTTTCGCCTCGTCGGTCAGTATTTCGTTGGCGGCCTGGTCGGTTTCTCCCAGGACTTTGACAGAAGTTGTGTCCATCATTTCAGTACCTCCACTCTGGCGCTATTTCATTCTCAAGAAAAATCTCTTTCCCATTTAAAGAAATTAGTCAAAAAGGATTGGCTTAGAGCCCCAGGTACTCTCGACTCATCAAAAAGACTTCCTCGGGGCAACCCAGGGCCGCTTTGAGGGCCACATCCCGGTCCCAGGGGTTTTTGATTGACCACAGGTTCCACAACTGCTCCAGGGTGAGTTGCAGAGGGAACTGGAGCGGAGTGACCATAGGGGTGTTGGTGAGTGGGTGATCGGTACCGTACATCAGCCTCCCTTTGAGTCGAGGGTCGTTGAGCACCGCGCCCAGATATTTTCTTCGATTCATTTGAGTGAGAGTAGAGATGTCGGCCACCAGATTAGGGTAGTGAGGCATCATCTCCAGAAGCCTCTCCACATTGTCTTGTCCTTCGGAAGTGCCGGAGCTGGCCACGTGGGCGGCGATCACCCGCACTCCGCATTCGAGCGGTAGTTTGAGCAGTCGCGGGTCTCCCAGGCGGTCGTCGGCCTTGGAAAAGCTATCTTCGGCTCCCACGTGGGTCAAAAGCGGCAGGTCGAGACGTACAAGTTCCTCATAAAACGGTCGGTATCGCTCGTCGGAGGGGTCGATGTTTTGAATGTTAGGAAGCCACTTCAGCAGCACCGCTCCGTTTTCTTTGGACCATCGAAGCTCTTCGATAGCGTCTTTGCGAGCGGGGTGGACGCTGGCCCCGAAATGAAGCTCAGGGTACTGCTTGACTGCTTCTCCGACGAATCGGTTGGGCACATAGACTTCGCCGGCTTCCAGGTTCATTTCGCCGTTCTCGTCGTAGGGGCTGTCCATGGCCAGAATCACGGCGTCTTGGACGTATTCCGACTCCCTAATTCGCTGCGCGATTTTATCCAACACAGCCTCGTCGCCTTGTTGTTTGAGAGTGGTCTGGTCGGTCTCGAAAATACGTAAGTAGAGGGGAAACTTCCAACTCTTGCGGAGGCTGTCGGAGACCCATGCCCCGGAGCCGGTTTCTCCGATACCCGCCGTGTGGCAATGCATATCGAGAATCCCGCGGGGAGGCGGAGACACGGGACCGGCGTACGGTCCGCGGAAGAGAACGACTCGGAACAGCAGAAATAAGACCAGGAGGCCCACAAAGTAAATCATGGCGCTCTTATACTTCCCTTGCTCCTAGGAGTCCTCGAGCGACCTCTAGAAGCGCCGCCTAATGGTCCACTGGCTACCAAGAGTCATACAAAAGCTGCGCCGTTCCAAAAAAATAGGGGTTTCCTGTGTGCTGGCCCTGGTGGCGCTATCCATTTTTGGGAACGCCGTGACCTTCTATGTCTTCGACGGACCCCTGAAGCCGGACCTGACTTTCGCGGATGCTGTTTGGTATAGCATCATTTCCATGACCACCATCGGTTATGGGGATTTCTCCGCTACCAGCCCCGGAGCGCGAGCCGGCACGGTCTTTTTTATTGTCCTGATGGGGCTTTCCGCATTCAGCACCATGCTGGGCATGTTGATCGACGCCATGATTCATCTGAATATTCGGGAGTTACACGGTATGTCCAATACTTATTGCAAGAACCACGTCCTCATAGCCCACTTTCCTGACGAGGGTCGAGTTCGAAAGATCATTCAAGAACTCAGGGACGACCCCGAATATGCCGAGGTGGACATTGTGATGGTCAACGATACGATCGAGGCCAACCCTTTCGAGCTTGAGAACGTCTTTTTTGTCAAGGGATCGCCATTGCAAATCGAGACGCTAGAGAGGGCCTGCCTGAAGGACGCGAGTCTCGCCATCGTGCTCTGTACCAACCAAGCCGACTCTAGCTCTGACGGGATTGTGGCCTCAGTGGTCACTCTGATCGAACACCTGCGCCCGGAGATTAAGACGGTGGCTGAGTGCTTGGACCGCCGGCACGCAGTGCTCTTTCGATCCTCGAAATGTGATTCGGTGGTCTACACCAATCAGTTGATCGACAACCTCCTCGTACAAGAAACTCAAGACCCGGGCGTCGCATCGTTGGTCAGCGAGTTGACCGACAACGGTCAAGGATTCACTCTGTACTCCGCTACGGTAGACTGCAATTTCGACACCTCCTACTCCGAGGTCGCCCAAAAAATGGCCTCTCAAGCGTACAACTTGATCTCGGTGGAGCGAGGGGCAGCACAGCTCATCGACTATTCCAAATTGAAAGCGCAGAAAGGTGACCGGGTCGTGTATGTTGCGACCAGACGGCACAGCTGGAAAGAACTCTGCAGTCAAAACCCCTAGAAAATTGCCTTCTAGTGGGCTTCGGATAGCTCCAGTAGCGCATACAGGAGTGTGTTGGCCCCGGCCTCCACGTCTTCCCAGCGCGTTCGCTCGTCGGGCGAGTGGCTGACTCCGCCCACCGAGGGCACGAACAGCAATCCCGCCCGAGTCACCTGGGCCAAAAACTGCGTGTCGTGACCGGCCCCACTGATCATCTTGAGGAAAGGGATATCCAATTCGTAGGCCGCCTTTTCTAGCACGCCCAGGATCTCGGGGTGGCAAGGCTGGGGAGGTAACCAGCTCAGCTCCTGACAGTGGAGGTCGAGGTTGTGCTTACGGGCACAACCTTCCAAACGCTCCCCGCAAACACGAGCCAACGACTCCAATACCTCAAGGCTCATATCGCGACCGACCAGCGTAAACTCGGCCAGCCCCGGTACCGTGTGAGCATAGCCGGGTTGGAGGTCGACCTTGCCGATGGTCAGTCGACTGACCTCGGTGCCGACCTGCTCGAGAATGTCGGGTATCTGATGGGCAAAGTTGGTCAGTCCGACGAAGGCGTCCCGACGCAGGTGCATGGGGGTGGTGCCGGCGTGATTGGCCTCTCCCACCATCCGGACCGACCATTTGAAGATTCCGCTGATGCCTTCCACCAGGCCGACCGGAATGCCGGCGGATTCGAGTACCGGACCCTGTTCGATGTGAAGCTCCAGGAAGGCGTGCAGTGAATCCGATGAGCGGACCGCCTCCAGGGCTCGAGTATGGTCGAGTCCTTTGGCGCGCATAGCGTCGGCCAGCCGTTCACCTTCAACGGTGGCGGCTTTGTCCAACCACTCCTCGTCCAGCTGACCGGTGAAAGCTTGAGAGCCGAACATGCCGCCGAATCGACCCTCCTCATCTGCAAATGAGATCAACTCCAGCGGATATTTCGGAGTGAGCTCGTGCTCCGTCATCACTCGGAGGCATTCCAGTCCCGCCAGAACCCCCAGGGCCCCGTCGAACAGCCCTCCGCCGTTGACCGTATCGGTGTGGGAGCCGACGACCACGGCAGGCTTGTCTTCTCGATCGAAAAAGCGTCCGATCACGTTGCCCGCTCCGTCCAACCTGGCCCGACCACCCAGACTCTCTACTCGTTGGATAAGCCAGCGCCGTGCCGCCATATCAGCCTCGGTGAAGGCCATGCGATAGATGCCGGGGAGGTCGTCGCGTCTTCCAAAGTCCGAGAGTTCGAGCATTTCGGCGCGGAGCCGGTTCAGGTTGATTCTCAAAATTACTGCCACCCCAAGAGCACGGCGGCCACGATAAAGGCCCAGCTGAGAGCGTAGATACCCAACATCAGGGGGAGGCTGAAGCGCAGCCAACTGGAGTAGGAAACCCGACCCATGGCGAGCATGGCCAGGGTGCCCCCGGAGGTCGGAACGATCAGGTTAGTGAGTCCGTCCCCCACCTGGAAGGCCATCACCATGGTTTGGCGAGAGATGCCGATGAGATCGCCCAGCGGGATGAGGATCGGCATGGTCACCATCGCTTGTCCGCTTCCGGAGGGTATGAAGAAGTTCAAGATGCCCTGCACCACGGTGGTCATGATGGCCGCCACCGTCACCGGCAGAGAAGAAAGGACACCGGCCAGTCCTTGGATCACGGTGTCGATGATCATGCCTTCTTCCAGGACGATCTGGATGGATGCGGCCAGTCCGATGATGAGCGCCCCCGCCGTCACCGAGGAGGCGCCTTCCATCATGATTTGCACGAATCTATCTCCTGGGATTCGGCAAGCTATACCGACGAAGATCGCTATGGCGAGAAAGGTCGCGGCGATCTCGTTGATATACCAGGCGTGGGCGAAGACACCGTAAAGCATGTAGGCGAGCCCACCTACGAAAATCGTGAGAACCTTCCAATCCTTGGACTCAAGGCTATACTCTTCGATCGGTTTGCTCAGACTGTTTTCATCATCCTCGTCCTCCGAGGCGGGATGAGTTTCGATAGCGCGCACGCTGTACCAGGCGACGATACAGAGAGCGATGGTTACCAGAACTCCCCGTACCTGCCAGCCACTAAAGAGCGGGAGGTCGGCGATCTGTTGAGACACTCCCACGGTGTATGGGTTGATAGGGGAGAGGGCAAAGCCGACGCCGATGCCCCCGACGGCCATGCCGGCTCCCACCAGATTGCTGCCACCGATAGCGCGAGCTACTAGCATAGCGATCGGCACCAGGGCGATGTTGTTCTCGAATCCGACGGCCACTCCGAAAAACCCAAACACGAAGGTCGTGATCCAGATAATGACGCCTCGGTTCTTCAGCCCCACCTTGCGGACGATGGTGCCCACCAGATTCTCCAGGGCACCGGTGCTGGAAAGCACATTGAAGAGACCGCCGGCGATGAACACGATAAAAAGATATTGGGAAGCTTCCATCAAGCCTTTCGGCACCGCCAGGAAGATATCGAAAAAGCCGGCCGGGTCGCCGTCGATGTGGTGGTAGCTGCCGGGCACCACCCGAGTCTGTCCGTTCACCTCTTCTCGCTCGAAGGTGCCGGAAGGCAGAATATGGGTGACGATGGCACTCATCACGAGGACACTGAAGATCAACACCATCGGGTCGGGGACTTTAAATTTTTTCCAGAAGGGCACCTTGTCGTTCACCTGTTCGCCTTCTGGGGTGGCTTTAAATGACCTTGAAAGGTTGCGAGGTGCTGAGGAGGTCGGAACGAAAGCGCCACTATGAAAAAAATTGTTCTCATTTTATCGTTGGTGTTGTTTTTGCTACCGGTGGCTCAGGCTCAGGAGGAGGAGGAGGAAGCTCCTATCTTGAGCGGCCAAACGAAGGCGTTCGCGGATGACACGAACCACTTTGCCGTGCAGGTGCCGGTGGAGTTTGAGGAACCCGCTCCGGGGAGCCCGGTCCTCACCTTTGAAGGGCCGACCTACCTTGGCGCTGCCCTCAGCTTTCACGTGAATACCGTGAACATGCCCTCGGTGCCCTCTGAGACGATGTACGGGATCAACATCGAGCAGACTCGTAAAGACCCGTTTTATACCGACGTGACCGAGGTCAAAATTCCGGGTGGAAAGGGCTATATGTTCAAGGAGGTGGACAAAGAAAGAGACGGCAACGCCAAAGGTCCCGACAGCATTCATCGCTGGCATTTAGCGGCCTTTGGAGGCGGGCGCTACTTCAACTGCACCATGGGCGGATCGTTTGCTTCTTTCGACGACCCGGTGGTGACTCAAGCGTTTCAGAACGTGGTGAAGAGTTTCAAGATTCAGTAGAACTGTCTGGAGACAAAAAAGAGCCCCCTGTCATAGGAGGCTCTTTTTTGTTTGTCGAGGGTAGACCACTAGGAGTAGTTGGGGCTCTTCTTCAGCTGCTCGGAAGTCCAGTAGGTGAGACCACCCAGGATGCCCCAGAAAACGAATCCCGATCCGGGGATGCCGATGCCCGTGTTGAGCGTGATGGCGTAGACGGCGACCCCGAAGAGCATCGCGGGTACCAGCGCCAGGTTGGCTAACTTCCAGTGAGTGGAGAAGTCCGGTCGGCTGGATTGGACCAGGGTGATGACGCCGGCCACCAGCAGCACTTGCATCGCCTTCCAGCAGACTTGCCAGAAGAAGCAGAGAAAGAAGAGGCCGGGGAAGACCCAGGATTCGCCGGTGTCGATCCAGCCCTGGACTTCGGTGGAAGAGAGGACGAAATCTCCGCTCAGTTCGTAGGTCTCGATTTTCCCAGCGTCATCCTTGATGAAGAACTTGTCTTCGGAAAGAACCATGACGGCATCGTACTCTTCCAGGTATTTTTCGGCCGGCTGAGTGGTGTCGACGATAGCTACCGTCTCGCCTTCGATCTTATAGAAGTAAGGCTGCTCGATATCCACCGTTGCCTTGCCGTCTTTCACCGAAATAGCCGGCACTTGGACGGCCATCTCGTCCAAGAACGGACTGATGTTGGCTGTGAACCAGGTCGTGGTGATGCTCGCGTAGAGTCCGCAACAGATGACGACCAAAAGCAGAAACTGGGCGAATAGCGAGCCCCCGCTACGTTTGTAGTAGGTGGTGTAGCCCTTGAAGTTGTAAATAGAACCGAGAAATGTGGCCATGAAGCCTGGTGTGCGCTCTTCTTCTTGCATACGGGACATGTTTGACGCGTCGAGAAGTTTTACCTTGAAGGGTCCTCTCCGGCGCAGTCTGAATTAGGCCATTCTGGGGGTCTTGAAATGAAAGCATTCGTTACCGGCGGCACCGAACCCACCGTAGTTTCGGTCGATATCAAAGATGAGCTCGATTGGTTTCGAGATGAAAGGATGCTTGTGTAGACATGCTGGACGCGAGATTCTTGAAAGAGGCCGTTTGCGCATCCGCGCGACTGCCGCTACTGATCGAGATCAACCCCGATGAATTTCCGCCCAAACAGCCCGGGAAGCGCTCGCCTGTCAATCTTGGATTGGTGTTGGATCGCTCTCAATCCATGGAAGGCGAGAAGTTTGAGCTGATGTTGGAATCGGCGTGCCGAGCCGTGGAGAGCGTTGGCAAGGACGACGGTTTGGCGGTGGTGTTCTTCGACGACGACGTCTATACTCTGTACTCCGGAAAGGGGGATCAGCCGAAGGCTGTCTGCGGAGCTATTCGTGAGGTTAGCGTCGGATCGTGCACCAACCTTTGCGGCGGCTGGGCCCGGGGCGCGGAGCTGTTGGAGAAGCTACGAACCCCAGGTGAACTGAGTCGGGTCGTGCTCTTTACCGATGGGCAGGCCAACCGGGGATTGGTGGAGCCGGCCGTGATCTGTAAGCAAGTGGAGGAGTGGCGACGGCGCGGTGTGCAGACGACCACCCTGGGGTTCGGACGTGGTTACCACGAGGAGTTGCTTCGCCGGATGGCATCCGACGGTCAGGGCAACCACGCCTACATCGAAGATTCTCAACGCCTGAGCGCCTTCTTTGAGCTGGAGATGAGCAGTCTGTTGAAGGCGAAAGGGACGGATGTACGTCTCGGATTCAAGGCCTCCGACGGGGTCAAGCTTCGCTGGCTAGCCGATGTCACGGAGGAAGAGGGACAGGTCTGTCTGGCCAATCTCGTCTACGGCGAGCCGTTGGCTGTGCTGGCCGAGCTCGAAATCGAAGGAGAGCCGCCCGAAGACCTGGTGGATGTCGTCCTCACCTATCTTGATTTGGAAGAGAAAACCACCAAGAAGTTGACACTCCGGATCGGTCTCCCGGTGGTGGACCGGGAAGAATGGGAAGCGCTGGAGTCGGACGAAGTGGTGGAGGCGCAGATAGCCCGGGACCGCGCGGAGCGTTTCAGACAGGGTGCCATGCACCTCTTCAAGGAGGGTCTGAAAGAGATCGCCCTCCACGCCTTAGACCGGGCCTTGGAGCTGGAGAAGCTGCCCGAAGAAGACCAGGCCACCATCAGAGACCTCATCAATACCTCGGAGGCCGGAGATCTCGAGGCCAGCTACAAGAAGGCGGCCATGTACAGTCACGGTCATGGCCACGGGCACGCTCGCACCTTGACCGCCTACGCCCCGGCTGCATCCGATGAGCCGCAAACGGTGGGCAAACGCGTCGCCCTCCCGATAAATTTGACTCCCTCGCTTTTCCAGCCGATGGATCGCCGTCCTCCGGAGTGGTCCAGGGTGGCAGGCATGCTCCGAGGACATTTTTACGGTGAACGGGTGGTTCGGGGCAATCGAAGCGAACTGGGAGAGGGGGCGCTTCTGAGCGCCGTGACCCTTTACAGGTTGCTGCAGAATCGACTGCTGTTTCTTCACGAACTACCAACCCAGTTGAGCGGGGCTGAGGTCGCCTATCCCACCACCAGCCTGCAGAATTTACGAGGTCAGATGAAGACTCGTACTGCGTTGCTGAAATTGGGGAGCGTTTCGGCGGGATGCGCCGCACTGCGGAGGGTGTGCCCCTTTCTTGTCACCGGACGTCGTTTCCCCGCGCTCGATGCCGCTTTGGCCACCATGGTGACCCATCGCGACAGTATGGCAATGACGGCCGGTGCCGGATACACTCTCCTGCTGGGTGAGTTGCTGCGATGTCCCGAAGTCCCAGAGCCCGGATTTTATCTGCGAACGTTCCTGAGGGCCATCGAGGGCATGGAGAAGGGCGAGCCTTATTCGTGCAACGCGCCGGTCTTTCGCGGGTGGTCGGGCTACCTTGTCGACTTCTTACCCGCGGCTATCGGTCGAGCGCGGAAGAGTTCCTGGACTCTGGCCGAGGCCAAGGAGGCCTGGGGAAGCGGTCCTTACCTGTTGGAGGTTGTCCCGACCGTTCTCTATGCTCTGGAGTTGCACGCTCACGAGCCTTGGAAAGCGATAGACGAGGTGAGCCGCGAGTCGATGGAAGCCGACACCCTCGCCATGTTGGTGGGAGCTTGCGTAGGTGCCATCCACGGCCCTCACCGAGGGTGGTTTTTAACCGATGACTTGGAGACTCTGATCGATAAGTGCCGAAACCTCGAGATATTTTGTTAGAAATTTTAACCCGTTGTACGAGAACCGCGTGCTACGGTGGGTGTATGAGAATTACAACTGAGCAAGAAAGAGTTATCACCGCGCTGAGACAGCGCTTCGACCTGGTGCCCCTGGAGCTGGAGTTTCGGATATGGCACCTGATAGATCCTGACGATCTGGAGTCTCTCCATCACGACCTTCGATTCTGCCAAAGAGTGGAAGACGTCGACCAGTGCGTGACCTGGCGCGAGGGGCGGCAGAGCGGTCGGGTCGAAGGGATGAAGGACGCCATCTTCACGGTTCTCGGCTTCGAAGACGATCCGCTGGTCGACGAGCTCGGAGACCTGACTTTTGAGACCCACGATCCGGTGGAGCTGGAGGAACTCCTGCTGCGAGCTACCGATCTGAGGTTCAGGTTTTCAGCGAACTGAAAGTCTGATCGGGTAGACGTCGACCTTCACCCCGGCCGAGAAGTGAGCCAGATCGGGCTTTCGATCGGTCGAGCGGAATCCGTTCAGGAGGAGAAGGTTGTCGTCCCAGATCTCCACTTCGGCGGTCTGGAGCGGATAAGGCGTGTGAAACACTTGTCCACTCCAGATCTGCCCCTTGATTTCGGTGAACAACAGGTAGCGTTCAGCCAGAAAGAACTCCAAGGTGCCGGGCGCTCCGGTAGTCGGAGTACCTGAGCCGCGATAGAGAAAGCGAGACCTCACTTGTGTCCATTCACGGTGAGTCCGGTAGTCGACCCAACCCTGAGGGTCTTTTTTCGCGGTCATGCAGCTGTGCTGATAGGGCAGATGGTACAACCGTCGAGCCAGACCGACGGCCAATTTCTGATTTGCATCCAGCGAATAGAACCACACCCCGGGTCTTCCCCGGTCGTCATAAACATAGGTCCTGAGATTCATCTCCAGAAAATTCGATATCGGCCCCACTGGGGGCAAGAATCGCGGCCTCACGTTCTTCATGTAAAACGGCACGATGCCCAGGAAAGCTCGACCCTCAAAGGTGTCTAGATGAAGACCGGAGGGCAGCGTTTCCGTCAGCAACGACGGCTCCATTTCCCAGTGCAAGAAGAGCAGATCGTGCCATTCCTGATACATCACGAGAGTGTCGTTGGCTTGAGGGCGACAGGCGGCCAGACGGTCTTCGGGAGTTGGTGGGTTCATGGGCTGGAAGGTTCCTCAGCTTTCATCCGAACGCCTGTCCCTACTGAAGAACCCGCCCTGCTTCCTCGGCCGAGGTGAGGCCGTTGCGGACGAGCCGCCCAATCTGCTCCGCTCGAAAGACCGTACCTTCCGCCCGAGCCTGCTCGGCCAGCGCCTCGTCATCGGCGCCGTCAAGTAACAATTCAGAGAAGGTCCGGGAGACTTGTAACGTTTCGCCGACGAACACGCTTTTCGAGTAACCCACTCCTCCGCAGCGACCGCATCCCACGGGCTCCCACTCCCGGCCGTCGCTAGAGACCTTGCAATGCTCGCAAAGCTTTCTCACTCTTGTGGTGGAGACGACCAGACCCAGACACTGCAAGAGCGAAAACTGATTGGGCGCCAAGGTCATCAAGTCTCGAAGGGCGTCAAGAGCGCTTCGGGCACCGAAACCCGCTATAACCAGGGCTCCGGCCAGCGCGGCTTCAATGGCAGCTTCCAGCGCCTCCTGGTCCGGAAGACTTTTCACTCCAAGGATGTCAGGCTCGCTCCGCAGAGCTGTTCTGAGCGCGGTGCCGTAATTGCGATTCTTGCCGAGGGAGTAGAGACTCAGGGAACTCGACCAGGGGATGATCTGCCAGGCCGGGCCTTCGACTGTAATCGTTCGTTTTTCCGGACCGGCTATCTCGGTCAGACCTGCTCCGATCAGGGATTCCACTGAAGAGCCCGGAGGGCCACTGACGATCAACAAGCGGCTGCGCTGGACGAGCGCTTTCCTGATGCGTTTTTTGTCTGAGTCCAGAAGCGGAAAGTCATCCAGACCGGCTCGACCGCTGCCTTGATTGACCCACCGAACGGTCATGGTCTCTCCCAGCATCGAGGGCAAGAAGGAGACTCTGAGATCCACCACTCGTGAGGGACTCCCTCCGGTGTCGGTTTCCATCAGTATCCGCCCATCCTGGGGCAGACCTGTTTCCTGGGGATGGCATCCGGCCGTGCTTTTCCATGTCTCTACCAGAGGGGCGAGGAGGCGCCGGTCCAGCTCACATTCGAGCCTGAGCAGGCCGTCAGTCCGGCTTCGCAAGCAAGCGGCTGTTCGAGTGGTGTCGGTGGTGTGGTAGGCGCCGA
>Ga0208701_100231_pt1 | contig 24034 bp, 19 predicted proteins | sample DeeseametaMP1482_FD_184188 | JGI IMG/M metagenome (GOLD analysis project Ga0208701, IMG submission 184188) | Marine microbial communities from the Deep Pacific Ocean - MP1482 (SPAdes) | ecosystem: Environmental > Aquatic > Marine > Oceanic | place: South of Fiji, South Pacific Ocean | collected... | reverse complement strand
TTTCCTCAAATAGGTCCACTATTCCGCAGAAAATTCCACTTCGGGAGACAAAAAATGTCCTGCGTTTGACTCGGAATGCTGAATGTCAACAGACCCTAGCCGACCGGCGGAGCACTCCGGTCAGTCACTCCACGAAGTGGTGAACTTCCCTGTCTTGCGGTCGTAAACCAGGGATTGGCGGACTGCGGCTTCGGCATAACCCACGAAGTCGTTCCAGTAGAAGTAGAGCGTCATGCCCTCCTCGTCGTTGGAGATATGCAGCACGGCACGCTCTCGTATCTTGACCTTGTCCCCTTCGAAGGTCACCGGCCAGCGATAGACTCGCTTCCAGGGCAACCCCTTGTAGACGTCCAGGTAAGTCTGGTCTGCGCTGTTGGACAGGACTCCGTAAAAGTAAGCTTCGTTGTCGCCGTCGTAGATGGTCACCAGATCTCGGTCCAGCACGGTTAGCGCCGGATCGTCAGGCGGAAGCTCCTCCCAAGCGTTGGCGGAGAGGGAGAGCAAGAAGCAAAGGAGAGCGAGCGTGATCTTTTTCATGGTAGCAGGTTCGGCGCTGCTCCCTATCTACCCCGCTCTTTCCGAGAGGTCGTTTCCCCCCATCGAGTGAACCTTAAGAAATGGGCAAAATTCGCCGATCCGTCAGGCTCCTTCTGGGCTTATGTCTGCTTCTTCTCGTTGGTTGCGGTCAGGTCTCTGAAAGCACACGAACGACGCCCACGCCCCTACCCCCGGCGATTGCCTCTGTTGCTCCGCATGACTCCCCGGCGGTCGAAGTGTCTCCCATTCCGGAAGTCCGTCCCGCCGTCCGCTTGAGTCGCCGACCTCCACCGAAACAGCCTCCTCCGGCCCCGCCCTCATCCCCGGAGCGCCAAGCTCCACCGCCGGCTGCGTCGCGCCCTTCGAGTGACCCCAAAGCCCCGCCGCCGAAGCTCTCGCTGGAAACGAGCTACCCCAAGGCTGCTTCTTTCAGCTCGGAAGTGGAGAAGGCGGAGGCTGCCAGCATCGCCCTGGATAGCTCTATCCAATCCGGCCGGCTCCAGGCTGCTTATCACGGCACCGGAGATCCATGGCGGATGGTGCACTTCACGGTTCACAACTCCAGCGGTCGACCGGTACGGGTTCAACTCGTCTCGGGGATGATTCTCGATCCCGAGGAGCATCATCAGGTCCAACCACTTCTGGTCACCGAGGACGCCGACATGGTCCTACAACCCGGCGAGAGCTATTCGGGAAATCTCACTTCTTTCTGTATGGATAGTCGAGTTCCGGCTCCGCAACCCGGAGAACCGGTGAACTATAGATTTTCACCTCGCACCCGCGATGGAGGTCCGGAGGCGGTGAGAGCTCAAAGGGCCGCGGAGAAGCTGGCGCAGACGAGCCCCTACCGGCATGCCATCACCCAGATTGCGATTTGGAAATCGCTGAATCAACCGGTAGAGGAGAAGCATTGGGTTTCAGTCCTGGGAGTGCAAACCAACGACCCGAAGATTCGACAGCAAGTGCTTCGAGAAGTTGAGCGAGTCCTGAGGTCAATCTGAGAGCCGGGGACCGTCGCCACTGTAGGGTTCTTTTTAGGTCGTTTGACCCGCAGGACCAGCCTCGGATCCACGGAACATCCGAACCATGCGATTCTATCCCCTGGCGGGTATGCCAAGGCAAAAGCAGTTGTGGGGGTGGATCTCGTTCGACATCGCCAACCAGTCGTTCACTCTGATCATCAACACCCTGCTCTTCGCAATCTTCTTTTCGCAGATCGTGGTGCGCGACAGTACCATCGACGACCGTGTCTGGGCCCTCACCTTCGGGACCAGCATGCTGCTGACGGCTCTGGCCTCACCCATCGCCGGGGCCCTGGTGGACCGGAAAGGATGGAAGAAGCGTTTCCTGGTGGGTTCAGGGCTGAGCTGCGGTATCTTGACCTGTCTGCTCGGCACTGTTCAGCCCGGTCAAGTTGTCTGGGCGGTGGCGCTGTACATCCCAGCTAACTTCTTCTACTCCATAGGGGAGAACTTTCTGGCCAGTTTCCTGCCCGTTGTAGCACCGCCGAAGGCCATCGGTCGAGTCAGTGGTTTTTCCTGGGGTTGTGCTTACTTCGCGGCGATATTGCTATTGATGTCGACAGCCGCCATCATGCAGACTCAGGGGCTGATGGACCCCACTACCTGGCGGCCGTTCTTTGTCTTCGCCGGACTCTGGTTTCTGTGCTTTACCGTACCGACTTTCCTGTTCTTACCGGAGCCGCCACCGACCGAAGAAACCGCGGGTGGTGAGGCTGTCAAGGGAGGATTCTCAGCCCTCTGGGAAAGTCTCGCCCACACCCTCCAGTTTCGCGACCTGAGCGTGTTGCTGGGGGCTTCTCTGCTCTACGGTACAGCTATGAGCACCATCGTCTTCTTCGCCGGCAAGATCGCGGCGGAGTACGGATTCACCGAGGTGAAGCTGGTCCTGTTCGTAGCTGTGATCACGTTCTCCGGAGTTTTCGGAACCCTGTTACCGATGTTGTTTCAGGACAAGATCGGTCATCGGAAGACCACTCTCATTCTTCTGAGTGTCTGGCTCGTCAGCACTCTGCTCTTTGCCGCCTACGCCGCCTACTACGAGCACATGAACGGACAGATTGCCACCTGGCCGCTGTGGATTATCGGCAACTTATTGGGCTTCGGGCTGGGTTCGTTGGGTTCGGCCAATCGCGCTTTCGTGGGATACCTCGCTCCGGAAGGTCACGAGGGCGCGGTCTTTGGCCTATGGGGTCTGACCTTCAAGATTTCCGCTATCATGACGTTCCCTTTCGCCTATGTTAGAGACACCATGGGCACACCGGCTTCTCTTCTCTTACTAGCCTCTCTGGTGGTGGTGGGGATCATCGCGACCTTGATGGTGAACGAGAAGCGTGGTCGGGAGCGGGCCGAGGCCGAAGGAGTTTCGTGACGACCCCTCTGGTCTGGGCCCATCGCGGTGCTCCTCTCGGCCTGGGCACGACCTTACCCCCCGAGAACTCTCTGGCCGCGTTCAGAAGGGCTGTGGAGAGTGGTGCCGATGCCCTGGAGTTCGATCTCCACCTCACCCGCGACGGTCACTTCGTGGTCTTTCACGACCTGCTGGCGGACCACCCGAGCCTCGGGCCGACCCCCGTTCCGGAGTTGACGTTGGGGCAGATAAAGGAGATTCGACTGGGTGACTCTGAGGAGAAGGTCCCCACCTTCGAGGAGGTCGTGGAGTACTTTCGAGATTCGGGACATCTCCTGATTCCGGAGTTGAAGACACCTGACGAGGCTCGCCGCAGGGGTCTGGACCCGGTGACCGTCTTTTGCCGGGACGTGGAGAGGTTGAAGGTGTCACAGAGAGTGGTCGTGCAATGTTTCCATGCATCCACGCTGGACGAGTTGAGGGCGCGAAAGCCGGAGCTTGAGCTCTTGGCCCTTTATCGTCACGATCAACTCGTCAATCTGGACGAGATTCCGGGCCGGGCCGAATACCTCGGGCTTCCCATGCTGGGGGTGTTTTTCTTCGGTGGCAAGCTTGTAGAGAAAGCTCATTCTCGTGGCACGAAGGTCGTGCCGTGGAGAGACATGGCCATATCCGAGAACAAGGAAGTTTTCGACCGTCTGGCCGAGTTCGGGGTGCATGCGGTGATGGTGGATGATGCCGACCAGGCTCTCATTCACTATCAACGCCGACCGGCACCGCCGGACTTTAAGAGAATGGAGCGTTCTCTCCTATTCAGCGAGACACCGGCCGAAAGCCGTCGCTGTCGTAAGCCGGTCTAGCGGGGCTGCCAAGCCGGTATCTGGAGGAGTTCTAGCCCGAAGCTTGCACCCTACCCGCATGAAAGTTGAAGTTATCGCCGTCGGACCGTTCGCCATGAACGCCATGATCGTGTATTCGGAAGAAACGAAACGCGGATTCCTGATCGACCCGGGCGACGAGGTCGACCGCATTCTTGGTCGGGTCGAGAAACTGGGAGTCAAAATCGAAGCTATCGTCTTCACTCACGGACATATCGACCATGTGGCCTATGCCGAGGAGGCGCGAGAAAAACTGGAAGTGCCCACCTACTTGCACAAGGACGACTGGCAGATGGCGGCGGCGGCTCCGCAACAGTGTCTGATGTTCGGGTTGCCTCCGTGTCCGGTGGTGCAGATCGACCACGAGTTGCCGGGTAGCGGTCCTTTTGAAATGGCCGGTCTCAGTTTTCAGACCTATCATACACCCGGCCACTCCCCGGGATCGGTGACGTTGGTGGCTCCCGAACACAAGATAGCGATCGTCGGGGACGTTGTGTTCGCGGGCTCGGTAGGACGTACGGACCTGCCGGGATGCTCGTCGAAGGCACTCGATGAATCGATCGAGAGAGTCATCCTACCCCTCGACGACGATATCGTTCTCTATCCAGGCCACGGGCCGACCACCACGGTAGGGCGGGAGCGAAAATCCAATCCATTTCTAAGGGCATTACAATGAAAAGATTTCTCACCATTCTTCTAGTCTTGATGGCCGGCTGCCAGTCCGGCAGTAGCGACCCGACTGTTTCCCCTTCGAGTACGCCTACGCCGGAGTCGAAGGAGGCCCCGGTCTTGCAGACCACCGACCAGGATGGCCAACCGGTCGATCTGGCGAAGCTCTACGAGCAGGGTCCGGTCGTCGTCTATTTTTATCCCAAGGCCGACACGCCGGGTTGTACCGCGCAAGCTTGCTCGCTTCGAGACTCCTACCAGGAGTTGACCGACAAGGGTGTCACCGTGGTGGGCGTGAGTACCGACGACGCCGAATCTCAGAAAGCGTTCAAAGCGAAATACAACCTTCCGTTTATTTTAATTCCCGACACCGAAAAGAAGGTGCTGGAAGCGTTCGGTGTGAGCACTATCGCCGGGCTTTCCACTCGACAGGCTTTCCTGATAAAAGACGGCAAGATCGTCTGGCATGACGCTTCCGCGTCCACCGATAAGCAGGCGCAAGACGTTTTAAAACAGCTCTAAATCGAGTCCGATAGCGAAACATAAGTAGGGGTTCAAAGCTCAATAGAAGAGGGTACCCTATCCACAGTGAAATTCTCTGACCGCAGTCGAACATTTCAAATCACCGCCGTCGTCGTAGGAGCGTTGGCTCTGCTTGTATGCTGGCGCTTCTACACCATTTTCTTCGGGGACGGGGCGGGCCGACCTCAAGGACGCTCGCGTGGCACCAGCAACAAAGTGGCGGTCGACCAGACACGGATGGACAAGCTGGAATTCAACTACGAGTTTGTCGGCAACGTCGAATCGATACAAACGGCCGACATCGTAGCGCGTACCGCCGGTCTTCTAGAAGAGGTCACCAAGCTTCCCGGTGACGAGGTGAAAAAGGGGGAATTGCTCGCCAAGATCGACGATGCTCAACCACTGGCCAACTACTACAAGGTCAAAAGCGATCTGGCCAACGCTCAGTTTACCTACTATCAGCTTCGCAGCCAGCGTGAACTGACCAACGTACAGGCCGACAGTAGTGTCGCTATCGCCCAAGCCAATCTGTCGGCCGCCCGGGCCGGGGTCAATAAAACGGAGTCGGTCTATCAGGCCACTCTGACTCAAGGTCAGTCCTCGGTCGCTCAAGCCCAGGCTAATCTAGCGGGGGCTCAATCCCAGTTGCGGCAGGCCGAAGTCGATTTCAATCAGACGAAGGTGCAGTACGAGCGCATGCTCGGTCTCCAGCGACAGGGTTTCGTTTCCACCGCCGACGTCCAGGACGCCTACGCCGAAGTGTTGAGCTCCCACGCTGCCGTTCAAGCTCGAAAAGCCGACGTGACGGCGGCGGAAACGATGGTGGCTAACTCACGAGAGCAGGCTAAAAAGGACAACGTTTCGGCCGAAGCCGATATCCAGACCTCCCGGCTCAGCGCGGAGTCGGCGCGGGCAAGTGTGGCCGAAGCCCAGGCGGGAACCTCCCGAAGTGAGAGTTTTCAGCAGCAACTTCGAGCCCAACAGTCCCTGGTGGAAGCAGCCGAAGCCGAGCTTCAGTCGGCTCAGCTTCAAGTAGAGGACACCAGCCTGGAGTCGCCGGTAGATGGTTTCGTGAGTGAGCGGCAACTTGACCCGGGCACACTGGTGAACGTGGGAGATGTCATCTTGACCGTGCAAGCCGGTGGGGAAGTCAGGGTGGTCGCTTCCTTGCCCCAAGAGATATACAACTACGTCAACAAGGGTACGTCATGCCAGGTGAAGATCGATGGACTAAGAGATCGTCTTTTCGATGCCTACATTTACAGCAAAGACTCGAACATCAACGAAGTGAGTCGGCAGTTTTCCATCCGGGTCAGGATCGACGACCCTGACAAGATGGTGAAGCCGGGGATGTTTGCCCGGGTGCTACTGACTCTGGGGCCTTCCGGAGAGCGCCTGGTGGTTCCCACCTCGGCCCTGTCGAACCGCGACGACGAGGCGAGAACCGCCACCGCGTACAAAGTCGTGGAGGGAAAAGTTCAAGTCGTTGAGTTGGAACTTGGCCCGGGAGACGATGACAAAACTATCGTTCTGAGCGGTCTGGAGCCTGGCGACAAAGTCGTGGTACAGACCGCCAACCCGCTTTCTGAAGGTCAGGAAGTGGACGCCGTGATGGTGGACGCTCAAGCCGTCGGTGAGGAGAAGTCTCCGACCTCGGCGCTCACCACAACCCCCGCACCGAGAGCGACACCCTAGTGCTCTGTCACACAAGAATATTCGGGCTGAGGCCGCTTGAGAGCGGCCGTGGGCTCACCGCTTTTCCCTCACGTGCGCCCGGCACGCCGCAGAAAAATCGGCGAGCCCACAACCACCCTCAAGCAACCTCAACTCCAAATTTCTTATGTGACAGAGCACTAGTGCTCCATCCAACTTCAATTGCGGGATTGAGGACGCACAGCCATCGACTGTGGACGGACCGATTTTCCGTTACGTACGACCCGGTACGCGCCTCCAAATCAGTCCGACCCACAGTCGCGCCTGAGCGCCCTCAACCCCACAATCAAAATTGGACGGAGCACTAAAGATGGATATCGCCGAAATCTCCGTCAAGCGCCCGGTTGCGACCTGGATGAGGATCCTCATCTTCATGCTTCTGGGAGCCATCGCCTATACTCAGCTTCCGGTGGAACTCTTGCCTAGCGTGGTCCGACCCGCCATCTACGTTACCACTCAATGGGAGGGCGTGGCTCCCGAAGACCTGGAAGTCCAGATAACGCGTCCGGTGGAGGACGCGGTGGCGACCGTGCCCGGCATGGTGAGTGTCGACTCGGAGACCGAGGAAGGGCGCTCGCGAGTGACGGTGGAGTTTGGACCGAGGCAAGATATGGGTCAGGCAGCCCTGGACGTGCTCCAGCAGGTACAGAGAGCCCAACGCAGCTTTCCTCAGGACGACCCCACCTTGCAGGCCCCGGAGATAAGAGCTTTCGACCCGAACTCGATTCCGATTCTCGTTTTAGGCGTGACCGGCATCGACGACCCGGTAAAACTTCGAACCGTGTTGGAGGAAGAGGTCAAGCCGATCCTGGAGTCGGCGGACGGTGTCGGGACGGTGGATGTGAGCGGAGGGCTGGAGCGAGCCGTCATGGTGGAGTTCGACCCCCAAGCCCTACTGGCCCACTCCCTGACATCCGACGATCTGGTAGAGGCTCTGAGGTCGGAGAACCGCAACGTTCAGGCCGGAACGTCCTACGTAGGCAACCAGGAACTCTTGGTAAGAAGCTACGGCTGGATTCAGGACGTGGAGGAGCTTCGCTATGTGCCGGTGCGGACTCCGAACGGAGATACCGTGCCTTTGGGGACGGTGTCGACCATTACCGACAGCCATCGAGACGCCGCCAATATCCGCCGCCTGAACGGCTCGCCCGCGGGGGCTTTGGACGTGCAGAAGCAAGCCGACGCCAACACGGTGGCCACCGTGGAAGCGGTGATGAGAAAGATCCAGGACGTGGAGCGAGCACGTCCGGAGTTGAAGCTGGCGGTGGTCTACAACCAGGCCGACTTCGTTTCACGGTCGGTCTATTCGCTGCAGGAAGCCGCCGTGCTCGGTGGGATCCTGGCCATGTCGGTGGTTTTTTTCTTCCTCCGCAATTTCCGTTCGACTCTGGTTGTGGCGACATCGATACCGGTCTCCATCGTTTCCACCTTCAGCATTCTCTGGTGGCAGGGCTACACTCTCAACACCATGAGTCTGGTCGGTCTGGCGGTAGCGACCGGACTTATTGTGGACGACGCGGTGGTGGTGATGGAAAACTGCTATCGCAAGATGGAGTTCGAAGGTCTGAAGCCTCACGAAGCCGCGATCTTAGGTACTCGCCAGATCGTTTCAGCGGTCATCTCATCTACCGTGACCATTATCGTCGTGTTCTTCCCGCTGCTTCTCATCCCCGGCCAGACCGGACAGATGTTCGAGCAGTTCGCGGTGGTTGTGATCGTGGCTATGATATTCTCTTCGTTCGATGCCCTGACCGCCGTTCCCATGCTCTGTTCGACTTACATTCGAGACCCTAACGAGGAGAAGCCGGCCGAGGGGTTCTGGGACCGGCATTTCAAAAAATGGAACGAGTGGCAGACCCACTGGGACCAACTCTATCTAAGAACCCTAGAGAAGGCGCTACGGAACCCGTGGCGGCCTATTGTCGGCGCCATGGGCGTCACTCTGGTGAGCCTTCTGCTTCTGCCCTTTCTGGGTTATGAATTTATGCCTCGTAGCGACACCGGTACCCTCAGGCTCCGCTTGCGAATGCCGGAAGGCACTTCCTTGGAAGAGACGGACCAGGCCATGAAGAAGGCGGAGGCTATCCTGGCCAACCACCCCTCCGTGCAAAGCTATCTCACCAGCGTCGGGCAGGGGTCCGGGCGCGGCGGCGGCTCCCGAGACAGCGGCGAGGCCTGGATCGCTCTAGTTCCCAAGGACCAGCGGGCCGGCGCTAACGCGATCGTGGGGCAACTCGGCAGGGAGTTCGGTGAGATTGCCGCCGCTCGGATCGTAGCTTTTAATATGGACGTTGTCAGTTGGCTTATCCGAGGAGGAGGCGGCGGCGACGGAGTTCAGATCAACATCTTCGGGCCGGACCTCGATGTGTTGGACCAACTCACGGATCAGCTTATTTCGACTCTCGCTCCCATACCAGGCCTGGGCGATATCCGCTCCCAAGCCGGCGACCCTAAGCCTGAGATCCGTTGGGTCATCGACCGTCCCAAGGCGATCAAGCTGGGTCTGGGATTCTCCGAGATCTCACAGGCTATCCAGACCGCCTCCGACGGGGCCATCGCTTCCTATCTTCAAGCCGACGGCAGACGCGCTCCGATCGTGGTTCAGCTTCCTCGAGACAAACGGCGTTCCACCACCGAACTTCGGAGCCTGATCGTGAGTTCCGAGGTCAACGGCGATGGTAGCGGGATGGCTCGAGGGATCCAGCTTCGTCAGGTCGCTTCGGCTCAGACAGCCCTTGGATATCCGACTATTAAAAGATTGTCAAGGCAACGCTACACGGTGCTGGAGAGCGACGGTCTGGGCCGACCAGTCAGTGAGATCAAAGCCGACGTGGAAGCGGCCCTGGCCGATCTGGACTTGCCGGACGGCTATCGCTGGGACTGGAGCCAGGATCTCAAAGCCGAAGGTCAGGAATTTAATCGTCTTGGTTTTGCAGCTCTGCTGGCCGTGGTCTTGATTTACATGGTGCTGTGCATACAGTTCGAAGACCTGATCGTGCCTCTTTCCATCATGATGACCGTACCGCTCTGTACGTCGGGTGTGACTCTGGCGGTCTTTTTGACCGCCGTGCCGTTTAGCATCATGGCTGGTGTAGGTGCACTCCTGCTGATCGGCATCGCGGTAAAGAACGGTATCCTCTTGATCGAGAACACATTACAGGCTCGCGACGAAGGGATGAGCCGCGAAGACGCCTTGCTGAAGGCGTGCCCCGAACGCTTGCGTCCCATTTTCATCACCGCTTTCTCCGCCATTCTAGCGATGGTCCCAATCGCCATGAAGGGCGAATTGGAAGCTCCCATGGCGGTGGCGGTGATAGGCGGACTTCTGGCCTCCACCTTGATGACACTGCTGGTGGTGCCTTGCGCCTACCTTCTTCTGGACAACTTCCGTTCTCGATATTTTCAGAGGATCGAGCGTGTTTAGAACCCTGATAGGTTTGGCGATGACGGCCGCCATGTTGGCTGCGCCGGTGGCCGGCCAGGTGTTGCCACCCCCACCTCCGGACAAGCCCACGGCAGTGCCCGGGGAGGCTCCCCCCTTCGACCCCAACCGAATCCGTGAAGCGACACCGATGCCGCCCCTGCATATCACCCTGCCGGGCGTGGACCCCGCCGCATCCAGTCTGAACCTATTCGATGCGATTCTCCTCTCCTGGGAGAATCAGCCCGACGTCTTGCAAGCTCTCGGCGAGTTGAGGGTGCGAGAGGGGGCGGTGGTTTCCGAACGGTCTGCCCTCCTGCCCACCATCGATCTTCGCTCATCTTACAGCCACATCACCACGAATACAGCGGGTGGCGGCGGCGGCGGCACGGTCGTGGTCGGAGACCAGGTCGTCGGCGGGGGCAACGGTGGCGGCTCCAGCAGTACCACCGACAGGCTGTCCAATCGTATCGGCTACAACCAGGTCTTGATGGATTGGGGAAGGAGCCGAAATCTGATCAAACAGGCTGATCTGTTGAGACAAGCTTCGGTGGCCACACTTCTTTCCACCAAGAACGACGTGGCTTTGAATGTCAAAGAGAGCTACTACTCTTTTACTCAAGCTCTCGGCCTCGAGTTGGTGGCTGCCGACGATCTGGCTAATCGACAACAACAGCTAGCTCTGGCCAAGGCGCTCTACGATGCCGGCGAGATGGCGGCTGGTGACGTGGTTCGAGCCCAATCGGCTGTGACAGCCAGCGTGGTTTCTCTCAACGAGGCCCGGCTTAGAGTTGAGACGGCCAGGCAGAATCTTCTGTTGAGCCTGGGTCTCTCGCCGTTGGTGGAGTTGGAGGTGGAGAGCTTTCAGGAGCCCGCATTGCCCGATACGGATCTCGAGTACCTCCTGACCAAGGCCCTGGAGCAGAGACCGGACCTCCTGGCCGCTCAACGCCAGGTGGAGGCCCGGCAGGCCGGAGTGGGCGCCGCTTATGCGCTCGGTAGGCCCGAGCTGTCAACCTTCACCGGCATCACTTATCAAGGGACGTTGGACGGTATCCAGTTCCCCACCCTAACCGCACAGCTGAACCTCTCCTTCGACATCTATGATGGAGGAGCTAGAGCCGGCGCGGTGACATCGGCGGAAGGCGCACTTTTGGTGAGCGAGGCCAACCTTCGGCGAACCAAGTTGGAAGTCGAGAGCACGGTGACCCAGGTTTTGGCCCAGCTTTTGACAGCCGAACAGAATGTCCAGGCTGCTCGGGCGGGAGTTCAGTCGGCTCGAGAAGGGGTGCGAATCGCCGAGGGTCGATACAGAGTGGCGCTCGGCTCCCTGACCGATGTACTGGATGCCCAGAGCGCTTTCGTTCAAGCTCAAACGGACCTGGTCAACTCGCTCAATGATCTCAATCTGGCCCGAGCCCGGACCCGTCACGCACTGGCCGCACCCTTAGAGGAGAACTTCGTGAGTGGGCTCACTCCATCTCAACGATTATCACCTGATCTGCCGCCGTCAGACGAGTCGAGGACGGCGGATTGAAAACAACCTCGGAGTCTCTCATATAGCCCAGGGCAACCGCGTCGACTTTCAGGCAGGCAGCCTGACATTCGGCGAACGTCGCTCCCTCGTCGGGCAGGCCGTGGAGGGGGCGTAATCGGAGTTCGGCGCCCCCGTTAGTGAAGAGCTCTTCATAGATCCACATGAGACTGCGGTGGGTAGAGACCTGGGCCAGCAGGTGACTGAGAATTTCCGCCGTCATCAGGATGTCCGGCGTAGAGCCTTTGAGGAGCGGTCGATTGTCTTCGTCGTTGAGTTCGACCACCAGATCGATCGATTTCCCAGAGGAACGAATGTGACGCTCCAAGAGCACGTAGCGGAGGACGTTCTCGGCGTCGGCCACCAGCGGTTCCTGATTCTGGTCGGCCAGCAACAGGATCTTGTCAAATCGGCTCAGGTCGGTGCGCGCCAGTTCCGCTTCATCGAGAAGAGCCCCCCTTTGAAAAGTCACTTGCAAATTCTCCCGGCTTTCGGCCAGTCGCTCCAGACGTTCTTTCTCCCGGGGTAGGGCGTGCTCCCAAATGAGGGTCACTCGGTACGATTCGTCCGGATAGGCCGACAACTCATGAAGAAAGACCAGCAGGTCGGTGCTCCAGCCCAGCACAAGAATCTGACGTTCTGTTCTGTCCTCTTGGTGGGGAGACAAGCTCCAGGAAGGAGAGGGCGACTCAGACAGCACCTCTCTGGCCGCTCGAGAGGTGACCAGAACGACCCGGTCGTCCGTTTCGATGACCGTATCCAGGCCCAACAGACTGAGGTCGGATTGCTCTTCACCTTCGCGCAGAAGACCGATCGGGGTGCCCTCCGTGAGCGTAGGTACGATCTGGCGCAGGGTGCGCCCCACCACGCTAAGGGATTGCGGGCTTTTCAGGATGACGGAATCGGTGAAGGTGTCGGTCAGCATCCGGTGATAGACTCGAGAGATTCCGGGGAATCGAACAGCCTGGCAGAAGAGACGGCCCATAATGTCGTCGGCCACCACGGCTTCGGTGCTCCGGTCCCATCCCACCGATTCGACCAGCAGTTTGTTGCCGGTGAAGGCGACCTCGACCACCACGTTGGGCACTCGTTTCGGGCTGGGTGCCTGAGCTTTCATACTCATTAAAACCTTGGCCAGTGTGATATCGGACAGCGAGCGGTCGGAGCGGTCGGCACTGGCTTTGGCCACCAGGATGATGGAGCGGGCATAGGCGTAGTCCACTCTTTCCAGACTCTCGATCTCCAGCGGATTGCCGGAGCGTACCATCAGCCGGCATCGTTTTCTCACTTCAGGGTCGAGCTTCTGGGAAAGCTCTCGATACATGGCCGGCTCGTAAGGGTCGCACAGGACGACGATAGCTGGTTTCCCGTCTTGGCCCGCCCTTTGGGCAGTATGCACGATCTCTTCGATGAGAGCGTGAAGACGATCGTTCCATCCGATGATCAGCACGTGACCTTGTTCGAAAATCGGGCTCCTGCCGGAAGCTAGAAAACTGAGAGTGCGGTCCAGCCAGTTCGTCATCAGAGCGACCAGAGCGCCCAGAAAGACGACGTAGCCCGCGATAGTCAGAAAGGTCGAAATCAGTCTGGGGTAGAGACCGTGGTCGTCGCCGAGGTAGCCGGGGTCGGTCAGCCTCAAGAAGGCCCACCAGATCGCCTCGAGGGTATTGGAATAGGAGTCCGGATTGGTGATGTGGACAAAGATGCCACCACCCACGGAGAGCGCGAGGATAACGCCGGCCACCAGCATGAGTTGATACAGCGGACCCCGGGTCAGCAGGGTTTCGGTGAAGTAATAAACTCTCTGGGCGAGGCGACGCACTAGGACACGCCCTATTCCCTAAACTTCAATGTCTTCGTCGTTCAGGGCGACGCCGCGTTTTTCCGCGATTTTAGTGATGTCTCGCTCCACTTCTTCGGCCTTCTGCTTGGCCCCTAGAAAGGGAGTCTGAGCCCGGAACTCAAGGGGCAGAGGGTCGCAGGGTTCGGTCGGCCCGGTCAGATTTTCAGAGAGCATGCTGATCTGAGCGTTGGTGACAAGCGGATTGTCCATGATAAGCTCCATGGCCCCCGCCATCACGCGGTGCATCACAATCGGCAGGGGGAACTTATTCGGCTTGACGTTGATCGTCTTGCCGACTCTGTCCACGATATCCGCCAGACTCAAAGAGTCGGGCCCGACCATGGCATAAGTCTTGCCGTAGGTATCTTCTCGCTCCAAGCTGGCCGCCAACACGCGGGTGAAGTCGTCTATATGAAGGGGAGCCATGGGTGGCGGATCGTGGCCCAACAAGCCAAAGAAAGGCATGGTTTTGAGAGCCTTCTTGAGGTGGTTCAAAAACTGATCGCCTTCGCCGTAGAGCACCCCGGGGCGGAAGATGGTGTAGTTGAACCCACTGTGTCGTATGGTTTCCTCCGCGTTCCACTTGCTCACGTGATACGGGCTGGCTTTGGCCCGGGCGGTCAGAAAGCTCACATGGATGAGTCGGTTGATCCTGGCTTGCCGCAGCACACTCATCAGGTTGCGGACGCCCTCGCAGTGAACTGCCAGGTAAGTTTGATCCCCCCTTTCTCGGTTGATGCCGACCAGATTGTAGACCGCTCCACATTCCCGGACTGCCCGGACCATCTCCGGGCCCTGGGCGAGCGAAGCTTGAACAAACGTGACTTTATCATTATCCGAGAACTCGTCTTTGCCGGGGTCCTTGCCACGAGCCATCACCACGACCTCATGGCCTCGTTCCAGGAGCTGCCTGGTGAGGTGACGACCTACAAATCCGGTCCCCCCTGCTAGAGCTACCTTCATGCTATCTGATTTCCTATCCACTCATAGAGCTGTTGCAAAGTCTCTTTTCCCTCGGGGCTCTGCCGAAGGTGCAGATCCCGCGCCTCGGCGATGCCGGCGAGGCTATATGGTCTGTTTTGCAAGAGGCCGGGTAAGGAATCAAACAGTTCCGGATGCAGGCTGTCGGTGTACAGAACGGCGTCGGTGATGATGCCGTTGTTCGTATCCAAATGCAACTCGCACCCTCCCCAAGCAAACCTTTCTTTCATGGTCTGGGCAAAACTGGGCGTTTTCCCGTAGACCCACTCCCAAGACTTGAGCCTTCGATAGTAAGTCGAGAGGCTCTCAATCTCCAACAACGAGTCTCTGTTCAACACTTCAGGCTCACAACGCTGCTGGTAGAAGGCGAAAAACTCTTCCGTGAGAGCCTGGCAGAGGAGTTCATGGTCGAGACTCGGCTCCAGTTCGGAGAGGTTCATCACTCTCGACTTCACCGATTTGATCCCTTTGGCTTGGAGTTTCTTGCTGTCCGGAGTAAGGTAACTCGAGAGTTTGTGGAGGTCGACGTTGAGGAGCATGGTCCCATGGTGGAAGCAACGGTCCTTGCTCTCTTTGAAGGCGCTTCCGCTGATCTTGTACGGGTGGCCCTGGTGTTCCACAACAAGATCGTTTCGCCCCGAAGCTTCGGCCGTGACTCCAAGTCTTGCCAGTGCGGCCAAAAGGATCTGATTGTTCTCGGAATAGAGCTGTTTGGTGGAACGTCCGCTCTCTCGGGGGCGCATGAAAGTGAAACAACTGTTGCCGAGATCCTGGTAGACGGCACCGCCACCGCTATGTCGCCGTACCAGATGGACTCCGTCTTTCTCCACCTGGTCGGTCAGGCACTCGGACCAAACGTTTTGCCCTCGACCGACGATGATGCTTCGGTCGTTTCGCCACAGAAAAAGGACCCGGCTATCGCAAGACATGTCGTTGAAGATCCAGTCTTCGGTGGCCAGGTTGAGATAGGGGTCGTTTGTTTCCGTTAACAGGACTCGCAGATCGGGCACACCCTAAGCGTTCTTTCGCGAGGGGAGCAAGACCTGGAAAAGTTAAGGATTGAGGCCCTACGTGAGTGCGCCGGTCGGACCCCAGGCGATCAGTGCTTCCTCCTTCTCCCGATTCCAGGGGAACTTGAGCTCGGGCGGGAGGATGTCGGAATCGAAAGCGGGGTCTTTGAACGGCTCGTCCTTGCCGCGCAGATCGATCATTCCGTCCACTCCCATTTCTCGAAATCGGCGGGTTTCGAGCACTTCGTCGTCCGGCACGTAGGAGCGAGGATCGTTCCAAATACTCACGCTGCCGTGAGGCTTGAGCCGCGCCACGACCTGGGGAGTGACAAACTCGGCCCGCAACGGGAATGTCACCGGACCTCCCACGCTGCCGGCGAAGTCGATAGCGTCGTCTAGTTGCTCGGTGCTGTAGCGAGTGCCGGCGGGCTGTTTCTTGGTGTACAGTCCGATGCCGAGGGTGGCCTGAGGAAACGCCTCACGAAGCTCTCTCATCTCTTTACGCGAAGTAGAAAAGTCGGTGGCAAGATCGAAGATTCGGAATTTCGCGTCTTTTTCGATACCGGGTCCGAAGGCCACGTCGGCGTTGAAGATGAGGCGCTCATCAGGAAGGTTTCGCTTCTTGACTTCTTTGATGATCTTAGGAATGGCGGCCGACTGCTTGATGTCGATCTTGATACCTTTACCGGATTCCTTGGCCACGTCCAACCACTCCCCGAGGCTCAATCCGTCGACGTCCTTGGGGCCATGGGCCATGATCGGCTCCCGGAAGTGGTCGAGCAGTGGAATCTGGCGAAACGCCCCCTCCAGCCACACGTCTCCTTCCAGAAAGTTGAAGTCGGCGGTGAGCCCGTCTTCCAACTCTTCGGGTGTGTTGGTGTAGTGGGCGTTGTGAGCCCCGGAGATGGGAGCGCCGTCTTTCCAGCGATGGGGCGTTTGAGAGGGATGCCGGGCATCTTCGAAGAGGGCGTTCATCTCTTGGGGCGAGGCGGCAGGATGGGCCACGAACTTCTTCAGCCATTTCAGTTGTCGAGAAAACGGAATCTTCACCCTTTCATCATAGGTGCGCCGACTGTCGCCGCTCTGGAATCAGCCCTTGTCGTGTTAACGGCATGATTTACTTTTGTTACACATTGTTCATATTTTCGACTAGTCCGGAGAATAGGATTCGGAAGCCATGCAGATACAGAGCACTTTAAGACCCAACTATACAAAACCCGCTAACCACACCATCGTCGGTGCGCCCAAGACCGAAGAAGCAGCCGAGCCGGAATTCTTGAACAACAAGACCATCACCGGACTCGGAGCAGGAGCCGCCGCCAGCTTCGTGGGGGCCGCTTATCCCTCGACTTGGGCCCACGAAATGGGCCACGCCAAGATGATCGAATTGATGTACGACGGCGCCAAGCCGGAAGTCGAAGTTTGGCCTTTCAAGGGCGGTGTGACTCGCTGGAGACCCGGTCCTTTGAGTGAGGTCGGGCAAAAATTCGGTCCCGACGGTGCCAGAGCGATGGTGTCCGCGGCTGGTACGGCCGTCGACCTTGGAATCGCCACCGCAAGCTTCGGGGTCGGCTTTAAGCTACGCAAGAAGCACCCCGTTATCGGGACGGCCATGATGGCTTACGGCGGCTTAACAGTCCTCAATTCCATCGGCTACGCGGCCACCGCGGTTGGTGGAGACCTGGCCAAGCTAGCCAGAGAAGGCAACGACTTCGCTTCCATTGCCGTAAGGACCGGAGTGCCGCCTTTGGCTTCTATCGCCATTATGGCAGCTATTCTTCCGTTGGAGTATGCGGCTCTCAAGTTCCTCGAAAAGAACGGGATGTAGGTTTCCAGGCCTCTACTGAGTAAGGGGTGCTCATGCAGTTGCCGATCGAAAGTATTCGGGAGCAGTTTGAGCGGACTTTCCTAGAGCTCGGCCCCGGCGGCCGAATCGTCCTGACCGCTCCTACCGGGAGCGGCAAGTCGACCCGAATTCCACTCTGGTGCCAGGCGGTATCGGGGGAACTGGTCCTGGTGATCGAGCCCCGGCGAGTGGCCGCCCGAACTCTGGCCGAATGGGTCGCTAAGGGGCGGGGCGAAGAGGTCGGAGAGACTGTCGGCTACACGATTCGCTTCGAGAACCGCAGCAGCCCTCAGACGAATATCCTCTTCGTCACTCCCGGCGTGGCCCGCCGGTTTCTGACCGAAGACACCCTGAGCAACTTCCAAACTATCATCTTCGATGAGTTCCACGAACGGAGTTGGGAGACCGACGCCTTGCTGGCGCTCATCGCCGGACAGGGGGAAGCCGGCCCTCGAATCGTCATCATGTCCGCCACCCTGACCGCGAACCGGCTGGCCGAACGTTATTCCGCCGCGCTCCTTGAGGCCGAAGGTCGGACCTTTCCCGTATCCGTCCGCTACGTCGGCGATGATTCCGAACTGACCGTACCCTCCACCAGACAACTGGCAACCAGGGCGGCCAACGCCGTGAAAAAGGCTTGGCAGCGGAAAGAAGAAGAGAGTTTCCTGGTGTTCATGCCCGGGCTTTCGGCGATGCACGAAGTCGCGTCGCAGCTTTCCGGTTTGCCTGTCGTCATGCTCCACGGTACTTACTCGCAAAAGGAGCAAGCCCGCGCTTTTGCTCCCGGGCAACGAAAGATCGTGTTGGCCACCAACGTGGCGGAAAGCTCGCTGACCATCCCGGACGTGACGACCGTGATCGATTCGGGCGTGGAGAAAAGGCAGATTCACCAATCGGGATACGTGGCGTTAGCGACCGTGCCGATAGCCCAGTCGTCGGCCGACCAGAGGGCGGGACGGGCGGGGCGCGTCCGCCCCGGCACCTGTCTTCGCTTGTGGAGTGAGCAGGCGCGATTGGAGGCCACTCGCCCGCCCGACATCTGTCGGATGGAGCTCGACGACCTGGTGCTCTTCTTGGCCTCCTTGCCCGCCGGCACTTCGACCCCGGCCGAGTGGGTGGAAGCTCCTCCCGATTTTGCCTGGGAGAGAGCGACCCAACGACTGATGGAGGGCGGATTGCTGACTGCTTCCGGACACCTGACCGAAAAAGGCAAGCAAGCCCAACGCCTGCCGGTAGAGCAGGAGTGGGCGCGTGTTCTGGCCCTGGCCCCGAAAGAACTGGCCGGAGACTTATGCGATCTTTGCAGCCTGGCGATGGCCCGTCGCAACCCTTGGAAAAATACCCGTTGCGAAGACACTCTGAAGGCCCGCAAGGAAGAGCTGGGAGAGGACCCTTGGAATCAGGCTCTCAATCTGGTGCGGGCAGCCGACCCTAAGAAGCACGGGGCCGATGGGGAAGCGTTGGCGCTGTGCCGCAAGGTGTCCGACGAGTTGCGCGACCTATGTGGCGCCGAGCGGCGACCTCGAGAAGCGGGCAAGCAGCACCCGGAGCTCCAAGGTTTCCTGGCCTCCACCTGGCCGGAGAGGTTTTTCTTGCTCCGCCACCACGGTCGAGGTTGGGGGAACGGCACCGTGGAGTGTCGACTTTCTCGCTCGGAGCAGCTGCCTGAAGACTGCACGGTTGCTTTCTTTCTCCAGATTAGCCCGATGGTGGGTCGCGGCTTGAAAGTGGAGTTGCAGGGACGGTGGGGCTTGCCCACTCGTCTCTCCGTCCTGCGCCAGGCCGGTCTGGGGGAGCCCGAACTCAGCAAGATACGGTGGCTCAAAGGGAAGCTCACGGCTCGGGTCGTGTATGTGCACGCGGGGCGCGAATTGGGCGGCACGGAGGAGGAGCTGCAGGGTGTCGCGCTTCGAAAAGCTCTGGCAGAGTTGGCCGCTCGAGGAAGCTGGCGGGGCGAAACTCTAGAACGGATGAGGGCCGAACAGTACTACCGCAACCTTGAGGCGGCACTGAAAGGTGAAGACTTTGAAGAGCTGGACCCGGCACGACTCATGCGAAGAAAGCTCGACCAGCTGGGGGTCCAACAGTGCGAAGAATTGGAGCTGCTGGAAGACGACGACTTCCTCGAAAACGATCTCGACGATGATACCTTGGAGAGCCTGCAGAAAGATTATCCGAGACTCTATCGTTTCGGCGGTCTGACATTCGAGATGGAGTACCTTCCTCGGAAACGCCGGGTTGTGATGCACTCCTTGAGCCAGACCAAGGGGGCCAAGCTCAAGCCTCAGCATCTTCCCAGGTGGAACGGCTGGAAAGTCGAGTTGGACGAGCGGGGACGAAGGACCGTGCTGCGGTAGTGCACTGGGCGAAGGTGTTGCTGGTGGGCTCAAGAACCGCGGTGGATGACGGAACAACTCATTGAAGAAGGCCTCGAACGTTTGCGAGAGGGAGATTTCCCGGCCGCTATAGAGCGTTTCGATGCCGTTCTCAGCGACCGGCAACTGCCCGAAGTCTTGTACTATCGGGGGGTGGCCTACGACATGTCCGGTGAGCCGGAGAAAGCTCTTGCCGATCTCAATCTCTGTTTGGAGCTTGAGCCACTTAATCCGCGCGGTCTTTTCAGCCGCTCGGTGGTTCATCGAGCCCGCAAAGACTGGTCTTTGGCTCTGGCCGACGTGCGCCGCGCTCATGAATTGGATCCGGATGACTATCGATGTGCCAACGCTTACGCCCAGTTGTTGATTCACACGCCGGTGGAGTCGGAACGAGACTTCGCGGGAGCCGAAGAGATAGCCCTCGAGGCCTGTAAACAGACTGATTTTCAGGATCCAAACTGCCTGACGACGTTCCTTGATGCGCTGGAAGCCACCGGCCAAACGGAGAAAGCGGAGGAAGTACGAAAAATGCTAGAGCAGAGCGGCGCTCAAGAGTTCTCTTTCCCCGATTTGGCTCAGGAAGTTCTGGAGTTCTTCTCCGACGTCATGGGCGAAGAGCCGGAGCCGAACTCCATGCAAGAGATCGTGCCGGCACTTTCCCAAGGGGTGAGTGTCTGCACTATTGCCGCTCCGCAAGACTGTCCTTTCCATTTACTTTTCACCGTGGGTATGAGTCAACAGGCTATGAACGTGCCTGCGGAGGTCGGGCCCGAGCAGTACGGATACGCGGAGGTGTGCCTTCGGATTCCGGCGTCCTGGTCGACGGAGCCGGATCTGGAGGCGAAGGAGCAATCCTGGCCCTGGATGTGGCTGAAAATCATGGCCGTACAAACCCATCTGGAAGGTCTGTGCGTGACCAACGGTCCTTCCTTGTTTCCTCCGGGAGACAAAGTCGAACCGCTTTGGCCGGGCTCCGACTACGCCGGCTTTCTGTTGCTCCCGGGGGCCGAAGACGTCCAGGGGTTCCGTTCGAGCTTCGGAATGTTCGTCCATGTCGTGACCGCCGTTCCCCTCACGCCGGCCGAGTATCGGTTAGCTGAGGAAGACGGTTTCGATGCTCTTTTTCAGCGTTTTCAAACAAGCGAAGTCCCTCTCCATTTCGAGCCTGAGCGGGCGAGTGCCGTCTGACAAGCGAATGGTGCTCGCCATGCAAGGCCAATAAAGTTCGGGTGTGGAAGTGCTGAAAATGAGAAATCTTAGAGCACCCCTGTATTTCCTTCTGGTCCTCTTTTTTTTAGCCGGCTGCGCCCCTTCCGAACCCACGGTGGTTCAAGACAAGAACGGGGAGTTCGAGATGACCCTGCCTCCGGGTTGGTCTCTCAACACCAAGAACGAACTTCATGACGAGGCTCAACTCCAGGCGTCAAACCCTTTCCTCGAGAAATACGTCATTGTTCTCACCGAGAATAAAAAAGATCTAGTGGAATTGGATATCGCCGATCGCGCGGCCTTCAGCGAACTGACCCGTAGCGCTTTCAAAGACTTGAAGCTAGACGGCCCGAGAGAATTGGAGATTGGTGGCCACCCGGCGACCCAATACACGATGCGTGGCAAAGTGGACGGTTACGATGTCGTCTATCTTCACACCGTCCAGGAAACTCCCGATCAGTACCGCCAGATCATGACCTGGACCATGGAGTCGAAATTCGATTCTTACCAAGCCGAGATGCAGAAGCTCATCAAGTCGATTAGAGACCTGAAAACTCCCCAAGCTGCTGACGGATCCACTCCGGCCGCCGAGACTCCGGCACCAGCTCAAACGCCTACGAAATAAGAGTCGCGGCTTTCTGAAGCTGCCTCTCCACCGAAGCCATTCCGGCTGCACCGGGATGGCTTCGACTTTTTAGAGCCGCTTCCAACGTGAGTTGACTCCAAGCATCATCAACGCGCTTTTTATCCTCGGGCTCCAGTTCGGAGGTCTCCGACATACTCCGACCCGCCAGATGATGGGCTTCGGCGAAGGAGAGGCCGTCGCGCACCAGGATGTCCGCGAGGTCGGTAATAAGGAGCCCTTTGTCTTGAGCTGCTTCGCGCATTTTTTCGGTCCGGAAGATGAGCGTGTCCATGGTGCCGGTCATCACTTCCAGGCAGGCAGCCAACTCCTCTTTGCTGCGGAACACGGGCGGCTTGTCTTGCTGAAGATCTCGGTTGTAGGCCAGGGGAAGCGCCTTCACCGTGGTCAGAAGATCGACCAGGTTGCCCACGAAAAGTCCGGTCTTCCCCCGAATCAGCTCGGCCGGATCGGGGTTTTTCTTCTGGGGCATCAAAGACGACCCGGTCGACCAGGCATCGTCCAATCTGGCAAACCCGAATTCAGAACTGCTCCAAAGCACGAGTTCCTGAGACAATCGAGAAAGATGGGTCGCACAGGTGGCACAACAAAACAGAAATTGGAGGGCGAAATCGCGATCGCTGACACCATCGAGGCTGTTGTCGAGGATGCGGGAGAAGCCCAAGTGGCGGGCACTGATCTCAGGGTCTACAGGCCACGAGCTGCCCGCCAGCGCCCCCGCCCCGAGGATGCAGCAGTCAGCCTCTTCGCGGCATTGTTGAAAGCGTTTGACATCTCGTTCGAACGCCCAAAAGTGGGCTAGAAGGTGGTGAGATAGCAAGACGGGCTGGGCTCGCTGGAGGTGTGTGTAACCTGGTAGACAGGCCTCCAGATCTTGCGAAGCTCGGCGATGCAGGACCCGCTGAAGGCCCCGCAGGAGTTCGACCAGCTCCTCGCAGGCGGCCATGACGTAGAGCCTGAAATCGGTGACCACCAGGTCGTTTCGACTTCGTCCGATCCGAATCGACGAGGCGGCCGGACCGACTCGCTCTTTGAGCACACGCTCGACCCAGGAGTGGATGTCCTCATCGTCACCCTCGATCGGACCACCCTGCTCAAGTTCTTGCAGAATGTCGGAGAGTGCCTGCTTCAGAGGAGCGGCTTGCTCCGCGCTCAAAACTCCCTGCTCACTAAGCATGGCGATGTGAGCCAGGCAAGCACGCAGGTCGTGCAGAGCCAGTCTCTGGTCGGACTCCAGACTCCGTCCGAAAGCCTCAAAGACCGGATCGGTGGGCTTCTCAAATCGCCCTCCCCAAAGTTTGGTTTCTCCAGATTGCTGCATCATTTCACCTCCGAGCCGCTTTAGACCGGTCCAGTTGGGAATCGATCGACCGATGCCCTGCTGCGAACTGTTTACAATTTGAGATCAATCCCAACGGTAACCGTCGTTAGACTAGTGACACCCCCTAAAGGGTAGAGGAGCTTACTATGCAGATTTCGACCCCTGCAGTTCGGTCGACATCCACATCGACATCTTGGAATCACACAGGTGCGGGAGACTGCAGTTGTAATCATGACGTACCGACCGATTTGTTCGTTCCCTCCACGCCCTCTGTCTCGGATCAGGAACGGCGTACCGAGCTGGGACAGCTTCTATGGGAGCGCTATTTGGATGGTCGACTAGACCTCCTACCCGTTCAGGTTAGCGGCCGAAATGACGGCGCCGATGCCCGCTCGAATATCGCCGACACGGCTCTTGGCCGAGATGCCAAACTGTCCACCTACGGCAACGCTCCCGGCGGCCGAGTGCCACTCACTTTCTCCCTTCTAGAGGGACTGAAGAGTCTAAGCGAAGAGTTCAGTTTCCGCCTGACCGCTCTGGTTGGCGGCAGTCACTCGAGTCGCTCTCGTCATTACCTCGGTGTCGGTATGGACGTAGACACAATCGACGGCGTCAGAGTGGACAAAGACCATCCTAAATTCAGAGATTTCATGAACAAAGCCCGTCAACTTGGTGCTACCGAAGTCCTGGGTCCAGGCTCGCGAGGTCACGACAGACACCTGCACATAGCCTGGCCCCGCGACGCCAAAGCGACTGCTTCAGATTAGATAAATACTTGCATAGTAGTAGTCTGGAGGATACAGGCGAATCCTGGTGAGCAGAGAAGCAGTCCTTTATGAAAACTGTATTGTTGGTCGACGACGAGGACGACATCCGCGAAGTTGCTCAGATGAGCCTGGAGGTCACAGCCGGTTGGAAAATTGAGGGGGCCAACTGCGGTACGGCAGGCATTGAGAAAGCAAGAAGCCTGAGGCCGGACGCTATTCTTTTGGATGTGATGATGCCCGATATGGACGGGCCTACCACTTTTAAGAAGCTTCAGGAAATTCCCGAATTGGAGGGCACTCCGGTCATTCTAATGACGGCCAAGGTGCAGGCCTCCGATCTGGAGCAGTTCAAGGCTATCGGCGTGTCAGGGGGCATCGCTAAACCGTTCGACCCC
>Ga0208701_100228_pt1 | contig 24167 bp, 24 predicted proteins | sample DeeseametaMP1482_FD_184188 | JGI IMG/M metagenome (GOLD analysis project Ga0208701, IMG submission 184188) | Marine microbial communities from the Deep Pacific Ocean - MP1482 (SPAdes) | ecosystem: Environmental > Aquatic > Marine > Oceanic | place: South of Fiji, South Pacific Ocean | collected... | reverse complement strand
GAAAAGACCAGAAGGACCGTAACGAGAGAGACGGGGCAGGCATACTACGACTTCTGGGAAGCTCACTCCGTCGTCGAGCTTTACTCGCGGCAGCTAGAGTTTGCCAGTCAATTGGAATCGATAGCTCAAAAACGGCTTGAGCTAGGAGAGATCTCCCCTCACGAGGAGTTTCGAGTGCGACAGATCGGGACAAACGCCAAAATCGCTCTGGCCGAAGCCGAGGGTGACCTTTCCGTGGCTCGGCAAAGATTGGAACTCTTGACCGGAGAACCAGTGGCCTCCGTACATGTCCAGGACGAAAAAATCCCGGTCGCCCCGGATTTTCTTTTTCTGTCCAATTCCGACTTGGAGCGATTGGGAAGGGAGCTCGAACACCGCCCAGAGCTGGTGGCGGCCCGCAGCCTGGCTGAAAGGGACAAGTTCGAGGCGAAACTTGCCGACCGCGCGGGGGCTCCTGACGTACAGGTCACCGCTTACCGATCAAGCTTGGGCAACTTCGCCGAACAGGGCATCCAGTTTTCCATGGTCGTCCCTTTATTCGACTGGGGACGTCTCGGAGCCGAAGCCGCTCGCAAAAAGAAGATGGCCGAAGCCCGACAGAGCGAGGTTAACGTAGTATATAGAGAGGTCTTGTTGGAGTTCAAGACGGCCTTTACCCAGTTTGAAGTTTCTCGGAAAAGAAGGGAGACCGCTCTAGAGTTGGCGGCCGACTACCTTCGCTTTGTGGAGGTCGCCCAGGAGGGTTATCGGATCGGTTTGCTCTCGTTCGTGGAGATGTTTGACTCTCAAAGAGAGAACTTGAAGGGATTCGAGACTTACATCCGCGCCGAGGCCGAGTTCGGCAGAGCCCAGGTGGAGCTATGGTGGGCCTCGGGCTGGCCTCTATCCAACCCGCCGCCCTTGGATTAAGCAAGAGAGGCGCTGTCGAGACGGCAGGCTGTCGAGCTCCCAGCATTCAACCTTACTCCGATAATTTCAAGATTCTTCTAGCTCCGTTTAAAACCACGAAAAAGACCACCGTACCGATCACCAGGTCGGGGATGCGAGAATCCAGGGCATATACCAGACCACCTGCGGTGATCACGCCGAGATTGATAACGATGTCGTTGCTGGTAAAGATTTCGCTAGCTTTCATGTGGGCCTCTTCGTTCCTTGAGCCTCTCAGCAGATAAAGACACAAGCCGTTGGCTAAAAGCGCGGCGAACGCCACAATCATCATCGTTTTGAAATCGACGTCTTCGGTGGAGTAAAGGACACGCCGAATCACTTCGCTCAACCCGAGCAGTGCAAGCCCCAGTTGAAAATATCCACTCCAACGAGCAACGGTTTTCTTTCTGGAAACGGCTTTGCCCACGGCCATGAGGCTCAACCCGTAAACAATGGAGTCTGCCAACATATCTAAACTGTCGGCCACCAATCCCATGGAGTTGGCCAAAAGGCCAAAGACCAACTCGCCCACAAAGAAAACGGCGTTGATTGCTAGGACTGTCCAGAGGAGGTTCTTCTGTTGCCCGGTTTCTTCCAAGCCCTCTTCTGTTTGAACCGTTTCTATCTTCTCGGCACCCAGCTTGAGAGAGGCAATGTCGTCGTGAAAATTCGCCGACTCCAGGTCGTGGAAAATCTCCAATCGTCGCTCAGAGAGATGAAATCGAAGGCACATGACGTCGTCCCGTGCCTCTAGCTTCATCCTTACTAAATTCTCCTCCGAGGGGCAGTCCATGTTCTTTATTCTGAAGGTCGTTTTATACATCTTTATGATCTTCTCCACATTCCGTATCGTATCATGGTGGGGAACAAATGCGTTTCATCTGGGATAAGACTAAACTCTGTACCTGAATACGGTGTCAAGTAACCTGAGATTTCCGGAGGCTAGCGTGTGACTTGAGATGAGTTCTTTGGGCTTTCGATGTCACTCTAGGCTATAGGCTAACTTGACGGTTTCTCCGCCGTTGACCGATCGCAAAACCATTTGGTAGCGGCGCCTTACCGGGCCGGACGTCTACCAACATTCTCGAAAATCGGGCCACTGTAAAGTTAGGGTTGCGGCATGATTTTTGGACACCTCGCCGAACGGGTTCTAAGTCTATCTTGACACTTTGGAGGCTTGGATCTTGGGAAAGAATGTTGGCTATGTGAGGGTGAGTACCGGCGGGCAGAATGTTGGACGCCAGTTGGTTGGGGTGGACCTAGACAAGGTCTTTACAGATCGGTGTTCGGGTGGGAGTGCGGAGCGGCCGGCTCTGGTGGAGATGTTGGACTGGATCCGGGAAGACGATGTGGTGCACGTCCATTCCATGGACCGCCTGGCGAGGAATGTTTCGGATCTGCGCGAGCTGGTGGCCGCGATCAACCGCGATGGAGCTTCGGTTCGATTCCACAAGGAAGGGCTGGAATTCTCCGGGGAAGACTCGCCGATGTCTGAGCTTCTACTGAACCTGCTGGGGGCGGTGGCTCAGTTCGAGCGATCGCTGATTCGGGAGCGACAGCGTGAAGGGATCGAGGCCGCCAAGAAGCGTGGGGCCTATCGCGGGCGAAAAAAAGCTCTCTGCGCAGCCGCGCTCTGCGATCTCAAGGCTCGCCGAGCTGCTGGCGAGACCGTTTCGAGTCTGGCTAAAAAATTCGATGTAAGCCGACAGACCATCTACACTTACCTTGGAAGCAACTCGTAAAGTGCAAATCCTGACGAGAGGGCAAAGGAAGCTCTGCCAGAAAACACGGCTAGTGACCAACGAACTTCCGCTTTATGACGATATCCTCGTGGGGGCTTCTACCCGAACCCCCTTGGAATCATATCCTTGGAGCCATACTGTTGGAAATCTTGTCAATTGGGCCCGTGGTTATGGCGACGATTATGCCCTCGGGTTTTCGTTTGACTTCTTGCTTAGCCTCGCTTACATCGACACCTTGGGGCACTTTGGAAATAAGATCGAATTCTGTCCTAACGCGCCCGAAGGCTTCAATAGCCACCTAGGCTTTATAAACCTTTGTTCTTGCTGCTATCGCTATCAAAACAAGTGGCAATTTCAAAAAGCATCTAAGCCACAGTCTGGAGTCATCGGGAAGATCACCAGCGAAGTAATCTTGGCCTTCATGGCTTTAATTCATGACAGCATTGAAGAACTAGCCGTCATCGGTGGAGTGGATGCCATGGACGCCGTTATAAAGAGGTCTAATGGAGATGTCATTGTCGCCGAAATTAAAGCCTCACCCCTTTTAACGTATCCTCTCCTGGCCAAAATTGACGCGCTCGGTCTCACGCCTCATAACGGAAGGCTTTCTCTCACAAGATCGCAGGCAGACTTCTGTGAGACTGGACTGTATATGCATAACGGCATTGTTGTTCCGCTGGGAAGGCCTAATTCACCGCTCTGGCCTTTTGAAAAGGGGGTTGCTTGGGTCACAGACGCTACTAATCAAGAGCAAGTTCACGCCTGTGTAGAAACTTGGAAGTCCGCAGTGGAAGCTTACAAGAATAAGAGCAGGGGCGATAATATTTTCTATCTTACGAATGCTTGCGGCAAACCACCGAGGAGCGCAGCCATAAGAGACGGCTGGCCGCCTAAGGAGTCTGTCAGCGACAGTAAGACGAGTGCGGGCATGGACCGCACAGATGACATCAAAAAGGGGATCTATCAAACTTTTAAGATTGGGACATATCTCAATGCGAAACGCCCAGTTAAGACAGCTATCATCAGCAACCTTCCAGCACTACGTCACAGCGAAGATTATGTCGACCCCTTTGTAGAAACTTTTTGGGCGTACGAAAAAGACTTCATCGTGAAAGATGGCACGGCTGAAATTCAGACAAACTCGCTTCATAGGCCTTTTGATTACCTAATCACGCTTGTAGATCCCTTATTGCGAGGCGAAAATCTATGAATCTCTCGTTGCGAGATCCAAATCATTGCACAAGAAAGCCCGAAGGGATAGTGCTCGAGCGCATCCAGCATCTTCCCGTCGGGGGGAAAATGGGGGATCTTCCACCTCATCTGCAACACAAAAGCTTTATCAGAAAAGGCAAGAAGAAAACCGGCGGTCCAAACCTTCGAATAATCAGGCTTGAGAACGACAAACCATCCCTGACTGTTACGGCTTATGTCTACAACAAATTTGTACACCCCGAAGCAGACCGATATATCACGCCACGGGAGGCGGCATGCTTACAGGACTTCCCAGATGATTACATTTTCCAAGGCGCGATCGGTTCTGTACGTCAACAAATCGGCAATGCGGTTCCAGCAAAACTAGGTATGGCTCTAGGCAATGAGATCTGTCGCTCACTTCATCTTCAGGGCTATAGCGGAGAAGTTCCAGTCGCATCATACTTCTGCGGGGCCGGCGGACTAGACCTCGGTCTAGAAAGTTCTGTATTTAAAGACCTTCGGCTAACCACAAAGTTCTGTACAGACATCGATAAGGATTCCTGTCTAACCATTCAGCACAATAGGCCTGACTGGAATCCTCATCAGTGCGACATTCGCAAACTCTCTAGTGATGATGTTGTTGCTTTTTGTGGCGAGAAGCCCGTAGTCATTGTCGGAGGTCCACCCTGCCAGAGCTTTAGTGTGGCTGGCAAGCAGCGAGGCACTCAAGATCCTCTTGGTCAACTCTACAGAGATTTCGTCAGGCATATCGATGAAATAAGACCTTCTGTCGTGCTAATGGAGAATGTTTACGGCCTAGCTCAGGTCAAGGCTTCTAATACTCTTTCTGAAATTTATGAGGCCTTTGAGCAGATAGGCTACTCTCTGAACCATTTTGAGGTGACCGCGGCTGATTTTGGTACGCCGCAAAAGAGAAGGCGTTTGATCTTCTTTGGGGTACCAAAATCTCTGCTAAGTCATATGCCAAGAATCCCTGAGGCGACCAATGCACCCGAAGGAGATATGTTCCTACCTCCCTATGCGGGAGCTGGTCAAGCTATTAGCCATCTTCCTGAACCGCATTACCTATAGACCTAAGCAGCTGTCAGCATTGACGCTTCAAGATGTTGAAGAACTTCGAGTTCGCCTAGGCCATCATCTAGGCACTTAAAGAACTTCTCAAGAACTGTTCTGTTCGCCATTCTCCGAAAGGTCTTATCTCGGAGCATTTCTTCCCTTTTCCCCGAACCTGGTACGAGCTTCGAGAGGTGGACTGAAGCGATGAGCTTGAGTCGGAGCTGGAGAGCTTGAGGGAGAGTCTTGAATCGCTCAGCCAGTTCTTGACTCTTCTTTTGATATTCCTGTTCTTGTTCGAGCTTCTGTTCTTCCAGAGCTTGAAGTTCTGTTTTTGTCTCTTCCACAGAGCGGTAGGAAATCGGAGCGTCGATTGGAGCGATTGCTTTAACGGTCTTGTGACGGGTGGAGTTTATCTTCTTGGGAGTGAGATGAGCATAGTTGGACCGGCCACCAGACACCTGGTGGCCGTTTTTTTGCCCTTCGGCCGTCTGCTCATAGCCCCCGTCTTGGATTTCGCTAACGATGTAGGCGGGCAGATTCTGGACATCGGGACGTTTGGGGGCTGTTTCCAGTACCGAGAGGATGAGTTCGTGGTCGTGTTCTCGACAGAGTTTTCGGGCCATCCGCTGACGGACTCCGTGTTCGCACAACCCCTTTAAACAAATCTTGTGAAGAGGTTCATCATCAGGGGTGGAGAGCTCTTTAGCTGAATCGGGAGACTGGTCGGGGAGCTCCTCCTGTTGTTGTTTCTTTAGATCTCTTTCTTTAAAAGAGTTCTTTAGGAGGTCGGTTTTTTGTTCGAGGGAGGTGGTTTTTTCTTCGGTTTTTAGGGGGTTCGCTTGTTCGACTAGAGAGAGAAAGGTCCGGATCGTTGGATCCGCATGGTCCGGATCGTTGGATCCGCATGGTCCGGATCGTTGGATCCGGACCTGCTCTTTGGGAACGTCCTTTGTAGTGTAAGTCCGGCGGGGGTCTTCGATGATCTCATCGCGCTCGAGAACCACTCTCCAACGATAGATGCGGCAGGCGACGCGCTCTCTGATGATGTCGCCCCATCGCTCGAGGAGTTTGGCCGCGTTCTGGATCGCTCGTGGGCCGACACCGAGTTCGTCTGAGATCTGGCGATAAGGGAGGTCAACGTAGCCGACGCCAAATCCAACGGTCTTTCGATTGATGAGAGACAAGAGGGCGGCCGCCGTTTTGTTGGAGATCGTTTCGATACGGCGAGAAATGGAATGTGGAGTCTGGGAATACTTGATTCGGGGTCTGGAGTTCTTCACAGCTAATTTGTCCTAAATTTATTTCGACAAAAAGGAACTAAGCCAGGGGCTGAGAACTCACAAAAATAGTACTTTTTGTTGTGGTCTCTCGCGAAGCCCCTGAAAGTGGAAGAAGCCTCCGCGCCAACGGAGGTTTTTTCATTTGTCCCGGCCTTGCCGATAGCCATGTTACTTTGCTTGAAGGATGTTCGAATCCTGGCATGGCGATACAAAGTTCCGAGGAAAAGCAAAAGAGCTTGTCCGGGGACAAACTCTTAAGGTTCTTCTGGGGACTCTCGCAATTTCCAAGAACGCAAAAATCTACGGGGATCGTCTCTTGTAATCCTGTCTCTTAGCCTAGCTCGACTTCTGAAAAAGCTTCTTGTACCAAGGTTTTCTTGCTTCTTGCCATTGCGCTTCCTTGGTGGCCATTTCCGTCTTAAGGTTCTGAAGGTCGGCCGCCATTAACTGAAGAGCCTTTTCTGCGTTAGTCTTTGCTTCTGCTTCAACTCTGAGGGCTTCGAGTTCAACCCTGGCCTGGTCTGCTTCCTGTCTAGCCGTCTCGGCTAAACGCTCGGCCTCGGCTCTTTTCTCAGCCTCCTGGTGAGCTTTGGCTTCCGCCTCCAGGGCTCTGGCTTCTCGTTCGTGCTGGGATTCATTATTCTCGACGAGAAGGCGCTGAGTTTGTTGCAGTTGGAGTTCCAGAACGATTGCTCTCCGGTGAGCCTGCTCGAGTCGGTCTAGAATTTGCTCTCCTGTAGGTGTTTGAAAGCTGTTTGGGCGAGGTGCCTCATAGGTGTTTGGCGAGGTACCCTGAGGCACCTCAGCCGTTTTACGAGGTGCCTCCGAGGTACTTGATGAGGTACCTTGAGGTGCCTCAAGTGTTTCACGAGGTACCTCATAGGTGTTTGAAGATGCGTGCCGAGGGGTTTCGATAAGTTCGGGAAGATACACTCGAGCCCAGTCTTCCAGGTCTCTGATCTCAACCTTCCAGGCGTCTTGCCCCTTGACTTTTCCTTTGGTAGCGGGTAGCTCTCCGCTATCGACGGCTCGCCAGATTTTGTTTTTGGACGTGCCGAGATACTTAGCTGCTTCTTTTAGTGTCACAAGGCTCTTCATGAGGTACCTCTTCAAGCACCTCGAGGTACCTCGCTGTTTTGGAAAGGTATTTTATGAGGTACCTTGAGGTGCCTCAGGAAAGCGCTGAGGTACCTCAAGGCACCTCACTGATGAGATTAGAAATACCGCTTCGAATATTTCGAATACGTGTTACAATAAGATATGACTATTTCAACGCCGGTAAGACCTACAGGAGAGCAGGCAAAAGAAGCTCAGGAATGCCTGGAGAGTCTTAAAGAAAATCATTCGAGCCCGACCGTGACCGTCAAGCTGGAGGGTGGGGCAGAGTTCGAAGTTCCAGAGTTTGCCTTTCGCTTTCTTTTTCAATTGCTTCAAGAGACGGCCAAGGGTAACGCTGTGACTTTGATACCAGTTCACTCGGAGTTGACGACCCAGCAGGCGGCGGACATCCTGAATGTTTCCCGGCCCTACGTCGTGAAACTTTTGGAAAGTGGGGAGATCCCGTTTCACAAGCGTGGACGGCATCGAAGAATTCGCTTTGATGACCTGATGGAGTACAAGAGGAAAGACGAGCTGGAGCGAGAGAAGGCTTTTGAAGAAATGGTTGAGCTTTCCGAGGAACTCGGAATCGGATACGAATAGAGGCCGCAGAGCGCTGAGAAGCTTCGGGAGGTGGCTGCTTTTTAGGGCGCTACGAATTTTTCTCCCGTATTCTTCCACCGGCCCGAGGTGGGATTAAAAGTATCGGCAGGGGTCCTTGAGCGTCTGACCTGTGACCCATCCTCCGAAGGCGTGAAGGCTTTCATCGGACCAGCCGGCTACCTCCGATAGCTCGAACGGGAAGTCGTATCGGTTCCAGACGTGGAGCAAGAACAAGAGTTCTGATCGCTCGTAGGTTGAGAGCGGCTCCTGGAAGAGCGCGACGGCGTGTTCGGGGTAGAAATCGGCGGGCAACCGATCGCCGCGGACCATCCGCTCGGTGAGGTCGAAGGTCTTGGCCAGCTTCTGCCAGAGCTTCTCCTCTCTGGAGCGTCCGTCTTCGGGCGGCTTGGGCTTCTCGAACTTGAGAACGTTGGGAGGGAGCTCACCCTCGAAGGCCTGAGGAGGGGAGACTCTCTGGCAAAGAGCGTGGAAAGCCTCTTTCGGACGACCGTAGTCGCCTTTCTTTTCCCCGAGATAGGACAGAAGATTGCGGTTGAGCATTTCGGCGACCTGATAGGGTGCTTGAGTGGGGTCTTCGAGGCGGGCTTTGGCGGCGTTGATTTGCTCGGTGACGGAACCCGTGACAGACCGATTGAGAGACTTGCCGAAGCGAATGCTCCCGGTCGCGGGAACGATCTTGTCTAGATAGAGCTGCTCCAGGCCTTCATCTTCCATGGCGTCTCGAATGGCTTGAAGAGCGGCCTTGATGAACTTGTCGTCGTTGTTGACCCCGGCGCCGTAGAAGAGGCAAGTGTACATCGTGGCCGTGTTACAGAGGATCACGTATTGGGTTCGGTCCGCAGTGAAGAGATTGGCGGTCCAGTCGGCCAACGGGTTCTGGTGGGCTTCGAGAGCGGGGAGAGTACCGGTCTCCTTGATCTTCTTGGCTAGCTTTTGGGTTAATCGGAAGTGCATCCCGAGTTCGCTCCTTTGTCCTTAGCGTGCTATTTTTTCGTTGTCAAAATCAGGACTGTCGCTCTCCCGAGGCATGATGCTGGACTTACGGTCGCGATCCCGTTTTTGCAGCCGATGTATCAATAGAAACAACGAGCTGTCAGGTGGTTGTCAGCAGATCTCCTCTGTTGGTAACGGAGGAGTTACTTTTTTAGGTTTTTTCGGCCTACATGGCGTCTCTCTCCGCACGGGCGACGTAAAATCTTGAAGAGCACCTGTTTTGAACTTTAAAATACTGTATTATGTATGTCTGTGGGAAATTTGCGAACGAGGGGTATGTCTCTCTTAGAAGTAATCTTGTCGACATTTCTATTTCTTACCCTCACGGCAATTGCCACCGGCTACTTTGTTAGTACTTCATCTTGGGTGGACCGAACTCGAGCCAAGATGTTAGGAAGTTTCGTTGCCGAAGGCGTCATGGAGCAGGTGAAAGAAAAGGGCTTCGATGAAGTTGAAAGTCTAGCAGGCACAGGCCGCTATGACATGGATGTAGAGCGGTTCGGTGTGCCGTTGCAATATGCTGTTGAATACGAGATCGCTATAGTTGAGGTCGAACCGAACTTAAAAAGCGTCAAGGTTGAAGTGACCTACGCTAGGGATAAGAGTTTCTTATATGAGACGTTTCTCGTACCTCGTTTCTAATAGGCTTCGTGGCTTGTCGCTGGCAGAGCTGATCGTCAGTTTGGCATTGTTCAGCATTGTCATGGCGGGGGTTGCTACTCTGATACGAGAAACCGTTAGATTCTACAACGTGAATTTGGTCGGGATTGATGTTCAACGCGAATCAATCTTCGCCATGAACACTCTAAGAGAAGATCTTGCGGATGCCAGCTTTTCGAGTTTTCGCACCGAGGCCGAGGGATTTGTGGTCGGAAACCCAAGAGACGCCAACGGCGATTTTATCTACGACGAAGACACCGGCGAACTTATATGGCACCGGCTAGTATGCTACCATACGGAAAGGCGTAAAGGAGCGTGGCTTCTCTTGCGTACGGAGTATTTTTTAGAGGAGCCAACTATCGGCCCGCCCGAAGTGACATCGGACTATTCCATTGATTTCTTCAAGGCAAACGCTTCCCTGAAGCCCAAGATTGTCGCCAACCATATTCAGTCGCTGACTTGCAGTAGGCAGAACCCCACAATTGTCAAACTAAAAGCTAACTATGACGACACTTTTACAATGAACCTTAAAACATCTATATATCTAGGGGAATGAGAATGATGTCGGTGAAGTGGTACAAAGAAGCTCGAGGGGCGGTTCTAAGTCTCGTCATTCTCTTTGCGACTCTTTTTATAGGTCTCCTCATGGGAGTTCTTCTACAGTCCGCACAGCTCAATGGCAGGGTTAACGCTCAATCTCAGGCCGAAATGCAGGCGAGATACGCCGCTCATGGGGCCATTGAGCGAGCTTATGGAAAGCTTTCGGAGGATCCCACCTGGAGAGATGGCTTCCCGATTCGTACTCCTCTTCCTCAGAATCCGAGAGTTTCATACAGGCTCAAGGTTAAGACCTCCGTGCCGTTCGCTACGCTCGGTCCTGGAGAGCTCGGCTTTATAGCACAAGGCTACTCCGACGAAGGTGAACCCGGCAAAGTGCTGGCCGCGATGGGGGGGACTGCCTATCGCCCCCCGGCGGGTTTTCAGGAAGCCGCTTTTGTAGAAGGCGAACTTATTCTAATGGATACGGAGACGAGCGCCTACGACAGCCGGGATCCGGATGTGACTGATGTCAAAGGTAGCATTGGTGGTAATGGAATAATATCGCTTGCTTCCGGAGGCACAGTGAATGGCGACGTGACCGTCTGTGCCCCCACTGCCGATGAAGGTCTTTTCGAGAATGGAGGAAGCTACACCGGTGAGTTGCTCCAAGAGCCGCAAGAGCGAGCTCTTCCAACTTTCATCTCAACCCTGAGTTCCGGCTCTACAAGCTTGACCGAAGACAATTTTGACGACCTGCTCAACGACACGGATTACGAAGCTCTCCAAGTGGAAGCCAACGGCGTTGAGCCTGTTTTGGCTCCAGGTGCTTATCGTGAACTTTCAATCAAGGATCGGACCTTGAAACTAGCCGGAGGTGACTACTATTTTTCTAATGAGGTTTCTTTGGAGAATGTAACGCTGCTCGTCCAAGGCGATACTAAAATGGTTGTAGGTCGTTCCATGAACCTCGTCAACTCTAACCTGAACAACGTCATTGATACCGACGGTGTCCTAGAGAGTTTGCCGACCGACCTGACAATACTTTTCTCTGATGAAATAACTGTTGATCCGGGAGAGCCCGGACGGTCCACTTTTCAGGGGCAGGGAAGTATCATCAACGGTGTTATCGCGGGGAAAGGGCTAGAGGCAGAATTAAGTGGTGTGACGATACGAGGTTCTTTGCAGGCGAACAAAGCAAATGTGACCGGCTCTTCGAAGCTCGTTTTCGATAAGGCGACCGAGAATCTTGAACTCTCCAGCTACACCGTGTGGCGACTTCGAAACATCGTGGTTCTGCCACGGAATACACCTTTTTAAAGGGTTAAATGACTGAGTTCGGTTAGGCACCCTCGGGGCCGAAGGTCCCGTAACATCCGGCGCGTTAGCGACGGAGAGCCCCTCTCTGATGATGCCAAGGCCGTTTCGTGGTGGGCGTGCCAAAGCGGCTGCCGCCCGAAGGGCCTGGTAGTTGTGGTCACTCGCGAGACGGCCGCCGGTACTTTCTCTCTCGTTTGCACTAGCGTACGCGCGGTGAGCGAGGATGGGGCTGAGCAGGCCTGCCACAAAGGTAGCTATGAAATCCGGACACAGGCTCCGCTTTTCGTAAAGCCCGGAACTTTCGACAAGTTTTCGAAAGGAAATCGCATTCTTCCGACCGGATAGGGCCGGATATTCAGTCTGGACTTCCGGAAACACGCCTTCTCGGAAGTCCGAGGAGGCCACATGTCTTACCCCGCATTCCGAAGATTCTCTGAAGACGAGTTGCGCGATCACTTTTTCCTGGGTCCCGAGGAAGTGGCGCTGGCCCGCTCACTTCGTCACGAACAAAACCAACTCGGAATGGCCGTTTTCTTAAAGACTTATCAGTTTCTGGGGTACACACCTCACTATTCTGAAGATATCCCCCAGCAAGTTGTGGACCATATTTCAGCCCAGTTCGGTCTGCCGGGTAATGTCTTTAGAGAATATGAGTGGAGAAGTCGCCTTTGGATGGACCATCTGGGATTGCTCCGGAAACACTTCCAGACAAGAGCCTTCGAGGGGACAGACCGCGATCTGGTCGGCGATTGGCTTGACGGCCAAGGTGAAGAGTTGCTCACCCGGTCGGAGTGGGCGGAAGCCGCCGTCGACTATCTCCGAAACCAAGGAATCGAGCTTCCCCAGAAGGCTGAGTTGGTTCGCCTGGCTCAGTCCGCCCGCAAACGTTTTGAAGACAGGCTCTTCTCAAATGTCATCTCGAAACTCGACGATAAGACTCGTCTCTGGCTTGATGGTCTCCTTGAAATCGAAGATGGGACATCACGTTTCGATTGGCTCAAGACCCCGCCGGGCAAACCGGGGAAGAAGACCTTTCTAAGCGAGGCCAAGAAGCTTCAACTGCTCAGAGAGTTCCCTCTCGACAGAGTTGACCTCAAGGGGTTCTCTGAACGCCGCATCAAGAACCTGAGGAACAGGGTTCGAGCTGAAGACGCCTCGCTGATGAGGCAGCACCCACCGAACCGGCGCTATCCCTTGCTGGCGGCCTGGATATGTTCCCAAAAGATGGAGATCACGGACGACCTGGTCAACCTCTTCCTACACATCATCCGCCGAGTCGAGCGCAAGAGCCGAGAGGCTCTCCAGAGTGAGGTAGACCTGAATAAGGTCTACGGGACTCGCCGCATACTTCATCAGCTTGCCCGGGCTTGTCGCGACCGGCCGGACGCTCCGATATCGACCGTCATGCTCGAGGAGATGGGTGAGGAAACCCTGCAGGCCCTCTATGCCGAGCTGGACCATGGTCAAGCAACCTTGGAGAACGCGCGAGCGAAAAAGGTCCAGCAGAAGTTCCGTGGTTATCAGAAGATGGTGTCCTCGATGCTGGAGGTCCTCGATTTTCGTACCGGCAACGACAAGCGGAAGCCCTTGCTGGAAGGGCTGGCTCTTATAGCCAAGCATTCCGACAGCCAAAAGACCTACATCTCAGAGAAGCTACCGGAAGACCTTCCCACGGGCGCCTGGGAGGGAGCTCTCGTTGAAGAAGGGCCGAAGGGTCCGAGAATCCGTCGACGGGCCCTTGAAGTCTGTGTCCTCAGCCAGTTGGAGGAAGCTCTCAAGTGCAAGGAGGTCTGGGTTCAAGGGGCCTATCAATTTCGTGATCCCGATAAAGACTTACCTCAGGACTGGGACGAGAAGCGCCCTCACTACTATAAGAGGCTCAATCTTCCACTGAGTTCGAAGACCTTCGTGGAAACTCTTAAGTCCGAACTCGAGCAATCTCTCCGGAAAGCTAATGAGTACCAGAGCGGACGCGACAAAGATGCCGGTGGTCCCGAGGTCCGTCGGACACCAGGGGGTAAAGCCTATCTCTACGTCCCCACTCCGTCAAAACGACCGGAGCGCTCCATCCTCGGCGAGATTAAGGACCGCGTAGATCTTCACTTTGGGGTCCTGGACTTGCTCGACGTCCTGGCCGAAGTGGATCGCAGAGTCGATCTAACGGCTCATTTCCACACTTCCGGACAGCGTCGAATTCTCGGGATTGAAGAGGTTCGAAAGAGGCTGCTCCTGGTGCTCTTCGGACTTGGTACCAACCTTGGTCTGCAGAGACTCCATTCCGCCGCTAAGCCCGACTGCTCCTACGACGACCTCCGCTACTTCATGCGACGGTTTGTCACGCCGGAGGCCTTGCGCGAAGCGAACATCGCCCTCGTCAACCATATCCTAGAACTCAGGAATCCCAAGCTCTGGGGCAACGGGACCTCCTGTGCTTCCGACGGGAAGTTTTTGGCGGCTTGGGACCGCAATCTCACCACGGAGTGGAATCCTCACTACAAAGGTCGGGGAGTCAAAGTCTACTGGCACGTCGACCACGGAGCCGTGGCCATCCACTCACAGGTGAAGAGTCCGTCTTGCACCGAGGTGGCTCCCATGATCGAGGGAGTGGTTCATCATGGAACCCTTGCCGCCATCGAAACCAACTGCGTCGACACCGGAGGGCAAAGCCTACCGGCCTTCGGTCTCTGTAGGCCTCTCCAATTCGACCTTCTGCCCCGGTTTCGCCAGGTCAAGAGGTTCCAGCTAAATCTGCCCTTCTCGGGGCTCGCCTCCGAGCTTCCAGCTCTCAACGGTGTCACCACTAGAGCTATTCGTTGGGACCTCATCGAGGAGCGTTATGACGATTACGCGCGCCACGCGGCCGCCATCCTGGAAAAAACCGGCCCGATCGAGTCGATACTGAGAAGATTCACTCGCTACAACCGTCCACATCCAACGTATCGAGCGCTTCTAGAGCTGGGGCGGGTCGAGCGAACCATCTATCTATGCCGCCTGCTCTCGGAACCGGACCTTCACGTCTGGGTTCACGACCAACTGAACGGGATCGAGAGCTGGAACTCCTGTAACCAGTTCATCTGCTTCGCCCGTCGCTCCGAGCTGAGAACCAATGACCCCGTGGTGCAAGAACTCACCATCGGCTCTCTTCATCTCCTCCAGAACGCTATGGTCCTGGCCAATGTCTTGATGGTTGAAGAGGTTCTGGACCGCGACCTCTTCGAGCGTATGAACACAGAGGACCTCCGGGCCCTGACGCCGCTCTTCACCTCCAGCATCAATCCCTACGGAGAGTTCGAACTCGACCTCGACAAGCCGTCGTTCTTGGAGGCTAGCTGATGTCCGAGCGCCTCCCACCCAAGGAGATGGCCAAGAAATTGACCCGGCTCCTCAAGAAACAAGATCCCGACTACGCCTATCTCCAGAAGGTCTTCAGTCACGTTCGGGAGTCCCTGGGACTTAAGGGCAAGATATCCCGTGAGCGCAAGCTTCCGGAACTCCTGACCGAGGACGAGATGGAACGTTATTGCGAGGCCGTTCGCCGGGAGAATCATCGGGTCCATACGGTCATGATCAAGTTGCTCATTTACACCGGGGTTCGCAACAACGAGTTAGCCAACATCCTGGTCGACGATGTGGACGTCAAAGGAGAGCGCATCCGCATCGACCAGGGGAAAGGCAAAAAAGACCGCTACGTGCCCTTCCCCTCAAGCTTCCGGGGGGAGCTGGCTCAGTACATTATGGGTCAGAAAGCCCGACGATCGAAGTACCTTTTCGAGACCCACCGACGAGACAAGTTCACCACGCGCTGGATTCGTGAGCTGGTCGGCCGGTACGGCAAGAAGGCCGGCATCGAGAAACGAGTCTATCCCCACCTTTTCCGGCACCATCTTCTAACCCATCTGGCTCGTAACGGCATCATCGACTCCAAGATGCAGTTGATTAGCGGTCACTCTGACCGGGACAGCCTGAGTGTCTATCAGGATTTGAGCTTGGGGGACGTGGCCAATGAGTATCAGGATGCTATGAAAGATTTCCCCGTTTTGTAAAGCCATGAGTTCTAAGCAGTACACCTATATGAATGTCCGTGGAGAAACCTACTTTCTATGCCGGAAGCCTACGAAGAGGGGGAAATCCCGCTACTACTTCGCCAAGGCTCCATCCGGGGAGCCAGTCCGCGCCATACCTGAAGGCTATGAGGTCCGCGAAAGCGTGAATGGGCTCGTCAATTTAGGCAAGCAAAGAAACATCTATCTCTGGGAAGAAGAAATCCAGGTGGTTGAAGATGCTATATTGCGCAAGCCCGAACCGGAACTGTATCGCCTTGCCGTCAAGCCGAAGCTCATCGAGGTTCACCAGGCTCCTCGCGGTGGCGGGAAGAGCTTTGCCAAGCTCTTTCCCTTCGCCGACCCAGAAAAGGTCCGCGAGGCTTACCTGAGTTCTGTATCATACTCTCCTGTTTTGCAGTTTCGGCTTGTTGAAGAGCAAAGCCGGACATTCCGCGCTCAACGCATGGGCTATAGAGCTAGGATGAGCGGCTGGCTCGATATTGGTCAAGCAGACTCCGTTCAGAACTTGAGCAAACGCCTGATTCCGCTACTGGGGACCGACGAGTTGTTTGATTTCGATCTTCTCTGAGTTCCGGTTTTCAAGAGAAACGGAGCCTACTTCACTACATCGCAGCTACCTTTGTGGTAGGCCACAATGGAGGAAGAGGCCATTGAGACTATCGACTATGAGGGCAAAACTTACCTGTTTTGCAACGAGGCCGAAAAGGCGACCTTCATATCGGAACCCGCGAAATACGCTGTCAAATAGGGATGGCTTCGACACTCCATAGGTACGCCTGGCTGGCATTATTCTTCCTGGCCACGGCGTTAACCGGAGCTCAGCCGCTCCTGCCTGCTGAAGCCGTCTGGAAAGCTCTGCAATCCGACCCTCGGTTGGAGCGTGATCGCGCTCTGGCCGAGGGCGCTCACGCCTACAAGAAAGGAGCCGGTTCTCAGCCGAACCCCACGATCCAACTGTCTGCCGTCACCGGTCAAGCACGCGAAGGAGCGAACTACATTAACCAAACTCTCGAGGTCGCTGGGCAGCCCTGGTTAAGACACAGATCAGCTGAGGAGGCGGCACGAGCCGCTGACGCGTCCCTGGAAAAGACCAGAAGGACCGTAACGAGAGAGACGGGGCAGGCATACTACGACTTCTGGGAAGCTCACTCCGTCGTCGAGCTTTACTCGCGGCAGCTAGAGTTTGCCAGTCAATTGGAATCGATAGCTCAAAAACGGCTTGAGCTAGGAGAGATCTCCCCTCACGAGGAGTTTCGAGTGCGACAGATCGGGACAAACGCCAAAATCGCTCTGGCCGAAGCCGAGGGTGACCTTTCCGTGGCTCGGCAAAGATTGGAACTCTTGACCGGAGAACCAGTGGCCTCCGTACATGTCCAGGACGAAAAAATCCCGGTCGCCCCGGATTTTCTTTTTCTGTCCAATTCCGACTTGGAGCGATTGGGAAGGGAGCTCGAACACCGCCCAGAGCTGGTGGCGGCCCGCAGCCTGGCTGAAAGGGACAAGTTCGAGGCGAAACTTGCCGACCGCGCGGGGGCTCCTGACGTACAGGTCACCGCTTACCGATCAAGCTTGGGCAACTTCGCCGAACAGGGCATCCAGTTTTCCATGGTCGTCCCTTTATTCGACTGGGGACGTCTCGGAGCCGAAGCCGCTCGCAAAAAGAAGATGGCCGAAGCCCGACAGAGCGAGGTTAACGTAGTATATAGAGAGGTCTTGTTGGAGTTCAAGACGGCCTTTACCCAGTTTGAAGTTTCTCGGAAAAGAAGGGAGACCGCTCTAGAGTTGGCGGCCGACTACCTTCGCTTTGTGGAGGTCGCCCAGGAGGGTTATCGGATCGGTTTGCTCTCGTTCGTGGAGATGTTTGACTCTCAAAGAGAGAACTTGAAGGGATTCGAGACTTACATCCGCGCCGAGGCCGAGTTCGGCAGAGCCCAGGTGGAGCTATGGTGGGCCTCGGGCTGGCCTCTATCCAACCCGCCGCCCTTGGATTAAGCAAGAGAGGCGCTGTCGAGACGGCAGGCTGTCGAGCTCCCAGCATTCAACCTTACTCCGATAATTTCAAGATTCTTCTAGCTCCGTTTAAAACCACGAAAAAGACCACCGTACCGATCACCAGGTCGGGGATGCGAGAATCCAGGGCATATACCAGACCACCTGCGGTGATCACGCCGAGATTGATAACGATGTCGTTGCTGGTAAAGATTTCGCTAGCTTTCATGTGGGCCTCTTCGTTCCTTGAGCCTCTCAGCAGATAAAGACACAAGCCGTTGGCTAAAAGCGCGGCGAACGCCACAATCATCATCGTTTTGAAATCGACGTCTTCGGTGGAGTAAAGGACACGCCGAATCACTTCGCTCAACCCGAGCAGTGCAAGCCCCAGTTGAAAATATCCACTCCAACGAGCAACGGTTTTCTTTCTGGAAACGGCTTTGCCCACGGCCATGAGGCTCAACCCGTAAACAATGGAGTCTGCCAACATATCTAAACTGTCGGCCACCAATCCCATGGAGTTGGCCAAAAGGCCAAAGACCAACTCGCCCACAAAGAAAACGGCGTTGATTGCTAGGACTGTCCAGAGGAGGTTCTTCTGTTGCCCGGTTTCTTCCAAGCCCTCTTCTGTTTGAACCGTTTCTATCTTCTCGGCACCCAGCTTGAGAGAGGCAATGTCGTCGTGAAAATTCGCCGACTCCAGGTCGTGGAAAATCTCCAATCGTCGCTCAGAGAGATGAAATCGAAGGCACATGACGTCGTCCCGTGCCTCTAGCTTCATCCTTACTAAATTCTCCTCCGAGGGGCAGTCCATGTTCTTTATTCTGAAGGTCGTTTTATACATCTTTATGATCTTCTCCACATTCCGTATCGTATCATGGTGGGGAACAAATGCGTTTCATCTTGGATAAGACTAAACTCTGTACCTGAATACGGTGTCAAGTAACCTGAGATTTCCGGAGGCTAGCGTGTGACTTGAGATGAGTTCTTTGGGCTTTCGATGTCACTCTAGGCTATAGGCTAACTGGACTCTCCGATCGCCTTTGGATTTCGTCAACATAGGGTGGCGTTGACGATTTCTGAACATCAAGAAGCTCGGGTTAGATGCTATCTTGGCACACAGGGGTGGCCGTCGATGAGCTCTTCGAATGTGGGCATCGTATCTCCCAAGTAGTAACGGTTGACCCACTCGAGCAGGGTCAAGGATGTGACTATCTTGATGTTCCATTTATTAGCCAGCTCCCGTACCCCCAGTGAAGGGTTCTGCTCTCGCTCCAGTAGGGGTATCTTTCGGTAAGCATTGATGACTAGTACAGGGATTGCTTCTCCGGGGAGGCTGTCGATGTATCTTTTAAGCTGTTCTAGAGGAGCTGTAGTGCAAGGACCTACAAGGGACTTTAATTCGAAGAGATAGCGAGTGTGGTTCCTTTCGAGAATCAGATCTCCGCCCGTTGAGGGTGCTACCTCAAGCTCTCCTGGAGCAATCTGCATCAGAGCCTGAGTCACCAACTGCTCGAACCGCTGGGCTTTCTCTGCAACCAAAGACGCCGCGTCCTGTAGGTGGCCAAGGTGAGACGAGAAGGCCTGATATATGTCCTCAAGACGGTGTGCTCGGCGCATAATCGTTGTCGACCAGTCGTTGGATTGATCGGCAGAGTTCTGAAGAGACTCCCTGAACACACTGGTGATGGTGGGACCGAAGAGTTGGTGAAGAGCCTGGAGAAGGTCAGGCTTGCCGGCGGGCAGGACGTTGTAGACTCGAAGCATTCTTCGGGCGATGCTGATGGCATAATTGGCGAGAGCCGCTTGAGCTTCTTTGCGAGCTTTGAGCTGGATGTAACTAACGATGGAGTCCTTTTGCCCGGAGATGTCATCTTCGTCTTTGTAGAATTCTTCTTCTCGGATTTCTAACGGAATGGGCTTTGAATAGAACTCCTGAGCGAACCCATAGTCCTCCAGCAAAAGACCATGACGCAAGGCCGTAAAGACAAAGTCGTCCTTATCTGCCCAACGCTCCCGAAACTCGGTGGATGCCATCTGAATGAAGTGTACGTCGTAAGAACGTTGAGGAGCATAATCGCTTTCTTCTCTGACAACGGCCAGGAAGTCGAGATCGCTTTCACTGGTCATTTGCCGGTGAGCGGCCGAGCCCACGAGCCAGAGTGCAAGAAGGTTGCTGCCGAGATTTGCTTTCGCATGAGCGAACACCGCGAGGACACGATCCTGGTCGACTTTTTTCAGTTCTTCTAGCTTCTCGACATCGTGAAGTCGTTTAAAGAGGAAGTTGTATGGTGTGTCCAGAGGCATTATGAAGCGGCTGGACTCTTCTCTGACAAGGCCACGGCGTAGGAGCGGCTTCAAAACGCGATAGAAGGTAGTTTGAGCCATTCCCGTTTTTTGAAGAACATACTCTCTAGTAGCTCCGCGGGGACCGATATCCACCAGAGCCTTCAGTAGGTTGACTGTAGCCGGATTTTCGAGAATCATAGCTTCCCTCTAGCCCGGAGTAGAGCCTCGACCTCATCTTTGAGCCGGAGCATAGAGTCGAGACAGTTCTTGACGTCCTGACGAGAAAAGTGGACCGTCCGATTTTTCGTGTAACCTCTGTGAGAAGCTTTGAGACGATATTTTTCAAGCTGGCTTAGCCGGTCGAAATAATCCTCCGTTAAGACCCCTCTAGCGTGGAGAGTGGCGGCCCAGTCGGCCTGGCGATGGTTCTGTTCGGGCGGCTCCCCCTCGAGTTCGAGAACAACGTTGATAGCGTACTCGCCAAAAGACCAGATCCCGAGAATAGCGTATGAGAGAAGATGCTTCTTCTGCTTATCTTGGCTGAATTGGTCGACTAAATCCTGAGCGGTCGCAAGCCCAGCAACAGCGTCTTCCCAATCTTTTTTTCTGTATGTCATATTTTTTATTTCTTTTTTTGGGAATATTTTTCCTTTTTGAGGGCAAAAATGTCCTGTGCACAAACGAGCGTTTGTGCAACAAATAGTGCATTCACGCCACGAAAGGGCTCGCGGCTTGCAAAAACGTATTGCAGAATTGAAATGATTTGCAAAAGGTTTTCGCAACAATGCTTATAGGTTACGCACGGGTTTCAACCCAAGATCAAGAGTCTGCTGCCCAGGTGGCCGCTCTGGAGGGCTGCGGGTGCGAGCGTATCTTTCAGGAGAAGGCTTCGGGGGGCCGTTGGGATAGACCGAAGCTGCGCGAGCTGCTGGGTCAACTTCGTGACGATGACGTGGTCGTCGTTTGGAAGCTGGATCGGCTTTCTCGTTCTCTTAAAGACCTGCTGATGCTGATGGACCAGATCGAGAAGGCCGGTGCCGGCTTTCGAAGCCTGACCGAATCGATCGACACCACGACACCCGCAGGCCGAATGATGATGCAGATGATCGGAAGCTTCGCCGAGTTTGAGCGGGAGATGCTACGAGAGCGGACCCGCAGCGGTCTAGAAGCGGCGCGCAAGCAAGGCCGTCTGGGCGGCCGCCGACCTAAGCTCTCGTCTGATCAGCAAAAGGAGATCTTGCGACTGGTCACCTCCGGTGAGAAAACAGCAGCAGACGCTGCCAGGCTGTTCAAGGTCAGTTCTTCGACGGTTTCGCGGCTGCTGCAGAGGACAAGAACGCTTCCCTAGCACCGAATGGGGTCCCCCTTGTGAGAATTAAATCGTACCACCTATATGAGACACCTCAAAGCCCGTGAAATCGTTGCCGGCGATCGCCGGATCGGGTGTAACGTTGAACGACCTGGTTTGCCCCCGAAGATCTGGTCCAATCGAAATGAGACTTTCCCGCAATCTCAAATCATGAAAGATGGGGAAACCGAAAAAGATGAAGATCAATGGAAAACGCCGCTCACCTGAGCAGATCGTTCGCGAGCTTAGGAAAGCGGAAGCAGATATCGCGTCAGGCTTTACAGTTCAGGACGTCTGTCGCGACCTGAATATCGCAGTGAGTACCTTTCACTACTGGCGAAAGAAGTACGGAGACCTGGAGCCTGGCGAAGCCAAGCGACTTAAGGCTCTTGAAGACGAGAATGCGCGATTGAAGAAGATGGTGGCCGAACAGGCCCTCGACATTGCAATGCTCAAGGAGATATCGAAGGGAAATTTCTGAGCCCGGCCGATAAGCGTCGGGCTGTGAGAAAGATAGTAACCACGTTCAAGGTCTCGGAGAGAAGAGCTTGCCGCCTTCTTGGGCAGGCACGCTCCACTCAGCGTTATGTTCTGGCGGAGGTCGACGAGTTCGAGCGCCGTCTAGCCAGTCGTATTCTGGAGATTAAAAATACGTGTAAGCACCGTCGCACCGGTTGCCGCAAGATCGCCAAGATGCTGAAGAAAGAAGGCTGGGAAGTGAACAGAAAGCGCGTTCATCGTCTCTGGAAGAAACTAGGTCTACAGGTCCCACAAGAGCAGAAGAAACGCCGCCGCGGTGATGGCTGCACGTTCAAGAATGCGTGTGACCAACTGAAGCCAGAGTATCCAAACCATGTTTGGTCCTACGACTTCAAGCATGACGTGACGGAACGCGGACAACAGGTGAAGTTTCTGGTCGTGATTGACGAGTTCACGCGCCGTTGTTTAGAGATTCGGGTCGCTAAGAGCTGCAAGGCCAGCGACGTCGTTGGCACCTTGAAGAAGCTCTTTGGGCGGGAGGGGATGCCGACCTATATTCGGTCGGACAATGGGCCGGAATTCGTGGCCAAAGAGGTGGCCACATTTCTCGAGCACCTACCGACCCAAACAGCGTTCGTTGAGCCGGGAAGCCCTTGGCAAAACGGATACTGCGAATCTTTTGTCGGGCAGTTCTCGAACGAGCTGACTAACGGGACAGTATTCCGACATCTTCTAGAAGCGAAAGTGCTTGCGGAAGACTACCGCAACTTCTACAACTCCGAGCGCCTCCACGGTGCTCTTGACTACCAGACCCCGGATGGGTTCTACCAGACCTGGGTAACTAACCAACCGTTGCTGAAAGTCTCATAAAGTCTGGATCATAATTTGGGGGCAGGTCAGACCGGCTTACGGACATGGCCAAGGGAGAATCGATAATTGATAGAAATGCGGTCGTCCAGAGCTTCGGGCTACCCCTCCCCCAATATAGGTTCCGGGGCTCTGGCTTTGGGGGAGGTGTTTTGTCACCGCGGTTTAGCCAAACCAGCGGGGGCGACAGCCGGATGGGGAGCGAGAGGTAAAAGAAAGGCCCCACCTCTCAGCGGACCTTCAACACCCGATTAAACGTATCTTCTACCTGGCGTAGACTCCAGGAGTCTACGCCAAGGCTGCACTTACCCCGGCCAGGGGATCTGTCTTGATTTCTAAACGTTTTGAAGTGAATCGAGCCTCTCGAACAAATCCTTGTGGTTTTTTTTGGGGAATTTTTCCAATAGTTCTTTTCTAGCCTCTCTAGCCTCAGCGCCACGCTCAAGATGAGTCAAAAGAGTTAGTATTGCCCTACAACGTGGGAGATACGGCTCTTCAGCCTTAGATTCTTTTTCAATAAGAAAATCACAAAACTCGGTATCATTCTCCACTTCAGAAATGTATGGCACGGCTTCCTGAAGCAGTGTCAAGATCTCTTCAACCACCTGGCTTTCGTCAATTCTGTCAGTGATAGTCCACCAAATATCCCGAGTAGTTTCAGAGAAGCTCCCAATACGATAGCGCTCCTGACAATCAGCACTGGTCGGAACCTTCGGAACCTTGAAGTAGGAAATCCCATCTAATAGTTTGATGAGTGTGGAGGAAGCGATGCCTAAATTTAACGTGAAGCCAAGCGATGCTTCATCGTTCCATTTATTTTTTTGGAATTCAACAATCGCAAAGATATTCTCCGTCTTCCGATAGAATCGTGTGCCTGTCTTCTTAAATCCCAACGGCTTTAAGAAGTCCCGAACTTCAGCAACTACTTTTTTAAATTTATCTTCGTTTGTCATTGTTTCGGCTGCCTGATCAAGTGAATCAAAAAGTTCTGGTCTTGTTCAATCCAGAGGTCTTTACGCAACTGATGCGTGTGATAGGGAGAATTGCCTGCTTTGGCCTCGATTCCCAAGAGCGGAGTTTCCCCCTTGTAAACGACAGCATCAAGCCTTCTGCCACCCTGTGGGGTTTTAAAGTGAACCTGGGGCCTAACTTGAAATCCTTGTTCCTCAGGAAAGTGTCTTTTCAGAGAATCGATAACTTGTCTTTCAAATGCAGCTCCTGCTGATTGATTCGCTTTCAGCTGTCTTGCTGCGGATGATGTTGTGTTGGAAACTACGGAGCCTAGGTTCGGTCTCGGCCCTGCATCCCCACCTAGCGCCACTCCAAATCCTAGTTCAACGAGAAAAGCCGTCAACTCGGGACTGGTTAGAATTATGGTTCTACCAGCTGTGCCGATAGCCGCGAGACCGCCTCCTGGTCCGAGGATCGCACTCGTACCAACAATAGAAACCCCGTCGCGGAAGGTTCTTCCGGAGCCATCGAGACTCTTCGAGCCATCGAAATGCCTGCTTGTTAGATAAGTGCTACGTCCGAGAGGCTCCAACCCATCCGGGTCGATGCAGTTGATAGGATTCCCCCCACAAACAACCCACCTTGATTGACCCACTTTCAAAGGCGACACGCGGATCATGGAGGTTTGGGAAAAAGTCAGGATCGGCGCCGACGAGCCGAGGAACGA
>Ga0208701_100227_pt1 | contig 24274 bp, 23 predicted proteins | sample DeeseametaMP1482_FD_184188 | JGI IMG/M metagenome (GOLD analysis project Ga0208701, IMG submission 184188) | Marine microbial communities from the Deep Pacific Ocean - MP1482 (SPAdes) | ecosystem: Environmental > Aquatic > Marine > Oceanic | place: South of Fiji, South Pacific Ocean | collected... | reverse complement strand
CGTCGGGTACTTTGCCCTCATAGATACGACGAGCCAGTGCAAACGCTACTGCCGTTTTCCCTACCCCCGCCTCTCCGATCAACACCGGGTTCGACTTGGTCTTTCGAGCCAGGATCTGCAAAACACGCCGAACCTCGTCGGCCCGTCCGATGATGGGGTCGACCTTACCGTCGGCCACCATCTGCACAATATCGCGCGAATACTTATCCAGGTTGGGGGTCTTGGTCTTCTTTTTCGAATCTTCGCGGCCGGCCTTCGGTGCCGCCGAAGGCTGTCGAGACGCGGAACCACCCGAACGCTCGGCGGGGGCTCGGCCTTCTCGTTCTCCCTCCTGCACGATTCGGCACGGGACCCCCTTGCCTTCCTTGATGACGGCCCTGAGGATGTGCATGGGCTCCACCCTCATCGCTCGGTCTCGCTCCGCCTCGGCCTGCGCCTCTTTGCTGAAAACTCGACGCAGCCTCGGGCTTTCAGGGATACCTTCCCAGATCGGCTTATCGTCGCCCACAGGGACCAACTCCAACACCCGCTCTTCAAACTCGTCGATACTGAAACCGTGCTCGGCCAGCCAGTTCTCACAACGCGGGTCTTCGATACAACAGGCCAGGAAGAAGTGCTCGCAGGAGAGATAATGGTGTTTCCATTTAGCCGACAGGTCCTGGGCCCGTGCTTTGACCTTCTCTGATGTTTCCGACAGGTGGAGGGGCATTATCGCCTCTTTCGGGTGAGCGTAGCCACCGATTCTACATGATAGGTGTGGGGGAACATATCGATAGGCTGAATCATTTCGGTCTGATAACCCAATTCGTCCAGCAGCCCCAGATCACGGGCCAGGGTGGCCGGGTTGCAAGATATGTAGACAACCTGGGGGATCCTCATGCGCGCCACTGTGTTCAAAACCTCCGGCGCGCACCCCTTCCTGGGTGGGTCGACCACCACTGAGGCGAAGCGTTCCCCTTGCTGGTAAAGACGCGGTAGAACCTTCTCGGCAGCCCCGGTGGCGAAGAAAGTGTTGCTCAAACCGTTTAGGTCCGAGTTGATCACCGCGTCTTCGATGGCAGGTGCGCAGTTGTCGATGCCGACCACTCGTTTAGCCCGCTTGGCCATATACAACGAGAGACTTCCTACTCCACAATAGAGATCCAGTACGGCCTCCCGACCGCGTAGCTTGATCTCCTGGTCCAGGCATTGGTAGATGGCGCGCAGACCCCACGGGTTGACCTGAAAGAAGGAAGCCGGAGATATCCGGAACTTCAGTCCTCCTATCTCCTCGAGCAGATGGTCCTGGCCCCATAAAAGACGAGTGGTGCCACCTAGAATGACGTTGGTCCGGTGTGGATTCAGATTGATAAGAACGCCCTTCAGGCCTTTGACCCTACCCCGTACACCGGACACAAATTCCTTGACGTGAGGCAAACTCGGCTGAGTGACGACGAGCACTAGCATGGTCTCGCCCTTGGTATTGGACCTGGCCAGGACGTAACGCAAAAAACCCGACTCGGTGGTTTCGTTGTAGGGTTGCCAGGCGAGACGCTCGGCCATGTCTCGAGCAGCCTGCAGGATGGCGTTGTTCTCGGAGGATTGGATCATGCACTCCGAGACCGGCACGACCCGGTGCGTCCGTCTTCGATAGAATCCAAAATAGGGACGAATTCTGGGGCCGTCCGGCCCCGCTTGCCTCTCGCGCTCCAAATAAGGACGTCCAGCGACCATCATCTGAGCCTTGTTGCGGTAGTACCAGGGTAAGTCCATGCCTTTACACGGCTTCACTTCCACTCCGGAGAGAGAGGCAAGATGCTCCAGAGCGTCCTTAACCATCTTGGTCTTAAATTTCAGCTGAGCGTCGTAGTCGAGATGCTGAAACTGGCAGCCGCCACACTGCTCATAGACCGGACAGGGCGGTTTCACACGCCTTCGAGAGGGCTCCAGAATTTTGCAGATTCGAGCTCGCCCGTACTTCTTCTTGAGAGCCGTCAACTCCACTTCCAGTCTATCTCCTGGAGCCGCTGCAGGCACAAAAAGTACGAATCCGTTAAGCTTGCCGACGCCCTCACCTCCGGCCGCGACGTCTTCGATCTCTACTGTGAGTCTATCTCCGACTTTTAAATCGTCCAGACCGTGTCCTTGTTCGTCCACTCAACTAAAGTTCTGCTTCCGCAGGACCCGTTCCCCCCGAAGCAAGATTTGGGAGAAGGGCGGGGAATGGGTCTGTGAGGGAGGTATCAATCCTTGACCACTTTTGAATTCAATCAGGCCTTAGAAGACCGGTTCGTTGAACTTGTCGAGGAAAGCTGGCGTCGTTACGACGATATGGAAAGGGCCGGCTGGCTCGATGATGTCTTTGTCGGCGCCGTGGTGACAGCCCACCTGGACGCGGGCATGTTTCTGCTTTCCGCCGACTCCGACGGAGCCGCCCACTATTTGACCTTCAGCGACCAGGAGCGCAACCGGCACGTGGTCCGAGTCGATCACACTCGGGGTGAAGACTATCTTTTCGCCAAAACCGTCGGCCACCTATGTGCCTGTATGTTTGGAGTGGGCCGCTCCTACCCGAACCTGTCCAAGGTTATGGCGGCAGCTAAGGCTGAATTTAAAAGCGACATGGCGGGCGAAGGACGGGTGGCCGGCTTTTCCGACCCCGGGGTGATGAAAGTCGATATCGAAGGAACCATCGCCGTCTGCCAAACCACCCTCCTGCTTAATCTCGAGGACTACGTGAACAAGCACACTCTCGAGGTCGACACCAGAAAGCTCTGGATTCACATTCAGGCCGCCTACCAATCGCTGGAAAAATACCTGGCCGGGATTATGAGGTAACGCACCATGGCACTACTCAAGTTTTTTTCGGATCTGTCCCAATCCTACGACGAGTTCAAAGCCAAAGACGAGATGGTCTTCGGAGAGATGGTCAGGATTTTCCAGAAGAAAGGCTACCCTTGCATCGGATTTACCGCCAACGAAGGCTTTCAGTCCGGGCGATTTCTGATCGAGGGTGAGGTCCTCTTCGCGATTCGGGTCTCGCTGGACAAAAAAGTTGCCGGCGCCGGTATTCTCAGCATCACCGCCGAGGTCAGAAACAAAATGGCCGACCCCGACGATATGATCACGATGTTCAAGACCGACTTTTCCAACATCACCAAGATACCGCTGTTAGGGCAGATCAAAGTCAACCACGAGTACAATACGATCTACGCCAAGAGCACTTCGGTCAAGAAGATTAGCTCCTACCTCGAATCTCGCGGAGTCGTGAATTCGGCTCAACTCGAATCCGACCTCATGGAGATCGTCAACAGGCTAGAAGAGACTCTAAGAAAGTTCAAGAAAGCATGAGCGATCAAGTCTTCCACGAACTGACCTTCGGAAGCCAGCGCCAGTTCAACGGGATCCGACGCAAGGTCCAATACTTCAGCACCTTTGCCGGCGGAGTCATCGAAGCCCTTCGCGAGTTAGGTTTTCGACTGAGCAACATCGAAAAACAATCTCACCAACCGTCGAGTTTCGGCGCTCACGGCCAGTCCAGCGCTCAACGAATGCAAGCCATGAGAGCCGCCGGTACCAACATTTCGGCCTCCTCGGGCGGAAAGAACTTGGAGCTCTATTTCGAGCAGCGAGACAACGACCAGTGTCGAGTCCTCATCGTCCCCTACCGGACCGACCTTCCCTACCTTTCCAAGGCACGCTTCACCGCCCAACTCGGGCTGGAGTTGTCGCGTTATACCAGCGACCCGGATGTTCTCCGGCAAGCTATGAATGTGAATTCTCGGGGACAGTTCGGCGGATTTCTTGGTGGCATGGGAGGCAAGACGCTTCCCAAACTCTATCTTCACAGCCCGCCGGACATCAAACAGCCCGGCAGCATGTCGTTTGAGTTGCGAGGAGCCAGGCTGGTCGTGGCGATGAACGTGCTGGTGGACTTGGGCAAGTACAGGCTGTCCGATTTCGTTCTTGATATTCCGACCATTAAAGCCGACATGGAAGCCTATTTTTACGGCCTGGAGAAGTATCTGTCCCTGCTGCTTAGAAATTTCGGACAGGACGTGGAGGTTCGGACCGAGCCGCCCGCGCCTCCTGAACCTCCCCCCCTGGTGAATGAAGCTGTCACCGATAATGTTGAACAGCCCGCGGACGAAGAGTCGCCCGCTCCCGAAACTCCCCCCACCCCAACTCCGACCGTGCCTCTGGCCACCGCCCAGACGGTCAATCTCGACCCGAATCAACTCCCCACGAACCTGGCCGAACTCGAAGCTCCCCGAAAACCCCGCCCCATACCGGAGAGCGATCGAGACGAAGTCGCGGTGGGCGAACCGTTGCAAGACATCTCGCTGCCTTTCGACGTGGGAGAAGAGCCTGCCGCCGAGGAGTCGGAAAAACACGAGCCGAACTGACCGAAACAGGAAGCCGTCTCGGGGTGTTAAACTTCCATAGAGAGAAGATCTTTGCGGAGGCGGAGCCGTTTTGAAAAGAAGCACTACTTTTATCCTGGCCGTTGTTTTATCCCTGGCGTTGATGTACTTTTCCTACTTGCCCGCCATAGGCATCCTCGGCCGCGTTCTTCTTCTTTTCTCCACTCTGGCCCACGAGATGGGTCACGGCCTCATGGCCATGCTCGTCGGGGGCGACTTCCAACAACTCGTCATCAAGTGGGACGGCTCCGGTGTCACCAGTTGGTCCGGAGGAACCGGAAGGATCGTTCGAGGCCTGGTGGCTGCCGGTGGCCTCATCGGCCCCTCCATCGCGGCCGCGCTCCTCTTCTGGTCGGCCCGCAGAAGCGACAAGACCTTCCTTCTCACGACCAGAATTTTTGGAGTGGCTTTGCTGCTGGCGGGCATTCTCACCGCACGCAGTGTCTGGGCTCTCATCTTCACGGTTGGACTCGGAGCGGTCTTGCTAGCGCTTTCGGCAAAGCTCAACCGACAGGTTTTGGAGTCTTTCGTCGTCTTCATCGGAGTGCAGTTGGGACTCTCGGTCTTCACCCGAGCCGACTATCTCTTCACCAGATGGGCCGGCCCGAACTTGCCGTCCGACGTGGCCCAGATGTCGGAAGCCCTGTTTCTTCCTTTCTGGTTCTGGGGATTGGTCTGCGGTCTCTTCTCCGTGGTCGTGCTTCTTTGGGGATGTCGGTGCTACATCAAAGAGTAAGCCTGCTTTCACTTTTCCTTCTCCTTTTCACTGCTACAATCGCCTCCGCCGAGAACTTCCGCTGTGTGAGTTGCCAAAAGATGGTGGACCGCGGTTATCAATGGGAGGGGCGGTTCTATTGTCCGAACTGTCTGAATCAGGCCCTCCCGAAATGCTACAATTGCGGCACCCCTATTCAGGGCAACTACGTGGCCGTCACCCATCACAAACACGCCGTTTGCATGACCTGTCGCGACTCGCTTCCCCAGTGCTTTATCTGCTCCATGCCATGCGACGGCAATCGTGGAGGACTGGCTCTGGCCGACGGCCGATTCAGTTGCGGCCTTCACTCCAAGGGCGGAGTCACCAGTCAGACCCGGGCTCGCCAAATCTTTCAGCAAGCGAGAAAAGAGCTCGCCGCCACTTTCTCGGGGGCTCTGGAAATCAAGACTCCCATCAAGGAAATCCTCCTGGTGGACGTCCACGGTCTGACCAAAGCCGCTCAAAACAGCGGCCACAATCCCAGTCTGTCGGGCGGTAAGGTGCTCGGCATCGCCACCGTCGTCCTGGTCTCCAGCAACAATCGCAAAATCATGTCGCCCTCCACCGTGCATCTATTGAATCACGTGCCGGAGGACAGAATGCTCACGGTGAGCGCTCACGAATACGCTCACGTTTGGCACGCCGAAAACCATCGAGACTACACCAAAACTCAGCCGATCCTTCGTGAGGGTTTCGCCGAATGGGTGGCTTACAAAGTGGCCCAGAGATTCAAGCGCCAAGAACAGATGGAGCTGATGCTGAATCCCAGCGGCGGCGTCTACTATCAAGGACTCCTCAAGTTCCTCCAGCTAGAACGAGAGCAGGGCATCAGCGGTGTGCTCAAATTCGCCACCACATCTTCTACAATCTAGCCCTTATTTTTGTTATCCTGAACGAGCTTGAGAAGTTTCGACAATAAAAAAGCAAGCACCCTGACCCCGTTTCGGCTGCTTCGCCGGTCCGACGGCGCCTACGCTCGTACCTGCGAACTCGGCGACGAGGTCCTGGTATCCAAACAGAAAGACGGAAGTTGGGGTATCTACCACACTGGCAGCAGTGAGGCGCTCGGGCTATGGCGCGACAGTCCGAAACCGAAGAAGATCAAACGAGGCGGTCTCCTGGGGCTTTTCGGCTTTACTCGGACGGTGACCGAGGCACCCGGCCGCCGCATCGATCCCCGCGACGTGCGCGAACTCTACTTCGTGGACAACGACATCCAGGGTAAAGAGGTCTACCGCAACGTCAGACTTCCCGACCCACCCCAGCCCAAGCCCTGGAAGGCCGAACATTATCAGGTGGCCATGCGGATCGACCCCAAAAACAGAACCGTTGTCAGTCGAGCACGAATCCGCGGCAAAGCGCTGCGACAAACCGACCGAATCCCGCTCGATCTCGCCTCCTTCCCCGGCTCGCTCGCCATCATCGACGACGCCGGCGAAAACAAGCCGTTCCAGCGTACCTCCGACGGTATCATCGTCATCAATCAACTCTCTCTCGATCAGGAATTCGCTTTGGAAGTTCGCTTCCAGGGGCAGCCCCAGCCTGTGAGCCACCCCGGCGTGCCGGCCGATTTGGGTTGGCTTTCCAATGAGAAATCCACCGTGACCTTCAACGGTGCCGCCCGCTCCTCTAGTTGGCTCCCCGGGGACGACAGCCCTAGCAACAAGGCGACTTACGACTTTCTCATCGAAGTGCCCGAGTTTCACTTCGCGGTGGCGAACGGACAGTTGGTGGAGGTCCGATCTCTGGAAAACGGAGGACGCGCCTTTCACTACCGCACGCGCTTTCCCATGGCGAGCTACCTGGCGTCGGTGAACACCTTTGACGAGCGCGAGTTCTGCCATACCGAGATTGCTCCGGGGTTCGAGGTCGTTTACCCTAAAGGAATGGAGCAGCGTGTTCGTGACGAGTTTCAAAATCACGCCCGAATGATGCGGTTTCTGGAAAGCCGATTGGGGCCCTACCCTTTCGACACCTACGGTGCGATCGTGACCAATCTGCCGGTGGACAGCTATCGGACCCGCTTCACCGACGGTAAGAACACCTACGAAGCCGACAGCATGTTTGAGGTAGCGTTCGAAGCGCAAACCCGGCCGATTTTTCAAGCCGAGTCGATCACCGGCAACGGCGATTTCGAGCCCACCATCATTCACGAAATGGCCCACCAATGGTTTGGCAACGCCGTCACCAACGCCAGCGAAATCGATGTCTGGGTCAACGAGGCGTTCCCCAGTTACTGCGGCTGGCTCTGGTTGGAAGAAACCCGCGGTCCGGACGCCCTGGAAAATGAGATGCGCGCCCTCCACGACGCCGTGAAGGATCACGTCTTCAACGACACCATGGCCCAACCCGATCGAGACAAGCTGTTTTCCCAAGAAAACTACGCCCGGATGACCCTCTCCATGCACGCCATGCGGAGGCTACTGGGAGACGCCCAGTTTTATCAAACTCTAGCCGGCGCCGTGGAGGCTCATAAGTATAAGAGCGTGGACGTGGAGAGTCTGGCCGGCACGATGAATGAGCTGAACGAAGGCCGGCTCAGCCTGTTTCTCAAGCGTTGGCTGCACGGTCGGGAAATTCCAGCCTTTCCGAAGAAACGCTAGACCTTTAGGGTTCGACTAACCTCACCGGCTCATCGTAAAACGAAGCCCCTCCACCATGATCCGTCTCCACCGCCTGGATGAGATCGTTGGGGCACCATCCGCCGAACAACCCGCTTCCCCCTTTGGGAAGCACCACGAGCTCAGGATGCAAACCCGGGACCCTGGCGATAATCACCTCAAAACCCGCCTTGCGACTCTCCAGTATGGCCACCGCTCCATCCTCCCACACTTCCGGCGCCTGATCGGAGATCTGAGCGGTCGGTCTGGTCGGCGGCTCGACCGACCATTGGGAGCTCTGAGCATCGGGGTGGGAGACGGCCATCAGACGGAATGGGTAAGCTTTCTCTGCTTGCTCCGGCAAGGGAAGTTCGTTCGTCATAAGGTTGACCTTGCCACTCGGGGTGGGGAATCGACGACCCTCGAACAGCACCGTCGGCGCACCCGGTTGGCGCACCGAACCACCCTTCAAGACGGAGCGGTCAACCTCTGCCGATAAGAGGCGGTCTTTCCACTCGGTGGGAGTGCCGTCGAGCAGACCGTCCAAGCCGACTCGACGAGCCAACTCTTGAAAGATCCAAAGTTCGTGACGAGCCTCCCCTTCCGGTTCGATGACGGGCCTTGAGACGCGCAGAAAATGGTTGCCGTAGGCTCCCATCAGGTCGTCGTCCTCCACCAGAGTGAGAGTGGGCAGCACCAGATCGGCGCATGCCGTGGTGTCGGTGTGATGCGTGTCGACCACTACCGTGAAGTCGACTCGCTTCAACTCCTCGGCCACGGTCTGAGAGTCCGGAAGCATAGCCGCCGGATTTCCCGCTGTGACCCAGGCCAGACGCACGGGTGGGTCGGCCTGACGCATCTCCTCGCCCAGTCGGGTTTCGGAGAAAGTACGAGGCGGGTCGAGAGGCGCGGGCAGCGAGCCTCGAGTGAAGTGTCGCCGTCTCTGAAAGTAGAAGGAGACACAGGCTCCGGGCTTACCGATGTTTCCGGAGACAGCCGCCAGGCCGTCCATAGCGCGGACGGTATCCGCGCCGTTTGGACGGCGGGGCGCACCCCAGCCGACCAGAATGGAAGAGGGGCTGTTGTGGCGATAGAGCTCGGCAAACTTTCGGCCCTCTTCCGGCTCCAATCCACATCGCGCCATCCGCTCCTCAAAGCTCACCGAACAGGCCAGACTCAAGAACTCATCGAGATTGTCGCAGTAGTCGGCTGCCTCGGGTGCGATCGCATCTCGCTCCACCAGATGAGAAACCACGGCCAGAGCGAGTTGACCGTCCGTGCCCGGCCGGGGGCAGAGAAAGAAATCGGAAAGACGAGTAGCACGGGTCGGCACCGGATCGATCCCCACGATGATCGCCCCCGCTCTTTTGGCTTCCATCAAAGTGGGCACGAGGTGGACCGAGGAGGTGTGCACATTCTTGCCCCAAACCACGATAAGACGGCTGTGAAGAAGGTCGGAGGGGTCGGACGAGTCACACAGCCCGAAGTCGGTCTCCTGGGCCCACTCTCCGGCACCTGAGCAGATATCACCCCGTTTGACGGTGACCGGACCGAACTGCTCGAAAAAGACCGGAATCAAGCTCTTGAGATAGCCCAAACTACCCCCTGATTGGTAGTGCAAGATGGATTCGGCGCCGTAGTTCTCTCTCGCTTCTCGGAGTTTTTCGGCACACAAGTCGAGAGCTTCTTCCCAACTCACCGGCACCAACTCACCCCTTTTTCTGCGGAGCGGCGTACGTAAGCGATCCTCAGAGTGCTGCCGCCCCACGAAACGGGTCGTGCGTGGACAGAGAAATCCCTGGGTGATGGGGTCGCCCTTCACCCCCTTCAGGGCAACCAGTTTGCCGTTCTCCACCTCGGCCTCCAGAGCACAGGCGTCGGGACAGTCTCGCGAGCAGGCGGTCAGACGATTCATGAGGGCTCCGACTCGGCCGGTTTAGGCCGGCTCACACCCAGTTTCCAATAGACGGTCACTCGGGTCACCACTTCGTTGGAGGCGTCGACGATGGTCGCCGTGGCGGCCGTCCGCTCCACGGTTTCCCACGGGAGGTCGGTGGGGATATCGCAGGTGCAAACCAACTCCCCCCGGGCTTTCTTGACGTAGTCCGTCTCCATCCTGGTCACGATGAAGCGCCCACGGTCGGGACAGAGCGTGATGAGAGCGAGATTGGCGGTCAGCTCTCCCAGATTCGCCAGAGCGACCGCGTGGATGGAGTTCAGGTGATTTCTGACCTTGCGCCGGTCGGGCAAGGATACAACGGCACTGCCTGCTCCCAACTCCAAGATCGTGGCCCCCATAGTCCCGCTGTAAGGGACGGCGAATCCGATCAGACGGCTGAGGATCCAGTTTCCGCCGGGAACCTTTTGGAGATAATGGGAGAGTCGCTTCATGCGTTTGATCATAAAGAATGTTTTCCGAGCCGGCTTACAACCTCCTCCGAAAGAGGATCGAGACCCACTCCCCGAAAAAGCCGGTGGCTCGGGGAGAAAGAGTGGATGAATGAAAGAGTACGACGCCCTGATTGTGGTATCTTTCGGAGGCCCCAACGGCCCCGATGATGTGCTTCCGTTTCTAGAGAACGTCGTTCGAGGCAAACCGGTGCCCCGCGAACGCCTGACTGAGGTTGCCGAACACTACTATCACTACGGAGGAAAGAGTCCGATCAACGAACAGAATCTGGCTCTCATCGATGCCCTCAAAAAGGAACTAGCCGAGAACGGACCTGAACTGCCGATCTATTTCGGCAATCGAAACTGGCACCCGCTTCTACCCGATACCCTTCGCCAAATGAAAGAGGACGGAGTCAAGAGGGCGCTGGCTTTCTTCACTTCGGGCTTCTCTTGTTACTCAGGTTGCCGGCAGTATCGGGAGAACATCGCCGATGCTCAGAAAGAAGTCGGCGAAGGCGCCCCCCACGTCGATCTGCTGAGAAAGTTCTACAACCATCCCGGTTTTATCGAGGCCACCGCCGAGCTCTGCCGGAAAGAACTTAAGACTCTATCGGACGACGGACTCAAGAAGAACAAGACCCTTTTTGTGGCTCACTCCATACCCCAGATTATGGCCGACCACTGCCGCTACGAGACCCAGCTCGAGGAAGCTTCGAAGCTGGTGGCCGGTGAGGTGGGGCTGGACGATTGGGAGTTGGTCTACCAGAGTCGCAGCGGCCCGCCCAACCATCCCTGGCTGGAGCCCGACATTTGCGACCGGATCGGAGAGTTGAAAGACGAGGGCTACAAAGCCGTCACCGTGATACCGATCGGGTTCATCTCGGATCATATGGAGGTCCTTTTCGACCTGGATACGGAAGCCGTGGAGAAAGCTCAGGAATGCGGCTTGGAGATGGCTCGGGTGGAGACCGTCGGAATTCATCCCAAATTTGTATCCATGATCGGAGAACTCATCCGGGAGCGAGTCGGTTTACAAGAGGAGAGGAGAGCTATGGGTGCCTTCGGTCCGAGCTATGACGTTTGTCCTCCGAACTGCTGCTTGTACCCCCGAACAAGACCCACAGCCGGTCGGAGCAGCTCCTAAAGTTGAGGACGGGAAGGGCACCGACGGTCGTCGGGGAAACTCTTAATTTCAAGTGAAGAGCCTGAATCTTTACATACAAAGCGCGCTCGAGTCACTCGGGGACTGCTCTCGTGAGCTCCAAGAGGCCAGACTCGACGTCGTAGAGCAGGAGGACGCCGAACTGGACCCTCCGATCAGCAGCATGTCGCTCGATAGAGTGATCGCCCATTGCCTGAAAGCTCAGCGCGAGCTCCAGTCCATGGCCAGGAAGGTCCGCTAGCAGTATGTTTAACATCGGCGGAAGCGAAATGATCGTGTTGGCCGTGCTGGCTCTGTTGGTCTTTGGTCCCGAGGGACTCCCCGGTATCATCAAAAACGTGATGCGCACCGTCAATGCCGTGAAGATCGCTGCTCGAGATTTTCAAACGGAGGTCAAGACAGCCCTGGACGTCGAGAATGAACGCCAGGACCTGGCCAAGCGTCAGCGGACGCCGCTTGAGCCCCAGCGCGACACGGCCGCGCTGGCAGCCGCCGCGGTTCCGCCTATGCCTGGAGAGGAAGAGTCCACTTCCGAGCAGGATGGCGAGAAGAACACGGCAGGCCAACTTGAAGAGGTTGCCGGTCTGGAGCCTTCCGAGGACGATCCGGTGGAAGTTGCCGAGTCCGCCCCGGAGGAAGAGGCCGTAGCTGAAGAGCAGGTCGAAGAGGAAGATGACGACGACGGTCCGCGAGTCCCGATGGGTCGAGCACCCAGAGACAAGAGCGCCGAAAAGGAAGTCACCGAGACCACATGAAGCTTTTTGTTGCGGCCCCTCAGAACCTGATCAATCCGGCCCATATCGAAGCAGCCCTCGAAAAGTCCAGAGCCACTGCCGGCGAGCTTCTGCTGGCTACCGGGTCGACGGGTACGACTCAGGCTTGGTTGAGAGAATGGGCCTCGAAAAACGGCATTCCGGTGAAAGAAGTAGCCGAAGTGGCCCAAGCCCTGAGTCTGTTAGCCAAAAGTCGAGACGCCGCCATGGTTGCCGTCGTTTCCCCGGACCATCCCGAAACTCTCGATCTGGTCACTCAAGCCGAATCGATGCGGATCCCGGTCTATATCTACCGAGAGTTGTACCGCCAGGATCCTCGGGTCAATTGCCGCTTCTCACCGGTCGAACGGCCCGACGTGTGGCTGAAGGCCTTGACCGCGGAACAACGAGATTTCTTTCGTCGCTTGCATAGTCTGTGCAATCAGTACGGCGTGGAACTCAGCACCGCTCCCACCGGAGACGGCGGTAGCTTCTTAAACTTTTCGGACGGCACCGAGTTCGAAGGCGTAGAGTTGGACTCGGGCACCTGCCGAGTCAGGCCGCGCGGCTCCTTTCGATACCGTAAGATACCCCTCGACTAACCGGCACCGGAAAGACGACGACCGGTCGTCCGCTAGCCAGGCGGCGCTCTCAGCATGCCGAAAATCTAGCCTGTGGCCCGTCACCAGATGGCGTGGCACCATGTTTGAGGCCGACGGTCCGATGGGCGAGTACGACGTACACGGAACCTGGGATCTATAGAGAGACCCAGTGCTTGTCCCAAGCGGTAAAGAAGTGGTCTGCCTCGGAATGCTGCTCGAAAAGTTCCGTAAACAGAGCGCGGCGTTCCTGAGCGTCTTCGTCTGCCACCGGAGTCAGCAGCAGAGAGAGGCCTCGACGGGTCTCCTCTTCATCCCAACTTTCTCTTAGCGACAGATAAAGGCGGCAGTTATCTTCGAACTCCTGCGGGCTGAGCAGTCCATCTCCAAGATGATCCCGAGTGGAAGGGTAGTGCTCGATCCCGCTCTTGAGAAGCACCCTCGCCTGCAGCAAGAAGTCTTCGCCACCGGCCAACTCTTCCAGAATCGCGAACGCCTCGACCGCCCCTTCTTTCAACCGAGAGAAAAGGAGCAGAAGTGCCGGGATGTGTTCCTCGGAGCGCAACAGCGCCGACAGGGCCAGAGCGCTTTTCAAGCTCGGAAGACCCTCCCGCAGACTGAGCAAACGCTGCAGCCTACTGAGGTCACCCGACTCCACCAAACGAAGAAGAGCTTTCTGCTCCTGCAAGCCGTCTTCGAAACCTCCGTCGAGACTCTCCGACTCTCGACTTGCTTCGGCGCCCGCTCGCAATCGTGGGTGACGAATCCACAGTCCATCCGAATCTTTTCGCTTCGCAAAACGAGACCACAACCTCAACTTCAGTTGTTCGGCCTTCGTGTTGGGAAGTAAGAGGTTCAACTTTTGCCAATCGGTGGTGGGTGTGATCGACTCCTTTACCAGGACGCTATCTTCGCCCGACAAGACCTCCACGGTCGCCTCGGCGTAAACCGAAGATGCCTGAAGGCGCGCTTCCAGCGTGATGGTAGGGGCGGTGAGCCGGCTGACGTTGAAGCCAACGCTCTCCGCTATCGACTCGCTTACCTTTCCAGCCAGAATAGGGTTTGTCCGACCCTGAGGCCCATCCGATTCCCATCCTTCGGGCAACTCGCCGAATTCCACTTTCTGCTGGCGAGTGACCGATACCGACTCCAGTCGAAGGCCGGCAAGCTCGATACCGCGCCCTTCGCGCTGCCCACCGGACAGGACGTGAAATCGCAGCAAAATCTCTTCCTCGCTAAATCGAGAAAGGTCGACGACCTGGCTTTTCCAGTCGCTCACCCCTTCAAACTTCAGCAGTTTCTCCCAGCGCTTTCCGTCGAGACTCACTTCAAGATGACATCGGTCCGTGGTACCTAGAATCTCGTGACGCACCTCGAAGCAGAAAGCCACGTCGAGCTTATTGCGAAGGCTGATGGGCCGGGTGGTGAGGGTCATGCCGTAGGCCCGCCTGTTGGAAGGGACGGCGTGGTCCCACCAAACCAGACCTCGCTCGGCCTCGCTGATCGCTCCCCAACTGCCTTCGCACTCCCAGCCGTGAGCTCTCAAACGACGAGCTAACTCCCCCACCGCCGGCAGCTTTTCCGGCTCCGCCTTGAGGGCGTTCAAGACACGGATCTGCTCCATTCCGTCTTCGCCCAGGCGAGCGGCAGCCACGAGATAGGCTGGATCGGAGACACCTGCTTCGAGTGCTTTCTTCCAAAGCCGGACGGCGGCCGGAACGCACTCGGAGCACTGCAAAGCCTGGGCCAGCAAGGCGCAACTCGGGCCATCCAGTAGGTGGCCGGAACGCCCGGCCAGAGAGTAGGCCAACTTGGCGTTCTGCAAGTTTCCGCAAGCTCGGCAAAGCTCGGCGAGATAGCCGACCCGGCTCTCCAGGCAAGCGGGGTCGGCGCCGTCGGCTCCCAAAAGAAGAAGAGCCTTATCGGCGGCATCGCTGGTGATACCCAGCTCCAACAAAGCCACGGAAGCCCGATTGGTGATTTCGATCTGCATGTTCATGTTGTCTGTCACAAACTGTTAGTTATACCTAACAAGAATATTAGGCCAACCTAAGTTTCCCAGCAACCCCAATTATCCTGCGGAGTTTAGTCTCACGTTCCGCACTTCTCCCGAAATCTGGCCGACCGAGGCCCAGATCTCGGGTCAGATGCCCTCGATTGTGTACAATGGTACACCGCACTCGGGCCTCCGCCCAGACCTCTAGGGGATTTCGAACATACCGGCAATCCCGAATCCGCCGGACACACAGAGAGTGGCGAGCCCGCGACCGCCCCCGCGGCGCTTCAGTTCGTGAAGCAGAGTCACCGCCATTCGGTTGCCGGTGCAGCCGATGGGGTGACCCAGGGCGATGGAACCGCCGTTGGGATTGAGCTTTCCGGAAGGAATCTTGAGAGTCCGCTGACAGGCAATCACCTGAGCGGCGAAGGCTTCGTTGAGCTCGACGATGTCGAAATCGGCCACCGTCCGACTGAACTTTCTCTCCAATTCAGCCATCGCGTGGACGGGGCCCAATCCCATTCTTCGCGGAGGCAAGCCGACCACCACGCCGCCCTGGTATCGAGCCATCTCCTCGAGCCCGAGCTCTCGGGCCTTGTCGGCGGTGGTCAGGACCAGCGCCGACGCTCCGTCGTTGATGCCGGAAGCGTTGCCGGCCGTCACGGTACCTTCCCGAGCATCCAACTTATACACCGGAGGCAACTTTTGAAGCTTCTCCGCCTTTACACCGTCCCGAGGATGCTCGTCGGTGGTCAGTAAGACTTTTTCGCGCTTCTCTTTGACCTCCACCCCCACGATCTCGTCGACAAACTTGCCGGCCGACCTGGCCGCCTCACACTTCTGCTGGCTGTCGGCGGCAAACTCGTCTTGCTCGGCCCTGGTGATACGGAACTCGTCTACCAGAAGCTCCGCGGTCTCCCCCATCACCATATCCGACATGGGACAGAAGAAGCCGTCCTTGTACATCCCGTCGACCAGCTGATCGTGGCCTAGCCTCAAACCCCAGCGGGCGTTCTCGAGATAGTAAGGGACTCGGCTCATGCTCTCCATGCCGGCCGCGACGACTATCTCGGCGTCCCCCAGGAGCAAAGCCTTGTGCGCGTGATCGATGGCTGCCAAACCGGAAGCGCAAGCCTGATTCAAAGTCCAGGCCGGACGCTCCACCGGTATCCCCGCGGCAAGGGCGGCCTGGCGAGCGGGATTGGGGCCGTTGGCGGCTTGCCGGGCGTGGCCGACGATAGTAAGGTCGACCTGCTCGGGGCTCACGCCCGCCCTGGTCAGTGCTTCCTTGATGGCGATGGCGGCCAGTTCAGCCGCGGTAAGGTGGGAAAGCTTTCCGCCGAACCTTCCTATCGGGGTTCGAACGGCGCTCAAGATGCTGGAACTCTTCATACCCGAGGATTCCAGCCCAAACGGCAACAGCCTCTCTAGACGGTGACGGCAAAATCGATCATTTCGGGAAACCTATCGTGTATGGCGCGCTCTATTTCGCGTGCCCCGGTTGAACCGCCCGCCGTTTCCACGACCGCGTGCCCGGTGACATAGCGGCCCAGCGAACGGAGGCGCAACTGGCGTAGACGAACGCCCTCAAAACCCTCCAGGCACTCCCGCACCTCTCCAATCCGGGGGTGAGGCTTGTCGGGGTCTTCGATGGCGGATGGCGCCCTGTCCATCAGCGCCCCTACGGCGTTTCTCAGATACATCGCCCCGTCTCTGACAATATCGATGGAGATGAGGAGAGCCATCGCGGAGTCCAGCCACCATATTCCGAACCCCAATCCCACCACTCCGATGGCGGCCGCCAGGCCTGTCATCCAGTCGGCTTTGTTGGTAGCGGCGTCGGCCATCAAGGTCGCGTCGTCGAGCTTTTTCGCCAGCTTCTCTTTTCGGCGCCCTAAGAAGACCATGGGAAGAGCGGAGTAGACGATGACTATCAGCATCACCCATCCTTGCCAAATGACGTGCCCTTGAACGACCACGGAGCCGAGGGTGGGTTTGTGAGCGGTTAGGAGATTCACCGCCGAGTCGATGGCCGCGAAGGACCCCAGACTCAGAAGCGCCAGAGAAGCGGCCAGGTAAGCGATCAGGGTCGCTCTGTGGAAACCGAAGCAAAACCAGGGTGTCGGCTTTTTCTGAGACAACTTGTGACCCACAAGAAACGCGGCCGGCGGAATCAGAGACAGCACGTCTTCCAGGAGGGCGGTCTTCATCGACTGGGAGTTGCCGGCCACCAGATACATCGACACCACGACCGTCACCATGAAAGCCAGTGTCATCCATTCCAGCTGGCGGGCTCGACCCAGGCTTTCCTGATCGACTCCGTTAGTGTAGGAGATCGGAGTAAGTGCGGGCTGGTTACTCACGGCTGCTCCTCGACTCGGAATAAAGGAAACGATCCATCTCGAGAAGATAGCGATGTTCGCCGGGAGGTACGAGGAAAACGTACCGTTGCACGGGCAGATCGAGTTTCTGATGGTCGGGTTTTCGGGAAGTGAATGTCACTCGATAGGGGGAATCGCTCTTTACGGGATAGGAGGAGTGTGCCTCCAGCCAAAGAGCCTCCACGGACTGACCGGCTGCCAAACCGAACGTCCGGAGAGACTCGTCAGGAGGGTCTTGATTGTCGGCGAAAACAGGGTAGAGGGTCCGGTAGGGTCGACTCATCGGGGCTTCGCTACTTAAGAAGCCCTTTTCGTCGATTCGGCCGTAGACTGTCTGTAACTCGCCTTCCTTCAGGGCTTGAATCAGTGTTTCCGGCGAACCTTCGACTTCTTCCACTGTGGCCTGGCAGCGAGTCGCAAAGCTCTCCAGAAGAGCCCTCCCTTCGGGGTCGGGCTCGATCACTCCGGCCCGGAGAACGCCGTTTTTCAGCCTATCCAGGGTCGAGTCTGTGTCTCGAGGGAGACCACATCCGTGAAACAGAAACAAAACTGCCGTGAGAAAGACTAGACGGCAACGAGTCCCGGGCCGCATCACTCCTCGGGAATTCCTCGCACACCCTCGAGTATGGCCTGGTCGAGCTCCTGGTCGCCGTGGAGAACGGCGATGTCTCCGGAAGTTTCCAGGATGACCGCGTGGACCGTATCGAAGTTCAGCGCGTTGGCTTCCCGTAGCTTCGCGTAGACATCCAGCTCCGTCACTCGAGTCGCCCTGAGGTTTTCCTTCAGAAGCTCCCCCTTCCAAACAAGGCACACCGGATCATTGGAGATCATGTTCTCGAAGGCGGGGAAGACACGAAGGTGGGAAAAGATGCGTTGAAAAATCACCAGGAAGCCGATTGCCAATAAACCGTAAGCGGCGTTGCCGCTGGTGTTGGTGGCAGTCGCCCCTAAGATCGAACCGACACCGATCGTCATAGCGAAATCGTATGACGTCATCTTGGAGAACGTCCTCAGCCCGTTCAACCGGATATAGAGAATACAACCGATATAGACGGTCAAGCTGGCGCAGAAAATATTGAAGGCGGCTTCGTTCGTCATCAGCCTCCAGTGTAGCGAGGGGGGTGTCGAAGGAGACTGCTCGTGAGGGTGAAGCGAGGGTATCTGAAAGGATAGACCCGGATAACCGGCCAAGGTAGGCTCCCCATGCGAAAAGCTCTCATCCTATTCAGTTTCCTATGCCTCTCCGTTCCGGGCTGGAGCCGACCGATTACTCACGAAGATGTCTGGCTCTTTCGCAGAATCGGCACCCCCGTCGTCAGTCCGGACGGTCGCTGGGCCGTTGTTTCCGTGACCGAACCAGCCTACGACAAGGCCGAGCAGGTAAGCGACCTCTGGATCGTCCCCACCGACGGAACAGCTGCGCCCCGAAGGCTCACGGCCACGGCCGGCTCGGAAAGCGATCCGACCTGGAGCGCAAAAGGCGACAAACTTGCCTTCGTGACCAAGCGTCAAAAGGACGAAGTGGGTCAAGTCTACGTGATGGATATGACCGGCCCGGGGGAAGCCCGACGGGTGACCAATTTCCCCCTCGCCTGCGCCAAGCCCCAGTTCACTCCCGACGGGAAAGCCGTCGTCTTTGAAGCCATGGTCCATCCGGGTCCCACCACGCTGGAAGCCCAAAAGGAGGCTGTCAAGAAAAAGAAAGAACGAAAAGAGAAAGTGAGCGCCTACGAAGGGTTCCCCGTCAGGCACTGGGATCACTGGCTCGACGGTCGACATCCGAGACCATACTATCAGCCTCTCGACGGCGATGCCGAGCCTCGAGACATCCTGGCCGGACAGCCTCTGGTGGAGGGTCCGGGTTTTGCCGGTGTGGCCACTCTGTCAGGGGAGACGTTGCAGCTCACCATCACACCCGATGGAAAGCAACTCCTTTTCGTGGCCGCCGCTAACAGGGATCAGGCGGTCAAGCAAGCTACTCGCTATCGACTCTACTCCGTACCCTTGAGCGGCGGCCAGGTCAGCGAAGTGCCGGCCCCGGACGGATCGGTCTTTAAACCCAGTTTTGAGGCCGATGGAAGGCTCTACACATTCTTCGAGCCGGCGGGTGAATTCGTCTACCGGCAGGTGGAACTGAGGAGACAGGATTGGCCACCCACCGGACCGGGAGAAATCCTAACCGAAGGGTTCGACAGAGAAGTCTCGGGCTACGTGGTCCACTCCGCAAACGATGTCTCTTTGTTGGCACGAGAGCACGGACGGCAGCGAATCTTCCATTCCAACGGAGACGGCTCGGCGCAACCCCTGGACCCCGAGTCTCGAGGAGTCTATCAGGGGCTCAACGGCTCCGGTAGAAACCTCATCGCGACCTACGAGGACGGCTCTACCCCGGAAGAACTGGTGAGAGTGGAACCAAACGGTCGCGTACGCACCCTCAGCAGCTTCAACAAAGAGCGTGCGGTAGGGCTGGATTGGCGACCCTACGACGAGTTCTGGTTCACCAGCGAGAAGGGTCGTCGAATACACTCGTGGCTGGTTTATCCGCCAAATTTTTCTCCGGAAGAGAAGTATCCGCTCGTGCTGTTTATCCACGGCGGTCCTCACAGCTCTTCTCTAGACAGCGGCCACGTCCGTTGGAGCCCCCAGCTATTGGCTTCCAAGGGATACGTGGTCCTGCTGACCGACTACACAGGCTCAGTGGGATACGGAGCTGAGTTCGCCCAGGCGATTCAGGGGGATCCCCTGGTCACTCCGGGCCAGGAGTTGCATCAGGCCGTGGAAGAAGCGGTGAAGCGCTATCCTTTCATCGACGGCGAACGGGTGGCGGCCGGCGGCGCGAGCTACGGAGGGCACCTGGTCAACTGGCTTCAGGCTACCAGCGATCGGTTTGTCTGCCTCATCGGTCACGCCGGCCTGGTCTCTTTGGAAGGCCAATGGACCACGAGTGACGCCGTCTACCATCGAGAACTCAACAACGGCGGACTGCCCTGGGAGAACGGTGAGATCTGGGAACAACAGAGCCCCCACACCTATGCCGGAAATTTTAAGACGCCGATGATGCTCACCATCGGGGAAAAAGACTATCGAGTCCCTCTGAACCAAACTCTGGCAGCTTGGACCTATCTTCAGCGACAGGGAGTGCCCGGCAAACTGCTCGTTTATCACCAGGCCAACCATTGGATCATGGCCGGACCGGACGCCAAACATTTCTGGACCGAGGTGCACGGATGGTTGGAAAAATACTTAAAGTCGCCCGAACAGGGTTCTGAGCCCATCTCGGAAATAGTGCACCCGTGCGTGTGAAGTGGCTAGCCCATAAAATCGTCTTGCTGTCGGTCTTGCTTCTGACTGTCCCGGCCCCTGCGGAGATGGTGACCAACTGGGAGAACGGCTTCGAAGTCGACATCCCCCACGAGTGGCTCCGACGCGATCTGGGTGCGGAGGGATTGAAGCTCAGCCAAGATCGGGTACGGATGCAGGTGGAACCGTACTCAGGGATCACTTTGGATGGGCAGATCGAGCGTCTTCACGAGATCACCAAGGCCGACGGTTATCAGTTCAAGACTGAACGCTCCTTTGTCTTGAACCAGACCCCGGCCCACGAAATGATATTTTTCAAGAACGGTGAGTATAAGATTTACTACGTGCTGATGGCCGGCACCCGAGGGTTCCTCTGGACGGTCGAAAGCGAGTCCACCGACAGCGATGCTTTTCTGGAGAGCCAGGAAATAATCTACAGCTTTAAGGTACAACCAAGAGATGAGTGAGCAAACAACAGAGAAACCGTTCATGGATATCAACCAGATCATGGCCGCCCTTCCCCATCGATACCCCTTTCTTCTTATAGACCGCATCACCAGGATCGAGGGAGAAACCAAAGCCTACGGGATCAAGCAGCTTACTTTAAACGAGGAGTTTTTCAACGGCTACCTGCCGGATGACCCTCAACTCCCCCCGACGCTCCTCTCCGAGACAATGGCCCAGGTAGGCGCGGCTGTTATCATGACCAAGCCGGACTCGAAGGGTAAGTATATCCTCTTCGGGGCGCTCGACAACGCCAGCTTCCATCGAAACGCCCGGCCGGGAGAGCGACTGGATATCGAAGCGGAAATGCTAAGAATCCGAAAAGACGCCGGAAAGACGCGAATCATCTGTCGGGTGGGCGATGAAGAGATCGCTCGCGCCGATTTTATGTTCGCGCTTTCCAGCGAGGTCGGCTAGCTTCCGGCTATCAGGTAGCCTGATAGAGATAGCGTCCCCAATCCTTCCGGCTTTTCACCTTGCGGTTTCGAAGCCAGGGGATGGCTGACGGTCGACGCGGCTCATCGAGCAACTCCATCTCCGCCTCTTCCAGCGTCATATTCTTCTTCTTGCGATTGCAAGGCGCACAGGCACAAACGCAATTGGTCCAGGAGTCTCCACCGCCTCGGCTGCGAGGCATGATATGGTCGATCGTGTCTCCGTGCTGACCGCAATACTGGCAGATGTGAGAATCGCGCTCCAGGATGTTTCGACGGCTCAGAGGCACCTCTTTGAAAGGGCGCCGGATGTAATAGTTCATCCGAATGACGGAGGGAAGATCGTGTGCCTGCTCGGCCGAACAGATCAGTTCACCATCCACCGTCTCCAGCATTTGCGCCTTGTCTTTGTAGAGCAGCTTAATAGCTCGACGCAACGTGGTCACGTTGAGATATTCGTAGCTTGCGTTGAGTACCAGTACCGAACCGTTCACCTTTCGTCTCCCAGAGCTTCGCGACTCGCCGAGGCCAGACCGCGTATTTTTCCTCACATATCAAAGCACGGTGATTTCACCCTGTCAACGTTGAAAGGTTGACAGGCGGCACTCCGGGGGTCCAAAAACGACCCAAGGATCGCGTAGAGTCTCGCTGCGTCGAGCTGAAGCCAAAGGCCTCGTCGCCCTGCTGGTCGAAGCCTTTCTTCAGGACTTTTTACCGTGCAGGAATCAACAAGCTCATTCACCCACAGCGAAGAGACTCCGCCTATCAAGCTCAGCGTCTTAGACGAATCGACCGAAGGCGACGAAGAGCTACGCCTTGAGATGATTGAGGCGTTCCTCAGCGACCTGAACAAATCGTTTACCAATATCGACCAATCCCTTGGCGCTGGTGATTTTCAGCAAGTGAGAGCCGAAGCACACGCTCTGAAGGGGTCGGCCCTCTATTTCGGTGCAGACAGATTTGAGCGACTGGCTGAGAATCTAGAACAGGTGAGCAAGCGGTGTGACCAAAATGAGATTGAGAGCGCGGTAGAGGACTGTCAAGTCGAGTACCGGAGAATCACCCGCTTCTTCGAGGCACTCATCGAGTCCGAAGGGTAGTCCGCGAGTTTCGTGCTATGAATCAGACTCGACCTGCGGTGGCGGCAAATGGATAGAATACCTCGAAAACCGCGTCTGAGTATTTTGGTGGCCGAGGACACTTCGGTTCAGCGCCTCGCCTTGGGCAACATGATTCGCAAACTCGGCCATGATTGCTTACTAGCTCAAGACGGCCACGAAGGCTTGGAAATCTGCCAAATCGCCATACCGGATGTCATCATCTGTGACCTAGAAATGCCCAGAATGAACGGTCTTGAAATGTGCAAGCAGGTGCGAGCAATCCCATCCAAGTCCTATCCCTACTTCATTTTTTTGTCGGCCCACCACGATCTGGATAGCGTGGTGGCGGGGATGCACGCGGGGGCTGACGACTATCTGGGGAAGCCGGTCAGGGGTAAACAGCTGGAAGCTTGCCTCATCGCGGCCGAACGAGTGACTTCCCTACACAAGGCGCTAGCCTCCAGAACTGCTGAACTGGAGAAACTCAATGAGCAGCTGTACCGGCAGTCTCGTCTTGACCCTCTGACGGGTCTGTGGAACAGACTCGCCCTCTCGGAGGACCTCAGGGCTTACCAGGATAGGGTGCGACGCTACGGGGCTCTCTACTGCTTCGCTCTGCTGGACGTGGACTACTTCAAGAAATATAACGACCACTACGGCCATCAAGCTGGAGACGACGCGCTGTCAAGAGTCGCCGGACTGATAGCGGGAACGATTCGGTCCAGCGACCGGGCCTACCGATACGGGGGTGAGGAGTTCTTGATCTGTCTCTCCGATCAGACCACGGATTCTAGCTTTCACGCGCTCGAACGCATACGATGCCTCATCGAGGGGGAGGCCGTTCCCCACGTACAGAGCGAAATGGGGGTCGTGACTATCTCTTGTGGCGTGGCCCAGTTCGGGCCCGGTCCCATGGGCGATGGGGAAGCCGTTCTTCAAGCGGCTGACCGGGCTCTCTACCAAGCAAAAGAGGTCGGCCGCAACAGGGTCGTTTTAGCCCCTGGTTAATCGTCTGTTTTCTGGATAATGTTCTCTAACACCAATCCCAGCTGCTCGCGTAGCGGCTCACTCTCTTCCTCCAGGACTCCTCGCAAATAAGCTATTTTTTCGCGCTCGTGTCTTTCGCAGCTTTGCTCCAGGGCTTCGCACACTTTCCCCATCCGCACGGCTCCAAGATAGTTCGACTTTGATTTCAAAGTGTGGGCCGCGCGTCGGGCCTTCTGTACTGCATCCCGGTCCAAAGCCTCGCGCAGCTCTTGGCGGCCGTGCAGAAAATCCTTTAGAAACGACTGAATGACCTCTCTCGCGACTTCCGGGTCCTGGCCGACGACGTCGAGCAGACGGTCTTGGTCCAGCTGACCGTAGTGGTCAAACGTCGGCTCCCCCGGAACCGGGCCAAGAAAGCGTTCCAGACAGTTTCGAAGTGGTTCACGCTTGAGCGGTTTAGCCAGAAATCCAGCCATTCCGGCCCTGCTGCAAGCCTGTCGCTCCTCCTTTGTCACACCCGCGGTCAAAGCCACGATCGGCGGCGCATCCGGGTTGGCCTCTCGAATCTGCCGGGCAGCTGATAAACCGTCTAGCACGGGCATCTGGCAATCCATGAGTATCAAGTCGTACGACTCTCGGCTAGCCGCATCGACTCCTTCCTTACCGTCGGTCGCCATATCGAAGGTGTAGCCTTCCCTCTCCAGCAGTTTCGCAATCAAAGCTCGATTGACCCGACTGTCATCCACGACCAAAATTCGACCCTTGGCGGTGGGATTCTCGATCATGGTGTCGGCGGTAATAAGAGTTGTGGAGGGAGCCGAACCGGTAGAGTCCAGCCCTTTGAGCGCAGCGAGAGTCTGGTAAAGAGCCCTTTGTTTTATCGGCTTCGTGAGGTAGCCGTCGAATCC
>Ga0208701_100225_pt1 | contig 24480 bp, 18 predicted proteins | sample DeeseametaMP1482_FD_184188 | JGI IMG/M metagenome (GOLD analysis project Ga0208701, IMG submission 184188) | Marine microbial communities from the Deep Pacific Ocean - MP1482 (SPAdes) | ecosystem: Environmental > Aquatic > Marine > Oceanic | place: South of Fiji, South Pacific Ocean | collected... | reverse complement strand
CTCCAGCCGAGAGCGGCCCAGGTCTCTCCTCGAATGAGATCGTCGGTGAAATCAGAAGTGTAGCGCCTCACCAGAGGTCGCTGCTCCAGCAGAGACTGCTTGGCTCTTTCCAATTCCTTGAGGTCGGTGCTGTTCGGAGAAAGACCCAGGTGAAAGAGAGCCATTCCGATGGCGTCTCTCTTCTCGTCCAGGACCGTGATCCGTTTCTCCAGCGACTTATCCCAAAGCAAAGACCAGGATTTCGGGTTGGTGGTTATCTTCTTGGAGTTGTACCCCACCCCGGTCGTACCCCACAGATAAGGCACGCTGTATTCGTGCTTCGGGTCGAACGGCGGACTGTTGAGATGGGGAAGGTACTCCGGAGCCGTGATGTCTTTGGACAGCGGATAGAGAAGATCGTGACGAATCATCCTTCTCACCATATAGCCCGGAGCGACCACCAGATCGTAGCCGGTGACTCCGATCTTGAGCTTCGCGAACATCACGTCGGCCGAGGAAAACTCTTCGTAGTTGACCCGAATGCCGCTCTCTTTCTCAAAGTCCCGAATGGTGTTGGGAGCGATGAAATTGGACCAGTTGTAGAAGTTGAGAACCCGATCTCTCCCCCTGGCGCAACCCAGGCCGAGCGCCAGGGTTCCCATCAGGAAATGACGTCGGGACAGCTTCATCAGGTTTCGTCCGCCTTGATCAGTTGACCCACGGCGGGGCTCCAGGAAACGAAAAGCTTGTCACCGGATGAGTAGGTGGAACGGTTGTGAGAGTTCAGCTGTTCACAGGTAAAAGAGGTCCCGTCGACTAGCATGAGAGTATGCTTCATCGTCGCTCCGCCGAAGACACTGGAAAGGATCTCCCCTTCTAAGCAAGGCCCCTCTCCTTCGGGCTTGTCTTCACTCACGGAGAGAGACTCCGGCCTCACCATCCACAGATACTTTCCATCGGAGTCCGCGAGGTCTGTGGAGATGGGCGCGTCTTGATAAAAGGCGGTCTTGCTTTTCACCTCGATGGGCAGAAAATTGGCACTGCCTATAAACTCGGCCACGAACTGATTGGCCGGATGCTGGTAGAGCTCGCGAGGAGGGCTGACCTGCTGCAGTCGTCCCTCGTTCAAGACAGCGATGCGATCGGAGAGCAGCAACGCCTCCTCCTGATCGTGAGTCACCAGCACAAAAGTAATTCCCAGTCGCTTCTGCAGCGACTTCAACTCCAGCTGCATCTTTTTCTTCAACTTTGAATCGAGAGCCGCCATCGGCTCGTCAAGTAGCAACACTTCGGGACGATTGACGAGGGCCCGTGCCAGTGCGACCCGCTGTTGTTGTCCACCGGAGAGTTGGCGAACGTCACGCCGTTCGAACTCACTCATACTCACCAGTTGAAGCGCCTCTCTGACCCTGGTCTGAATATCGCTCTCCGGACATTTCTTGCGGCGCAATCCGAAAGCGATGTTTTCGAACACGTCCAGGTGAGGAAACAGGGCGTAGCTTTGGAAGACGGTGTTGACGTTGCGTTGATTGGGCGGAATCTGGCTAACATCGTTGCCGTTGATGATGATACGCCCCTCGGTGGGGGTCTCGAAGCCCGCTATCAGGCGCAAGGTGGTGGTCTTTCCGCAGCCGGACGGGCCAAGTAAAGAAAAGAACTCGCCCCTACCGATGGAGAAATTCAGCTCGCCCACGGCGGTGACATCGCCGAAACTCTTCACCACGCCTTCGAAAAGTACGGCACTATCAGAAATCTCAGTGGCCAATTAGATAGAGTGCAATCTCAATCGCGATGAGCAGAATGATGATGAGTTCAAGAAAGTGACTCCTTCGACTTTCGTTGATAGACACCACGAGCTGTGCCGTTTCCTTGAGAAGCTCCAGTTTGTGTTCTACTACTCTCATCCTTTGCGAAATCTCAAAATTGTTTCGCAAACCGTAGTAGAGCTGGTCCAGGCTTTTGGATTCCCAAATCACTTCCGGTGGATCCAGCACCGACACGTGGGCTAGAAGCTCTCGTCTCAACGACAGGCTTTTGCCCGTGTAGACGAGCATCTCCTTACCCTGAGGAGGCATTTCGCCTTTCACCATGCGGTCGGTGAGCACGGAGCTGCTATCGGTCAACTCGATGGTCTGATTTTCGTAGTGCTCGAGGGTGTTGGACTGGGCCATCAGCCACGCCACCAGGGCCAACTTCTCCCTCTCCGCGGAATTCACGGTGACTTTCTCGAATTCGACCTTCTCCGGCTTGTCCGGAGAGACCGTGAGATGGAAGTCATCCTGAATCTCTTCGTGGGCCTTGCCTACAAAGGGACGGAAGTCCAAGTCCGGGTTCATGCCCTCCGAAATGATGGCCACGTAAGAGCCAAACGGAAAGAGGTAATAAACGGCCGTCTCCGCCTGGATGAGAAGATAAGCCTTGGCAGGCGCCATGACCCCACCATGTTTTTCGGCCGCACCGATCAAATCAATTTTAGAGCCCAGGTGAACAGCCTTCATCCGGTAGGCACCGGGCTGAAGGAGTTGGGCCTTACTTGATTTTGACATCCGGGCTTATTGGGTGAAAACCGCTCCTCCCCTTTCCTGGTTCGAATCTTTCGCGAATGTCCGCTAGACCGTCACAGGAATCTCAACCGAGAAAAATGAGAATGGCCTCTTGCGTCAGCAAGTTGGCTGCCTTGGAGAATTACGGAATCTGACAAGGCGGAGAAAAGGCGCTCAACCCGCAAAGGTCGAGCGCCTTTTTACTTTGTCTCGGAGGAAGGCCCAGGTCAGGTCGCCGCCAGACTTGGCTTGGAGCTTCCCGGCCATGCCTGAGCGATCGCTTGCAGGTGACGGATGTCGGTCCCGCAGCAGCCCCCCAAGACCCTGAGATTGGGTAGCAGTCTCCGCAGCTCGGCAAGCTCCCGACCCAAAGCGTGGGGGTTTCCGCAATCTAGTTCCGTACACTCGTCTAGTTCCGCGTGGCTTTTGCAAGAAGCGTTGGCTCTCACGCCCAGAATTCTGCCGACCCACTCTTGTTCGGGATTGAGCACGGACTGGAAATGGGTCGGGTGGGCACAGTTGATCATGTAGTAGGCGGGATATCCACCCGAGTGTTCATCAACCGCCTCCACTGCTTCTCTCAGGGGCTGGCCGGTAGGCAGACGTCCGTCGGTTTCGACGGTAAAAGAAACGACAACGGGCAGCGACACGGCGCGGGCCGCTTCGGTCAGGCCCAAAGCCTCTTGGAAGTTTGTCATGGTGATGCCGGAGACAAAATCCACCGCCGTGTCCTTCAGCAGACTCAATTGATGACTGTGATAGTCGCAAGCTTCCTCGACGGTCATGGCCGCCCCCGGATCATAGCCGTCTCCGCGCGGTCCCACACAGCCGGAAATGACGAAAGGAGTCGCCTCGCAGTCGTACTGTTCTCGGATTTCCTCCAAGAATCGAATGGATTCAAGCGTCACATCGCTCAACTCTGGTTCGGATATTCCCAGTCTCTCCGCCCAATCGCGATTAGCTCGCCAGGTGAAACTCTCGAGCACAAACCCGTACTGATACTCCCGGGCAAGTCGGACATACGGCATGATGTATTCTCGTAGATGAACTCGGCCTTCTTCTGTTCTGATGAGTGGAAAGCTGGCAAAACACGGGAGGTCGACTCCCCGATTGAAAATCAGATCCGTCTCAAGCCCCCCGTCGGTCAAGAAAGTTTGTTCTTGCAGCTGGGGCAATTGGCTGCGATACCGCCCCGTGGATTCAGTTTGCATTTCACCACCTTAAGCTAGCTCCCGACATATATCGGTGAAGTAGTTCACAAGTGAACAAATCTACCGGGGTGACCGGAGGGTCTCGTTCACCGACATCAAACTGTTACATAAGCTGACCCTTGGTGAGGCGTGGCGGACCAGCGGCCTCAGAGGAGGCATTCTCAACCTCATGTAGAGCTACAAAGGAAAGAGGACAGTACCTCGGCGCAAGGTAACCCTCGGACCATGCAAATCATTCGCTTGAAACAGCTGTTGTTGATTCTATTTTTCTTGGGCGCGATGAGCAGCTTCGCTGTTGCCGAAGACTCGAGTGCCGAGAAAGTCCCCTCGGAGATCTCCGAGATTTTTTCAAAGTCTCTTTACAAGGACGCTCTCTGGGGGCTTCGTGTGGTGGACACGGAGAGTGGCAAAGTGCTGATCGACCTGGAGACTACTCACCCTTTCTACATCGGCTCGGTCCGCAAGGTCTTTTCCGTGGGTCTTCTGCTCAACGAAATCGGCGCCGCCCACACCTACGACACTCCGGTTTACCGTCAGGGTACGGTGGATGGGAATGGTGTCCTGAACGGCTCTCTGGTGGTGGTCGCTTCCGGCGACCTCACTATGGGCGGGCGCACGAAAGCGGACGGGACCCTGGATGTCACAGGAATGGATCACAACGAAGCCAACTCTCTGGGTGCCGCCGAGTTGAGCAAGCCGGACCCGCTGGACGGCTACCGCGAGCTAGCTCGCCAAGTGGCTCAGTCCGGTGTGACTCGCGTGACCGGAGACGTCGTCATCGACGACAGGCTGTTTCAGCCGTTCTTGTTTCGAGACGAATTCAAGGTGACTCCCATCTTCGTCAATGACGACGTTGTGGACGTCAACTTCTCTCCTACCGAGACCGGACGGCTCGCCCAAACGGAGTATCGTCCGAAGTCCGAGGCCCTTTCGGTGTCGAGCCGCGTGAGCACGGGAGCCGCAGGATCGGAGCTTGAGCTGGAGGTTGAGCCGGAACTTCCCCGTGACATAGGGACCCCGGGAGCCGAAGCCGTCGCGACCGGTGTGCTGCCGATCGATTTTCAGCCACCTTTCAACACCAAGCTCCCGCTGGTGCGAACGGTCCGCATCACCTCTCCCTCGAACTACGCTCGGACGGTCTTCGTGGAAGCTCTGGAAGACGAAGGTGTGGAGGTGGATGCCGAAACGGTCAAGCTCAACCCGACCGAACTGCTTCCGGAGAAAGACTCTTACCGGATGAGCGAACAAGTCGCCCTCTTGACCGGGTCTCCCTACGGCGAGGTAGCACGATTCATTCTCAAAGTGAGTTACAACATCGGCGCCGACACCAGCCTGGTTCTGCTGGGTCTGACTCAAGGAGTCGACAATATGAGCGCAGCCCTCGAGAAAGAGAAGGCGATCCTGGCCTCTGAGTACGGCCTGGACCCCTCGACATTCCATTTCGTGGACGGAAGCGGCGGCGGAGAGAGCACAGCGACCAACGAGACCGTCACCAGCATGCTGATCGGGCTACTGAATTCTCCCCAGAGGGAAGTCTTGATGAAGGCTCTCCCTACTCTGGCCGTCGACGGCAGTCTCGGATTTGTGACCGACTTTAAAAAAGATCCTAGTCTGAGCGGTGCGGCCGGAAACGTCCACGCCAAGACGGGGACTTACGTGGGGCCCGGCCCGAGCGGGATGGTCGTAAAGGGGCAAGGCTTCGGTGGATACGTGAAAACCCGCGGCGGTCGCACACTCGCTTACCACCTGACGGTGAACGGGGTCCCTATTAGCACCATCGAGGATCTAACCCAGATCTTCCAGGACCAGGGCACTATTTCTGCTCTGCTTTGGCGGGATTACTAGGTTCGAGCAGTCCGGCCTCAAAGAGGTAGCGGGCTAGCAGCATCCCGCCTTCAGGAGATGGATGCCAGGTGTCGTCGGGCTCTTGTCTGAGCTGCGGAAATTTCTCGGCGTCGGCCGGCAGAACCTCGATCGGGTCGAAGTATCTGAGGCCGAGTTCCTGGAAGACCCTCAAAGCGTTTTTCCGTGAGTTCTTCTCCCGCTCCGACCATTCGTCGAGCGGACTCAGAATAGGAAAGAGAACCACCGAAAAACGGGCGCCTTGCTCTTCCGAGAGCCTACGGAGTTCGGCCAGGTCTTGGCTGACCTCTTCCGGCCTGCGTTCGTATTCGGCAGCGCCCTGCTGGAGCCAGAGACGATAGAGCGCCGTCCGGCCGATAAACGGCAGTGGAGCCTGAACCGGCTCGCGACTGGGGATATAAAGGACGATCTCTCCGTTTTCTTTTTTTGCCACCGGAGTCAGCTGGAAGTCGTTATTGTGGAAGGTCAGGACGACCTCGTCGGGATGGACGTTCTTGTTGTAGCGGCGAAAAAACTCCAGGATCTGCGCGGTGTTGAACGCTCCTACTCCGGCGTTCCAATACTCATAATCGGCATCTCCGTAGAGCTCCCGCAGTGCCTCCACGATCTTCCCGCGGTGGGTGACCGAATCCCCGATGAACAGGATCCGTTTTCGGTCTCCCTTCTCATCAACGTCGTATTCGTTGGCCAAGCAACCGTAGGGACCGTACTCGCCTCCCTGCCCTACTTTGGGAAAGAAGCCGAGGTCTTCATCGAAATAAAGCTGGTCGAGAGTGCCATCCGCCATCGGCATAGAGAGGGCCGAGTTTTCTTTCGGCAGTAGCATGCGAGCCCCCAGCTCGACGACCACCAGCGCCATCGCCACGCCCACTAGCACGAGTGCTAATCTCTTCAAAATCTTGTTCATTGGAGGTGTTTATTCTGCTACACGAGTGGACTCGTTCCCTACTCAGGAACTGCCATTCAGCAATAAAACCAGGAGTTCGTCGCCACTCAACCAGGTCCAACACCGGTCCGCTCCGCATCCGTCAAAGAAGCCGATAGCCTCAGAACCCGCCGGCTGCGCCTCGGCCGGTTCCTCACCGAAACGTGTGCCATCCACCAAGAAAAGAAAGTCCGGAGTCACCGGCAAGACGACGTCATCCACCGGAAAGCAGGTGAAGAACTCGTCGACCACCCGGGACACCTCGCTTTCGGGGTAGCGTGTGTCGTACCAGCAAGGCCCGGTGTTCAACAAATCCTTGAGTTCGCACCTGAACTCCTCGGGCTGCCGCGCCTCCAAAAAATTCACCGGATCACCCGTGTAGCAACGACCCGGCAGGGGCACCGGCTTGCAGTCCTCATCGTAGGTATGGAGGTTTTCCCAGTCGCGCTGAAGGTCGGATTCGCGGAGCGCCTGCTCGAAAGTCGCGCTCGCCACGTATCGTTGGAAGCGCTCCCTGAGACTCCCCTCTTCCTTGGGCGCTCTCAGGAGATGGCTATTACTGTTAGCCACCTTGTCAAAGGCTGTCAGAAGACCGTCCGCCTTTTTATAAAACTGCTCGTCCATCAGTCTTTCTGAGCTAAGGGCTCGCAAAACGGGTCCCCCGGTTGGGGACGACGCAGTTGGAAGGCCGGTGAGTCTAGCTCTTCGTATTTCTCATTTCCTTCAGTGATTCTCAACTGTTTGTCGAGCGGCGGCTTGAGGACCTCCTGCACGACCCCCGAAGGCCATCGGATAATCAAGCGATCCACGGACGAAATCCGGCCAAGTCCGATCTCTTGACGCAGCGGGGTGTGGCCGAAACTGCTCACCATTCCTACCGCTCGATGAAAAGAGCGGTCTTGGGTGACCACCTCGATGCGAGCACCCACTACCTGAAAATCGCTTTTCAGAGTGAGGTAGAGGCGATGGTTGTCGTTTCCCGGGTTCATAAACAGAGAGTTGGAGAAGGCGTCTCCCACAAAGTTTCCGCCCATCTGGGCGTAGATATCCTGGTCTCCATCGTTGTCGAAGTCGCAGAACACGATGCCGTGGCCTTTTTGAAGATGTCCCAATCCGTGCCGGAAGGTCACGTCGTCGAACTGTCCTCCCCGGTTCTGGAGCATCAGGTTGGGAACCAGATGGTCGTAAAAGGCCGAACCCGTGCCCAGGTACATATCGAGCCAACCGTCGTGGTCCAAGTCTCCGAAGCTCGCTCCCATGGTGGACATGACAGCTGAAAGACCCACTTCATAGCTGACGTTGGTGAAGCTTTGCCCCTGGTTATTACGGTACAAGGCGGTCCGACCAGCCGGTCCGTTGAAGCCCAGGAACCGGCTGACTTCGCTGTCGACCTCGGTCTCGTAGCAGGCCACGAAGAGGTCTTGCCAGCCGTCGTTGTCGTAGTCGAAAAACCAGCAAGCGAACCCCCGGTAGGCGGGCCAGTCGATCCCCATCTCTTGACCGACCTCTTCGAAAGTGGCGTCTCCGCGGTTTCTGAAGAGGAGGTTGCGGCCGCGAAACTTATCGGGAACGTTTTTGTAGGTGAAGTCGGTGCAGAAGAGGTCCAGATCGCCGTCGTTATCGATGTCGGCGGTGGCCACTCCCTTGGCGTAGACCAGGCCCTCCACACCCGCCTTCTCGGCTTGCTCGGTGAAGGTGCCGTCGCCGTTGTTGAGATAGAATTCGTTCGGGTGGCGCTCCTGGGTTCCGTCTTCGTGGGTGATGGTCTCGTTGCCGATAAAGAGATCGAGCTTGCCGTCGCCGTTGAAGTCGCCCCAGCAGGCCGTCCCGGTCGGGTGACCAACCCCGGCCAGACCTGCTTCCACCGTGACATCAGTAAAGTGTCCCTTGCCATCGTTTCGCAGCAAAGAGTTTCTCACTGTTCCGAGTTCCCGCAGGAAGGCGCCTCGTAGCAACAAGACGTCCTGGTCGCCGTCGCCGTCATAGTCGGCCGTACGCACGTTGAAGGCTCCGGTTTGGTCTTGCAAGCCGGCCTCTAGCGTGGAATCTTGAAAGGTCCCGTCTCCAAGATTGAGATAAAGGCGAGTGGGTTCTCTGAAATCGCAGCTGGCGCTGAGAATATCGATGAGACCGTCGCCGTTCATGTCTTCGGCCGCCGCACCACCGGCCAGATTCTTCTCGATGATGCCCACTCCGGCCGCCACATCCTCGAAGACCAGATTCGGGTTCGTCTCTGCTCCGGTCAGTTCAAGTCGATACTCTTCCGGCACGAGTTCCGGGTATTCTCCCAACTGCATGGCCGCGATATTCAGGAGCCAGCGTCGGGAGCGATAGAACGAAAGGTCGGTGGGGTTGTCTTTGCGGGCGTTGAGATAGAAGAGAAGATCGTCGAAAGCGGACCGGGCGGGACGCTGGTCGAGATGAACGGTCTTCTCATCGAGCGGAAAGATGCAGCTGTTCTGGTTTCCTCGCAGGACGCAGTTTCGCACCTCGCCGAGCCGCAGATAGACCAGACCTCGCTCCGCCCGCATCTCCGGAAGTTGAGCCGGCTCCGCCAATTCCACGGCCTTCTCGATAGCTGTTTTCGCCTCTTCGTTGTGATTGAGTCGAAGATGCTGCTGGGCCAGACGCCGCCATAATTGGGACTGTTCGGAAGTCGGAAGTCCGTCCTTCTGGAGGGCATCTCTGGTCTCGTCCAGGCGTTGCTCACCGAAACACCAGTTGTCGCTCTCGGCCAACGACTGCCAGACTTTTCGGAACTCCTGATTGTCTGGTGGAGGCGAAGTCTGCCGGCAGCTAGCCAGGCTAAGAACGAGGAAGAATAAGAGAAGGAGGCGCTTCAATTTGCCTCAGCGTGGCGGAATATCAACGCGTTGCCGTTTAAGTTGTGGACCACCGTGAGTCCAGGCCTCCCTCTTAGGCCATCCACAAGCTCGCTGATGCCCGGAGTTCGATGAAATCCGTAGTCTTGAAACACCACCACTCCGCCGTTGTTCATTCGTGGCCAGACCCATTCGAAAACGTCCTCGGCCGACTGCTTGGTGTCCACGTCGATGTGACAAAGACTGAAGCGTCGGTCCGCGATTCGCACGCTGGTTTCCTCGGGAAAGACACCGCACAGCAGTTCGAAATTCGAAACCCCGAACTGCTCCAGCCGCGCGGTCACCTCTTCCGGTCCGGCATCGCTCAGCTCCCCCTCGGAGTTGTGGGGATCGCAAGCTCCGATCTTCACCAGCCCGGCAAAGCTATCGCAACAAAACAGCTTGGCCCCGGAATCAACGGAACGTAGCGCTCGTCCTAGAATCACCGAAGAGCCTCCCCGCCAGACTCCGACCTCCAGGACATCTCCGGATTCAGCGCCCTTTTGCTTGCCCAGGGTCCACAGCTCCCAGCACTGATAGAGGCTGACCAAACAGTCTTTCTTTAAGGCTTGGTAAAGCTCCATAAACTCAGGGTCGCTCAGCCAGGGCGCGTAGGTGGCAAACGGCACGGCCAACTGATAGCGCTGGCGAGTCCATCGGCTGAGAGTGAGCGAAGCTTGATTGAAGATCGAAACCAGCCCGTGGACGGGGTCGCGTAGGAGGGTGCGGATGAGAGAGGGCTTCACGGGGCTAGATGCTCAGAAGCCTTCGTCTTCTTGCTTGAGGCGCTGCGTTTCCATCTCGGGGTTCAGGTCTTTAGAAAGTACAATCAACAACAACAGTGCCTCCGTACGCCGCCGCAGCGTCTCTTCGTCAAGAAAGGTATGGCGTCGCTCGACTGACATATTCATTGTATAGCATAACCTGCACCTGGATTGTCTACTCCGGATAGGAAAACCTAAAATCATCCACCACCGACAGATGGGGGCCCAGAACGGAGATCGCCATATCTCGATTCACCCCCGGAATCATCCGCAGCCGAACCCGGTCTCCGTCGAGTTGGTGAGACTCCACGACGGGCTGATCCAGGATCTCATTCCACTCCCCTTCCCGAAGCTGCACCCGCGCGGCCACCTCCACCGGACCCTGGTACCAGGAGACAGGACGGCGGGCCACTTCCAAGCCCAGCAGACTGGATAGCTCCAAGGGAGTCGTGTCGGCCGTGAGGGTGACCGTGGTCAGGCAGTAGCCGGTCTCGGATTGAAACAACTCGCTTTCCGGAGTGAAGGGACCGGGTAACGGGGCAACTCGACCGACCGACACGATGTAGACCTTCCATCCCGCCTTCAACGGCTCACCGGCATAGACTATCGTGTTGACCGCGTGGGGTCGAAAACGAGAGTCGGGGACGAGTTGGTAGCGCGCTGCCGGTGACACGATAACGCAGGCGAGCGCAACGATTCCCACGATCCGATTCCGAGCCCACAGTAGGGGTGTCGACAAGGCGACGAAGCCAGGCAAGAGGTCGAGAGCGACGATATCGGAGGCGCCTGTCTTCCAGAAGAACATCGAACCGGCGTAGAGGAGAGTCGCGCCTCCCCCCACCATCCATCCCCGGCGACCGAACAAGAGCCCGCAGAACACCGGCACGGCAGCCCAAACTTCGGGAATCAAGAGGCCACCGTCGATCAGGCATTTCACCAGGACGAAACTGCACAAGACAAAGCTTACGGACCGACCGGGCCTCTCATTTCTCAGCCAGTGAACACAGCTCAGGGTACAAGCGCCGATGGTCAGGAGGAACAGGACAAGCTGGAGCCACAAAAGCGGCTGGGGAAAGATGGCCCCGAACGCATACCCCACGTCGGTCGTCTCGGCCAGCTGCTTAGGGAGGGCACTGAGCATCGCCTTAGCGGTGTGAGTGTGGTCCAGCCGACTCATGGTCCAGAAGCCGTCGCGGATGACCGCCGACCAGTCGTTGACGTTTAGCTCGTAGCTTCGGCAGTACCAAAGATACTGGATGAGGTTGCCGACAAAAAGCACGGGCAAAAGCGCGGCGAATCGGTAGCTCCAGCGTGCCGACACCGGCGGCCACCACTTCACTAAAAGAGATAAGAAGAACACGAAGAGCAGAAAGAGCAACGTCTTGGCCAAGCTATGACCTAAGGCGATGATGTCCACCACATATTTGACTCCCAACCCGAACAGGGTCGAGAACAGGCAACCGGCTATCAGCAGCGCAACAGCGCCGCCCATCAAAGTGGAGCGACTCAAGGAACCACCCTTTTCCAGCTCACCTCGTCCGGTACGGTGTAGGTGAGGTCGACCCGTCTGGTAGGGAAAGGTCCGATCGGGAGAAGGTCGCAAGCCACGTTGGTCTGTGCTCCGGGGATGAGCTCCAGTACCAACCTCGTGCGGTCGGCCTCCTCTTGAAACGAATACCGCAGGACGATGGGGTTGTGGAGCCACTCTCTCGGATCTTCCATTCGAAACGGACCCTCCACCACCACGTAGCCCGGCTCCTGATACCAGACGACCGGAGTTCGCAAGACGTTCAGGCGATAGAGGCGGCAGAGTTCGAAGGGCGTCGTCTCACGAGCCAACTTCAGTCGACTGACGCTCAAGCGGTTCGCCTTGAGAGTCCCGAGGATCTGACCAACTTCACAGTCCTTCAGCTCTCCCCTATGAACGATATGCACGGTCCACCCCTGTTCAAGGACAGAGGAGCCGTATTCCCAGGTGGCCAGGCTGAACGGCGGGGTCTGCTGCACGGAGTAGAGCTTGTAGGTCAAGATCGGAGCACCCAGGAAGGAGATAGTGGCCACCACCGCCCCGACCCAGGCGCCTGGGCTCGTCCCCCGTCTGGCCTTTTCGAAAAGCAGAGGCAAGCTCAGCCCTAACATGGCGATACCGAGCCGAAGCAAGTTATGGACGAGACCTTTGTCCGCTTCGATCAACAGAGCGGTGGTCGTCAGCAAGAGGGAAAGCGCCAGCACCGCACGCCGGCGAGCCCCTTTCAAGAAAACCAACGCCAGAAAAGCCAACCTCCCGGCATCCGGCAAGGAAAACGGTCCTCCGTCGACCACTCCTTTCACCAGCGGGTAGAGTCCCAGGGCCAGAAACACCGTCTTCTCCGGGGTCAGTCTTCGACCGTAATACTGCATCAGGAGCACACTCATCACGCACACCACCAGAAAAACGAGCCCGTGGAAGAGCAGGAGCATCTTGGGGTAGACCGCTACAAAGGGAGCGCCGGCATCGAAGCCCTGTCCGAGATAAGGAATGAGAGCCGACAGGGCGGCTTTGCAGTTGTGGATATGCTCCAGCCGGGTGGAGGACTGCATCCCGTCGTAGACCAGGACCGAGCGCTGGTTCAGCGGCAATCCGAAAAGCCGGACGTAGTAGACGTATTCTGCCAGCACCAGAGTGTAAAGAAAAGCCAGTCCTCCGACAAAAAAGCCGTTCCACCTCGGCTTCCAAACCGCGGGAAAGGGCTGAACCGCCGAGAGAACGGTGAGGAAGAGGACCAACAAGACCGCTTTGGCCCCGCTGAACCCTCCGGCGAAGTGATCGAGGGTATACTTCACCGCGATCATCACTTTGGGATAGAGCAGCATACCGAGCAAGACGGCCAGGAGCCCGCCCGTTCTCAGGACCGCCTTCATTTCTTCCAGTCTCCGGGCGGTTTTTCGTACTGCAGACGAAAGGTCTCAGCGCCGTAGAGCGAGGGGCCGAAAGCGTCGGTGGCGGTATTGATAGTGCCGCCCGGATACATCTCCAAGACCAGCCGATTTTCTTCCTCGAGATAGCCGGTGACGAGCGGACTTGTCCGCCAAGATCTGTCTTCGGGAAGCGGCTGGTGTCCCTCGATCACCATGTAGACCGGACCCTGGTACCACTCCACCGGTCGTCTCGTGATGTTGAGTCTGTAAACGTCGCAAAGCTCCAGGGGAGTGGACCGCCGCAGGAGCTTCACTCGACTCATCCGGACCTGATCGCCCACGTGGGTCTCCTCCACCGTGGAATCTTTAGTGAGCACTCCGGAGAGATCGTGGCCCGAGATGAGGGTGACCGTCCAGCCTTCTTCCAGGGGCTGGAAGGCATATCGGAGGACCGATGGAGTGGTGGGCAGTCGATTGTTCTCCACCACCTGAAGATATTGAAGAGCCGGCAGCAGAACCAAAAGCGACATCCCAGCCAGGCAACCAAGAAGATATTTGCGAGAGGCGTGGGCTCTGCTCCAAAGCAAGGGCAGAGCGAAGACGATGGTGGCTGTGGCAAATCGCCAGGCGTCGACCCAGAAATAGGCTATCCCCGAGAGGACAAAGTTGAGCCCCAGAAGTGAGAGTGAAATGATGGCGCCGCGCTTGGCCGAGTATCCAAGAAAGTAAAGAAAGAAGGGAAACGCGGCCAGAGTCTGGGTGTCCAGCGGTCCGCCGTCCACCGAGTTCTTAACCATCGAAAATGTGACCAGGGCGAAGCTGATGGAAGCCCACAGTCGTCCTCTCCGGGCGTAGCCTTGAGCGCACAAAAACCCGGCTATACTCACCAGCAAGAAAAGCGCGGCGTGACACCACCTCAAACCTGCCGGAAAAACGGCAAGAAAGGACCGCCCCATCTCAAAGCTCTGCCCCGTATAGTCGAAGAGCGTGGCCAAAGCCACCTTCGACTCATGAATGTGCTGCAGACGAGTGGCCGACATCATACCGTCGGAAAGACAGACCGTGCGGGGTAGAATCGGCAGGTCCGTCTTTTGGCAGAAATAGAGGTGCTCGGCTACCGGCAAACAGTAAAGCAACGCTAAACCGACCAGAAATGCGGGAGTCCACTTCTTGCTCCAGAATGGGGGAAAAATCATCAGCAACGACAGCAGACTCAGGCTGAGGAAAAGAAGTCGGACTTTGGCTCCACTCAAGCTAATGGCGAAGCTGTCGACCACCAGTTTGCAGACAAGGAGAAAGAGATTTGACTGAAAGGTGAGCCAGAGCGCAAACAGCGCTATCATCATCAGAGCAATCGCGCGCAGCTTCATCGCTCGCCCAGGACAGCCCGCACCAGATGTCCGACCACCAGGTGACATAAGCCGCAATAGACCAGACCGGAAAGGACGAGGGCGCCGCTCAACGGGAAATGCAGAGCGTAAAAAAGACACGCCCCCAGGATAAAATCGATGTGGTCCCAAGGCAGATGACGACCGCCTCTGGGGATCCCACGCCGGCGCTTCAGCAGACTGTTCGCCACCATACCGAGTTGAGCGCCGAGAGCCAGAACGACAGCCTCTTCCAACCTCCCCTGAAAAGCCCCACAGAGCATACCCGCAGCCAGCGCCCGAGGCAGGCTCGTGAGACCGCGCCCCTCGCCGATGATACGCTGACCGCCCACTCGGCCGCGCAGATCGAGCGGCACCACCACCGAAGTTCCGTAGAAGTGACCGGTGAGAAAAAGCATCAGGTTGGCCGCCATCGCCGGCAAAAAAAACAGCAAGACTTGCTCGAGCGGCAGCATCGTCTTAGGTCGCCAAATTCTTGATGGAAGTGTAGAGGCTCAAGGCTCCCAGCAAACCCAACCAGCCTCGGACGGTAAGATGGAACGCTCCCTGGCCCTCAGAGAAGGCCGACGCCAGAGCCACCAAGCCCCATAAAAAGAGAAGCCACTTCCCCCAGAGTGCCCACTCTTTTTCAGTCCAGTTCACAACTTAAGAGTTTCCTGGGCCTCAAGGCTCTCCCTGCCGGTACCGGACCTCCGTCACTCCGAAACGGCGTTGAAGCTCTTCCCCGTAGATCTCGTAGAGCTTGATCGAGCCGAGACGCTGGGGATGGAGTTCGAAGTAGTACGGATTGGCAAAGAGTTGGTCGTCGATGTACCAGGGCCCGACCAACTCCTTGCCGTCCGCTCGGATCTCGACCTCGTTGTCGACTCGACGTACTTCAAGCTGATGCTCCACTGATTGGTACTCAAAGCTGATCGTGGATGTGAGCGGCTTCCACAGGGGCCAACTTCCCAACGCCACCGCGCAGACCAGGGCCGTGCCTGGTAGTATCGGTCGAATCGCCCCCTCATACTCTCTGCTGAAAAGGGCCGCCAGCAGCGTCCAGGCAAAGATCGTGGTGTCGAGTTCGGAGTCGTGCAACCCCTGAAACCCCACAAAGAGCATCAGCCCTCCGAAAAGCGGGCGGTTGTGCCGAATCAGCAAAGGTAGAAAGAGAAGACTCCCGACTCCCCAAAACCCGCTGGCCGGCACCGCGAAAGAGAGGACCCTCAGGACCCCGTCCCGGGGCTTGAACCCGAGCAAAGTGAAGAAAAAAAGAAGCCACCAGAAACGTCCGGCTAATCTGAAGTCCAGAGTAACCAGGTAGAGTTCGACGAACAGGACCACGAAAAGCCCAAAGATCGGCCAGCGGCTCTCCTTCCCTCTCCACTCCTCTAGCGAGACTGCCAGGGCGGCTAGCCCCGACAGATACAGCAACCCCTGGATGAAACTTTGAGAAAAGTAGGGCCAAGCAATCAGCGGCGCTCCCAAGAAAGTCTCCTCTGTTCGACTATGAATCCCACCCGCGAAAAACAGGCTGGAGAAAAAGAGAAAGTGGCCGAGTCCCAGGACCGTCCTTATGTTTCGAGGCTCATTCATGGAGAACCCATCGGTTTCCACCCCAGGGGTTGAAAGCGGGCACCTTCGAGCCTTCCAGCACGAAGACGTCGACTTCTTGACCTCTGTTGAGAGCAGATTTCATCTCCGCCTTCAGCTGGTCGGGCTGAAGGCGCCTGAGGAAATAGGAATAGAGATAGGGATCGCCGATGGTACGAAGGTGAGCCTCGGTGAAGTAGGCGGGAGAGACTCTCACTCCGCCGATAGGAACGGGCTCCAGCAGATGCTCTCGTGGCTTGCCGTTCCGGCTCAGCAACACTTCCGTGGTTGCGTCGTAAAAGCCGTGGCGAGGATAGCTCCGGTGGACCTCCAGAAGGTAGGGCACGCCGTCCTTCCAGAACTCGGCTCGAAATCGAACCTCCCGATTGGCGTCAAACATGTTGCCGATGGAGAAATAGCGACCTTCGGCGGTCAGTCTTTCGTCGCCCGAAACAAGGTAGGGTGTCCAGCCGATCAAGAACGTGAATCCCAAAAGGAAAGCTCCGGGGATATCCCTTCTCCGCCTCTGGAAGTTGGCTTGCACCGGACGGTCCAGGGGCCACAACACGAGATAGCAAAGGGGCAGCATGAGGAGCGGGTATCGAAACCCCACGATAAAACCGGAATAGAAATGAAAAGCAAAGAACGCCAGCACCGAAAATCGGCGCACACCTTTCCAGGGCGCAAACCAACACACCGGACCCAGGAACTCCAAAACAACCACCGAGCACGAGGCTACCAACAAGACTCCAGGCGAAGAGCCGAGCAGCGGAAGTCCGTCGGGGACGGATTGAAAGTATTCACCGTGGAGCCAGCTTTCGTTCAGCTTTCCCAGCCCTGAGAAGAAATAGATTTGGGCCATCGCCAGCTGCAGCCAGAATCGGGAAGCCCCAAGGGCTAGCAAGATCGCCATCAAGAAGTGCATGTGGTGGTAGGTCGAAAACAGTCTCAGGTCGAGAACGTAGAGATAAAGCTTTCCGCCAATCACGGGCCAAAGCAGAAGGCGTGCGCGCTCTTTCGAACTCTCCGAGCAGCTGAAAAACAGCCCGGCGAGGGCTGTGAAGGCCAGGGCTTGCAGGACGAGTTGCACCACCGGACCCGGCAATCTTGGAAGCCAGGTCAATCCCCAAACGGGTAAGCTGTTGAGTTCTTCCAACCCTTCAGCCGAAAAGGAGTGAGGAGTGGCGTACCACCACCTGAAGGAGAGCAGAAAGTAGAAGTGAGCCCAGGCCAGGAGAGCTCGAGAGCGGGACTCCGGGCTCATTTCCCCCGTTTGAGGGCGGCCAGACAGACCATCAGCCCAAACCCGCCGACCCAAAGTCGCAAAACCAGGCTTCCGGGACCGCTCGAACCCTGCGCTACCAAAGCCAGCGTCAGACAAGCCATGCCGCTACACAAAAAGAGCGCGCGTCCCACCTGGGCCCAATCCTGGTCTGCAAGTTTCACGCCCTAGGGCGTGTCACTATTCAGCGTTTTTTGGTTCAGAAAGTACATTTTTGTCTCCTTGGAGTGAAAATTTACGCCTAATACCGGGCGTATTTAAGAAAATTTTCGCTTCAAGGAGGCGAAAATGGACGCCTGAGGCGGAAAACGCTGAATAGTGACACGCCCTAGACTTCCTGAACGCCCCTGAGGACCCTGCGTTGAAGGCGAGTTTCGGGGACCATGGAACCAGCCGCGGATGGAATGCGTCTGGCCAGGAGTGATGCTCCGGCGGGGCAAATCACGTCGGACACCGAGGAGGTTTCATGGTTACGTTTGCTAGACATCGGTTGATGTATCTCTTACTTTCCCTGGCTTTGCTCGCGGGATGCGGCTCAAACTCTGATGAGGATGTGCTGGTCGGCCCGGCCCCGGCGGCGCCTCAGAGTCGCCAGATTGTTCCGGACCGCGCCGAGCTTCATTTCGCCGTCCTCGAGGGAGAACTGAGTGAACTCGTTCCCTCGCGCGAGCATGAAATCTTCATCGACCCGGCCAAGTTTCGACTACCCACCGGTCAAGCGCTGCTCAAGCTGACCGCCCAGCACGAGGCGGATAAATCCGTCCGGATTGTCTCCGGCCCGGTCTTTATCCCCGCAGGCAACGGTCTGCTCGGTTTGGTGCAAGCCGGCTCGTCCTATCGATTCACAGTCAGCGGGCGCGGAGAGTATCGCGTCTTGATAAGTCTGGCCGGCGACGTTGATGGCGACGGTGACGTGGAAAGCTCCGATCTCGCCCTCTTAGACGGCGCCTCTCAGTCCACCGACGACCCCTCCTCCCAGGCCGCCGACCTCAATGGTGACCAGCGGCTTGACTTCAAAGACTCGGATCTAGCCGACCAGAACCTCGGCCATTCCACAAGCCTTCGTCCCCTGGATGTCACCCTGAGCCTCGACCCGGTTCACGAACCGTTAGCGCCGATTGGCGAGACCGAGCAGCCGATAGCTTGGCTGCGAGGACAAGTCTCACCGGGAGCGAGCGTGAGCATCCTGAAGACGGGGGACGTTCTGGCCCAGGCCGAGCCGATCAGCGTGGATGCGAATGGAGAGTTTGTCTTGGAAGCTCCGGTGACGAGCGGGGAGAACACTTTCACCGCCGTGGCCACGGACGAGTTCGGCCAGCGGGCCGAAAACGCGCTGGTTTTATCGAAGGTAGAGCAAGCGTCCGAGAAGCCGGCCGCCATCAGCGCCGACAAGCAGAACCGAATCTGGCTGCTGGACGTGCACGCCAACAACTACCTGTTTCGAGGGCCTCTTCCGCTCGACAAGACGAATGATGAAGCTGGTCGGGTCGATTTTCCCACCCTCATTCGGGTCATGAATCAACGCCTGCTCCAACAGGGGGCTCCCATAGAGACCCTACCCACCGAGTTCAAATTTACCGAGGTCGCGCTCATCACCAACCGTTCCACGACCAGCAAGAGCCACGGAGACGAAGGCTTCTCTCTCCACCTGATCTATCAGACGATCCTGGGCGGCGACCTGCCCTTCCCAGCCGACGACGAGAACGCTCCCGCGAGTCTCTTCACAAGGCCGCTCGACAATGAGGTGGCGGACGGCCCCGCTTTCCAACAGGCCGTGGACGGCAAGACCTACACCATCCATCCTAGCGTCAGCTGGCAAGCGCTGTCGGGCAACGGGGACAAGGTCACCACTCTACCGGGCAACGCCGAGGCCCTTCTCAAGCTCACCTTTCCTATCGTCTTCATCGCTCCCAACTCCGACACGAACCTCCGCCGGGATGCCCTCAGCAACTCCCTGTCCAACCTCACAGTAGCGACCCGCTACCTTCACGGCTTGATGGAGCAAGAGAGCGCGGACATCCCCCACATCATCTACTTCCATTGTGTCAACGGACACGATCGGACCGGCATGCTGGCCACCGCCTATGTTCTCAGCGCGTACGGCGAAAGCTTCGAGTTTGATCTTCCCACGGCGTACAAATACGGACAGATGGGACAGTTCTTGCCCGGCCAGGCACCGCAGGGGGTGGACGACGACATCAACTACTGGCAGCAGATCGAGCTCCAAAGTCCGGGCAGTGGAGCGTTGAAGAAGAACTTCATCCGGCCGGTACTCGCACTCACCTACCTCTACAGCCAGGCCGCCGACATCGCCGGTGCAACCGTCCAGGACGTCCCCCAGCTCACACCTCGCGTGCCGGAGGTGCCGCTCTGGAGTCCGGAAACAGGCTTCGTGTTCGCCGAATCGGCCGAATCCCCCACGGTGGAGACTCAGCCCGACTTCCTGAAAGTTCGGCCCTAAGGGCCCGGGCGGGAATTATCTGTACAGCCAGGGCGTCGAGGGGCTCGAATGGCAAGGAGATTTGAGTGACGGGTACCCATTTATGGGTGATCGGGCATTCATAAGCGAAAATCGACGTCCTAAGGTTACTTGGTCAACGGGAAATCCTGACCCGAGCTATACTGCACCACCGACTGGCGGGTGCCGTGATACTTCTCGCTCAATTCGGGCACCTTTTCGGAGACGGCTCGGAGAAGTTCATTGGCGGTGACCGTGGTGGCCTGGCCCTGTTCTTTGGCACCCATCGCTTCCAACACGGAAAAGGTCAGAATCCCGTGACCAAGCTGGGGAATCTCAAAGGCGTAGTCCTGTTCTTTGGTGGCGGCTATGAGAAAAGTGCCGGAAGTGCGAGAAAGAAGGTTGTGGGAACGAACCTCTTCTAGTCCGGACCGAGCGTAGATCTCACCGGCTCCCTTCAAGAACTTACCAGCCCGGCAGGTGTCCAAGACCAGCAGCTGTTTGGTGGCGGGCACGGAGGCCAACATTTTGCTCAGCGCTTCAGAGGAGAGGGCGCTTTCTTCCAACTCCTGGTCGGAGTTTGTCTGTACGTCTTGAGGCAGAAAGTAGTACGTGTCGCTGACCACCGTACCATGGCCTGCCAGGTAGAGGACGAAGGCATCCTGCGGCTCGGCGCTCTCGGCGATCTTGGCCACCGCTTCGGAAATGCCGGCATGAGTGGCGTCTTGATTCTTCAGGAGCAGACGTTCGCCGGGAGTGTAGAGGTCGGACTGAAAGAGCTCGGAGATCGACTGCGCATCTTCATCGGCGAACTCCAGTTTCAAATCCGATCCGTAAGCGTCGATACCGACACTCAAGAGATGCAACCGGGGTGGGCGCTCCTGCACATCGGGAGCCTTGACCCTGACGCGATCGCGACGCGATTCGACCTGGTTGGAGCCGTCGAAGGCCGAGGCCTGGAATTCGTTGAGACCCTCCACCAGCTTCACCTCGTATAGGAACGTGGTGTCATCGACCTTTTGGAGCCCGCTCTGCGGTAGCTTGTGCCCGTTGTGGTAGACCAGAGGCTCGGAGGCTCCGGATCCTCGCGGACTGACCTGGAGTTTGACCTGGGCGCTTTGACCGGTAGCCGTACTGCCCGACGTCGGCTCCAAAATCCTCACTTCAGGTGGAGTCTTGACCGTGGACGAGGTGAGCGGCGCGGCTGTTCTGAGCATTTTCTTGCTACCAGGCAAGAGGTCTGCCAGAAGGCCGGGCCTCAGATACTGATTCAGAAATTGGTCCACACCGTACAGTTCGTCCCCCAGAGAAAACTGAACGGTCTGAAGCCCCACGTCGTTGCCGTCGAAACTGCCGGACTCTTCCAGCGCCACCCATCCTTCGTTGTTTCGAACACTCACCAACCGACCCAGTCGCTCCCCGGTGGTGGCATTGTAGAAGCAAAGTTTGTAGTCATCGGCGATAGTCACGATGGTATCGTCGGTGACGACCGGCAAGCCCCAGACGTTCCTGTCGGCAAGCTGGAGAGTAGAGAGAATCTTTCCGTTGTCATCCAAAGACAACACTCTACCGTCACGCACCCATAGTTTCAGGGTGTCTTGCCGGTACTCCATCAAGGTCACATCGCCGAGGATCTCGCTCAGTAGAACCAGCTCACTATCAGGGTCGGAGGAATCCCATTTGTAAAGGGTACTACGGCCTCCGAGTCGGGTCATCAAAAAGACTGTGTCGCCTGATCCGTACGTGACCTCGGTAAAGGCGAGGGGAGTGGAGAACTTCTTCACCAGCATATCCCTTTTGCTGTTGATGTCGGCCTCCAGCACAGTACCCCTTGAGTAGGAAGCCAGAACTCGTCCATCTTTCACCGCGATGGCGACAGGACTGTCGCCCTCGACTTCCCAGCTATTGAGGACCTCTCCAGTGTCGGCGCTTATCAGGCGAAGTGGCTTCCGCTGCGCTGTGTAAAAGTAGCTTTTGGAGTCGACCCAATGAAGACTCTGGACCCCGCTGCCAAAAGTGCCGCCGAGGTACTCGTCAAGTCGAGAGATTTCCTTGCCGGTCTCGGCGTCCCAGCAGACGATACGCCCTTGAGTGTACTCGGAGCCGAGAAGCCTACTCCCATCGGGCGAAAGCTCCAGTGCGGAGACAAAATTCCGAAGTCCTTCAAGCCTCTGAATGACCCGGCCGTCTTCGGGGCTCCATCGGAGGACTTCGCCACGGCGATTGCCGGTGAACAGATGACGGCTTTCGGGATGCAGGGCGAACCGTGTGAATCCGCCGGCATCCCCCAAAAGCATCTGGCTCTCACCGCTGAGCGGATCGTAGAGTTGCGACTTTCCCCCGACGTGTCCGAAAAAGATTCTGGAATCGGGTGTAACTGAAGCTGACTGCGCAATTAAGTCGGGCTCGACCTTCTCGAGTTTTGAGGTTTTGAAATCGAACCTGAGCAGAGCAGTCATCTCACCTGCACCTACGGTGTCTCGGTAGATGTAAAGGTCCGGTCCGACCCAGAGCGGTTTATGCTCCAGCTCTTGCGTCCAAACCGTGGCGGGGGGCGAGCTTGCCCGCACGGACAGATCAGAGGCTTCTAGCAAGTGAAGACTTTGCTGACTGACTACCGCTAAACTCTGACCATCGGAGGAGAAAGCGAGTCCTGTGATAATGCCGAAATCGTCCTGAGAGACGATGGTGGACAAATCGGAGGCCTCCAGTAAAGAGAGTGTACGGACGCCCTTGTGGACCATCGCTATTCGACCGAGCTCGGCCGAAAGACTCATGCAGTGGCCGCGGTCGATCTCGACTTCCTGGCTCTCTCCTGTTTTGACATCGACCTTAGTCAAAGACTTTAAAGAGAGCAAAAAGAGAGAGATGCCGTCGGTATGAAGCTCAAGAGCTCCGCGGGACAGAGCGGTTTGACGAGAGTCGAGCAGGTCCCCCTCCGGCAGGCTGAAGCGTCGCAAGAGACCCTTTTCATCTATAGTCGCCACCCAGTCTAGACTCGGGGAGAATACCGCCGATGTGACCTTGATCTCGCCGAGCTTCTCCTGGTCTGGGAAGGCATCAGAGTCGTATATGGTCCGGAGGACCTGTTTCGTGTCGAGACTCCACACCTTCACCGCGCCCTCGTCACCCACCGTATAGGCGAAACGGGTATCGGGAGAGACGGCTTGAGCCACTATCTTAACATTACCCGAGTGGCCCCTCTTGAGCAACAACTCCGGTCTCTCTTGGGCTGAGGCACCCGCCACCAGGGCGAAGAACATTAGCCACGCCAAAACTTTTCTCATCTAGCTACTCCACTCTGCAACCCTGGATTCTCGCTCCCGAGATAAAGACCCTGGGCTACTCTTGGGAGCTTAGCTCTTCTGATTCTGAGCTTCCGTGACTTTTGGTTCGTTGGCCACACCCATTTCTGGAAGACGGTGACCTTGGCAGACCGTGTGGAGGGAGATTGCGCCCTTGTTCCCAACATTAGCAGCAGCTAATGTTACTGGCCGTACTGGAAGATATCAGGGTGAGACTCGAGCAGGAGCTGACCAGACAGCAAGCCTTCGCCGAGCTTGTCAAAAACAGAGTCGAATGGCTGCGACGCGCCCACCAGGAGGACGACTGGGAACTCGTCTCTGATCTGTTCGCGGTAGAACTGGTGGCGCTGAGGAACGGACTCTCGGAGGCCCACGACTCCGCGATCCCCTATCTTGCCTACTTTGAGAAATGCCCGATGATCGGCCGGGTGGCCGCCGACCTGGAGCTTCTCGACGTGGCCGAGACCGAGTGCCCCGATACCGTCGGCCGAACCGGAGAAATGGCCTGGACTATGGGTCGAAGTCTGGAGGACGGAGGCCAGATCAAGGAAGCGTTAGTGGAGTATCTGATCGGTCGCGCCTGGTTGGTCAGCCTCCCTCCCGAGGAAGAAGATCCTTGGATGCTCTCCAGACTGGAGAATTGCATCGGCAACGCCTGGCGCACCTGGAACCAGCTGGAGCGTTCGCTTGCAGCCTACAAAAGGGGGCTTAAAGTGGAGCTTTCGGACGATCCGGACACCCGAGGATGCCTGGAGAACAATCTGGGTCTCACCCTCCGCCAGTTGGGTCGCGCTGAAGAAGCCGTGGAAGCTTTCCAACGGGCGCTTGAGCTTTGGAACAGCGACTCCGACGATTCCAACGAGCGCCTGAGCTGGCTCAGCGCCGCCGAGAGCAACCTCGGAAACGCCTACGCTCAGCTGGGAGACGCACACCGAGCCCTGGCCCGACAGCGTCGTACCGTCCATCTCAGCGAAAGCCTGTACGAAAGGGAGCCGACCGTTCAAAATCTAGACGGGCTGGCCGGAGCCCTATCAAACCTTGGAAACGCACTACGCCATCAGGGTATGCTGGACGAAGGCATGGAAGCCAATAAGCGAGCCCGAGATCTCCTGAACTCAGCCCAGCAAGAAGGCTACGACTTGAGAGACCGGCTAGCTACTCTGGAGCTCAATCTGGGCAACGGGCTCAGCATGTGCCAGCGTTATCAGGAAGCGACTGTGTGCTACCGATCGGCCATCATGATCTGGCGGGAGTTGTACTCCGAAGGCAGGCCGGGAGTCCACATCCAGCTAGGTCTTACCCAAACCAATCTGGCTCAGGCCTTCTCCAGTCTCCGAAAGCATGAGGAAGCCCTGCAGTTCCAAAAGGTGGCCATCGAGACGCTGGAGTCTTCCGAACTCCAAGAAGGCCAGACTCACCATCTCCCCC
>Ga0208701_100219_pt1 | contig 25132 bp, 24 predicted proteins | sample DeeseametaMP1482_FD_184188 | JGI IMG/M metagenome (GOLD analysis project Ga0208701, IMG submission 184188) | Marine microbial communities from the Deep Pacific Ocean - MP1482 (SPAdes) | ecosystem: Environmental > Aquatic > Marine > Oceanic | place: South of Fiji, South Pacific Ocean | collected... | reverse complement strand
CCGCCCGCCAATTGAAAGAGCAGAATCTCGGTGTGCCTATCGTGCTCGGCTGTGGTCCGATGGATGGAGTCGAGACTCATCAGCCGGCGGAGCATCCCGAGCGAGAGCGGTTAGCAGCGGTGTGTTTGGAGTTGCGAAAGCACAAAGGGATGACTGAAGCTGAGGCTTCTGAATTGGTGAAGCAGCCGCATTTCTTGGGCGCGCTGATGGTGCGAGAGGGGCTGGCCGACGGTATGGTTTCAGGGCTGCATTCGGACACAAAGCCGTTTCTACCAGCCTTCCAGATGGTCAAGATGCGCCCGGGGTATTCCCGAGCCTCCTCGGTCTTTATCATGTGTTGGCCCGACAAGACCTACTTTTATGCCGACTGCTCCGTGAACATCGACCCGGATCCGGAGACGCTTGCCAGTATCGCTCTCGCCACGGCCGACACCGTCAAAGCGCTCGGCCATGAACCCAAGGTGGCCTTTCTCTCTTTCTCGACCAAGGGAAGCGCGGATCACGCCAGAGTGGACAAGGTGACCGAGGCGCTCCGGATCGCACGCGAGAAAGCCCCCGGGCTGGCCATCGACGGCGAGATGCAATTCGACGCTGCCATCGTACCCTCGGTGGCCGAGCGGAAATATCCCGGAAGTAAAGTGGCGGGGCAAGCCAACGTCTTCATCTTTCCCGACCTCGACGCCGGCAACATCGCCTACAAGATCACCGAAAGGCTGGGTGGTGCCGCCGCGGTGGGTCCGATCTTGCAAGGCTTGAATAAGCCGGTCAATGACGTCAGTCGTGGCTGCTCGGTTCAGGACCTGGTGGACGTCAGTGTCATCACCGGTTTGCAGGCACTGGCTTGTCAACCGGCTTAGCCGTGTTCTCCACGATGACTTGAGCGAGCGCGACCGCCTGCGGGTTGTTGTTCAGTTCGATCACTTTTTGAGCGGTCTCTCGGGCCAGGTCTGTTTTTTTCAAGGCCACGAGAGTGGAGGCTTTCTCATAGAGTGCCACGCTGTCTTTCGGCTCTAGCTCCAAAGCCCGGTCCAGATCCCTGAGCGCTTCCTGGTGACGACCCATTTTGTTCAGTAAGGCACCCCGGTTGGCCCAGGCTCGCTGGTAAGACTCGTCCACCGCGATAGCGTCGCCGTAGTCTTGCAAAGCTTGCTCGTGGTTCTTCGGGTCTTGCGAACCCTGCCATCCCATATCGTAGGAAATGTTGGGGTCCAGGGGAGCCAACTCTTTGGCCTTCAGGAGCGCCTTTCGAGCCTCCTCCGGTTTCTCTGCGGCGAAAAGAAAGCTACCCTTCGCCTGCCAAAACTGGGCGTTCTCCGGCTGTCGTTCCAAGGCGAGTTCCACCACTTGAAGAGCATCCTCATGCCGACCCAACTTTCTCAGTCTCAGACCGACCACCAGGTAGGCCTCCACGACCTCGGGGTTATCCGGCTGAAGCTCGGCCGCCTTCCTCAGGTCTTCTAGTCCCGCCTCCATATTGTTCTGCCGCATCTGGTGTAAAGCGCTTGTAAAGAGAGCCTGGATCGCCTCGGTTTCCGTGGCCGGTGTCTGTTGCACGGGACTGGGAGTGGACACCTTCTTGTCGGGCTGCGGAGCGCAGCCGGCTAAAAGCCCAAGGAGTATCAGAAAAGTTGGAACGGTTCGCATGACCACCATGTTTTACAATTCGTTCACATTCGCCCCCCGCTTTGGAACATTCTTGGCACCGTCAGATCTATAGTGAGTTCAAGATTAGCAAACAAGCCAGGAGAAGTAGACCTATGCAGATACAGAACACAACCAACACGTCCCCCTATCAACCCCTTCCTCCGCAGGTATCCGCATATCCCGGAGCACCCGCTCCCACTCCTCACTCCAGGATGTCGTCCAATCTCGCTATGCAGCTACTGTCCGCCTTCCAACTGCTGTCGACGGGTTGGGGCAATTTCATCGGTGCCCCGGCCCCGATGCCGCAACCGCGACCGTTCTTTGAGAACTTCCTGGAAGACCAGAACAGGGTCCGAGGACCCCAGCCCGACATCGCCGTGACTCAAGCCTACCCCTCGGATTCCGACCACGACAACGGCCCCGTTCGTCCGGGTCCTGGTATCGTCGTGACTCAGGCCTACCCATCCGATTCGGACCACGATCACGGTCCTGTCCGACCCGGTCCCGACATCTCGGTGACCATGGCCTACCCGTCCGATTCCGACGCCGACAACGGACCCGTCAGGCCCGGCCCGGGTCCCGACATCTCCGTCACCATGGCCTATCCCTCCGACTCCGATCTCGATACCACACCACCGGTCAGACCGGGCCCCGAAATCTCCGTCACCATGGCGTTCCCTTCCGACTCGGACCTGGACGTTGCCAGACCCCGGTAGGAGGCTTTCGCGCGATTTTCGTCGAGACCTTAAAGCATGAATATTCTCATCTTCACCCGTAGTGAAGACAACGCCTCGGTGGCTATGGTGACAAGTGAGTTGACGAAACGAGGTGCCACCGTGGTGCGCTTCGACACCGACCTTTATCCCCAAGATATCCAGGTGCGAAGCAGCTATCTCGGAGAGACTCAGAAGATCGCCGTGAAGACCCCCTCGGGCCTACTGGATCTTTATACCGTCGACTCTGTTTGGTATCGGCGGTTCTCGGCTGGAAATCGGTTGCCAGAGACTCTGGGGGACACCCTCACTGCCTGCCGAGATGAGTCGCGACTGTCTCTTTACGGGACGATCGTGTCTTTGGACTGCTTTCACCTCGACCCGGTACCTAAAATCCGGGGTACCGACTACAAAGAGCTTCAGTTGCGCGAAGCCATGCGCCTGGGGATGGAAATTCCGCCCACCGTGATCACCAACGACCCCGAAGCTGTTCTCGAATTCGCATCTCAGGTCAAGGGCAACGTGGTGGCTAAAATGCAAGGGCACTTCGCCATCTACCGTGGAGGCGAAGAAAATGTGGTCTTCACTAACAAGCTGAAGCCCGAAGACCTGCAAAACCTGGACGGGCTCCGGTACGCACCCATGATTTTTCAGGAAGCGGTACCGAAGAAACTTGAATTGAGAGTCACAGTGGTGGGCAAGAAAGTCTTTGCCGCGGCTATCGATTCCCAAAAGTCGGAACGCGCTCAGACGGACTGGCGTCGGGACGGAGTTCAGCTGATCGAGGATTGGGTTCCCCATCAGTTGCCAGAGGAGTTGGAGCAGAAGCTGTTGCGGTTGGCGGACTTCTTCGGCCTCAATTACGCGGCCGCGGATTTTATCCTCACTCCTGACGATCGCTACGTTTTTCTCGAAATCAACGCCGCCGGGGAATGGTTTTGGCTGGAGCAAGTTTGCCGATTGGGAATTGCACCCGCTATCGCCGACGTCCTGACCGATCCGGCTTGCCGGCGCTAAACTTCACCCTCGTGAAGGAAACTCAATCCAACACTTCAATTCTTTCAAGAAGATGGATTGGAGTATGCCCCTATGAAAGAGCTGAGAGAGAGTCTTCGTTTTTCTTGTAACGAAGCGGTTGTCTGCCTAATGGGTCGCCGCAAGATTCAGGCGGACATCCTCGATGTTTCGCGGGGTGGTATGCGTCTTCGACTGTCCCAGCCTCTGGAGGTTGGCCGGCAAATCGAAGTCAAGCCGAAACACCGCTCTCGCGGTCGCGCGCCGGTGCTCGCCGCGGTGCGCTGGCAGTGTACTGGAGATGAGATGGAAGCCGGCCTGGAGTTTCTGGAGCCCGCCGGGAAGCTTTCGCGTAAGTGGTTGCGGAAACTCTTCCCGGGCAAAGGAAAAGCTTGGACGGAGGGCCGTCAGCAGCGCTCTGAAGTGAGAGCCGGGTGTCGACTGCCGGTGGTCTCAGGGGACGGAAGCTGGGAAGGCGAACTCGTCGATCTGAGTGCTTCCGGAGCATGCTTTTTGAGAGACACCAAACTCGAAGAATCCGCCGAGCTATATCTCTGCTTGCCCTGGGACTATGTGCAGGTCAACGCGACGCCCGTGCGGGTGGCCCAAAGGGGCAAAGCGTGGGTGCACTCGGTGAAGTTCTCCCAACTGAAACCCGCTCAACGGGAACACCTGAAGCTCTTCGTCGAAAATTCCGTGGGCCGCTAATCTAGCTCAATCCAGGCTTGTTCGCCGTGTTGCAACCAGGTACCCCGGCGAGTCTTCGTCTCCGTGCGGTACTCCAGGGCTCCCGCCTCAGAATTCACCCGATGTCGGCTTTCCTCTACCAGTGCGGCGGTACCGTCCTCATCGAGGGTCAGACTGCGAGTCGTGACATGGCTCGAGGGAAAATCAGCCGAAGCGATCCCGTAGGTCCAGGTCCCTTGAAATCCGTGGCCTGAAGAGCTTCTCAGGTAGACGAGACTGGATTCGGCGGCGGGTCCGTGTACCCGGATGCCGGAGCCGGCCTCTGTTCTGCTTGCGATCAGGTCCGGCTCATGTCCTAAGTAGGTGAAAAGCGCAGCAGCGATGAGAACTGCCGCTAAAATCAGGAAGTTTCTTCTCATACCCCAAGTTGTCGCCATCCGGGGCAGGGTATTCCCTCAGACGCTTTCCCAGCAGACCGAACGACCGTCCCAGACGGCGTATCGCGGGTCCGACGACCTTTTCGGCTCCCCCAGCGAACCGACATCCACGATATACCGCCGACCGTCCTTCGGTGCCAGAGTGGTGTCGATTCCAGCGTGAGTCCAAACCGGACGGTCCTCTCCCCCGCTCCAACTCCACCAACCCGGGCTGTGAGAATGCCCTACGAACGCCATCCGAAAACAGCCTGAGTCATACATTCGGAGGGCGCTAAAGGTGCTGTCGATATCGAGAAAGCGGCGGCTCTCGTCGATGAGCGTATGAGTGTATAAAACGACGTTCTCTACTCGGTAGTCCGGCCAGCTCTCCACCCATCGTCGCCACACGTCGGACACCTGATAGCGATACATGATGTCGACTTCGTGATTTCCGTTGACACACGGAACATCGCGATCGTGAAGCAGTCGCAAAGTCTCGTCGTTATGACGCGGTCCCACCGCGTCACCCAAGCAGAGGATTCGGTCGCCAAGATGTTTGTCGAGGACTCTCATCAACGATTCAACATCGCCGTGGATGTCGGAAACTATGACGCAACGTTCCGCCGGCACGGACCGATTTTCGGCGGCACTCCTCAAAATCATCTCCCGGCTCTTCAGCCTTGGGAAGTGCTAGGCCCCAAATGCGACGAAGGGATTCCATATGAGCACTCCGCCCTCAAAGCCCGCAAAAACAACGGCGACTAAGGCGACGTCGAAAAAGGGCCATAAACTCCTAGCAATAGTGAAGGCGTTGCTCTGGGTGAGCGCCGTCTTTGCTCTTCCGTTCATGAGCATGTGGACCACCGGCACGCTGTTCGCTCCGTGGTGGAAGATTTGGAACCAGACCGTAGGTTCAACAGCCGGTCTTGTCACGGGCGCGATCAGTCTATTCGTGGCATTCTTTGTGATGCCAATGATGATGGCTCGAGTTCTGGTTAAGAAAACCAAAATCAAGAAGACCCCCTGGCTACCGATGCTGGTCGGGTGCAATCTGCTTTTCTGGGGTGCTCTGTGGCTTGCCGGAGTGAATCTGAAGAGCAGATATCAGTCGCATGGGGCCTGGCTCCTTAAAGAGACTCTGGGTTCAGAGAGCAGAGTCGTCGGCTTAGCTCGCCACTGGTTTGGACTGGGTGCCGGGGAATCTCTCCCCGCCGGTGTCGAGCCCTCCTCGGAAGTGACAAACGAGGTCTTGATGGACACCTCGCTTTTGATCTCGGGAGCGGAGCTAGAAAAACTCTCTGAAATGATAAACCAGCATCCGGAGTTGCTGACCTACTACGACGATCCTCAGATCAATTGGATGCTCGCCGAAGCCCTGAAGAATCCTCGAAAAGACACGCTGGAACTGCTCAAGAGCAAGGGTGTCTCCTTGGAAGCCGGACCCAGGGGTGGTCCGCTGAACTGGGCAGCCAAGTCCTCCGATGGAGCGGGCGCGAGAATCAAACTGTTGGTGGACGCCGGAGCAGATGTCAAATCGGTGGACGAGAACGGAAACACACCTCTTCATGAGGTGGCCGGCCAGCTTGTCTACGCGGTGCCGGTCGGTGACTATCTCTTGGCCAAGGGAGCCGACATAAACGCCCGCAACGTGAACCATGAAACGCCTCTCCATCTCAGCGTGAGTAAAGGGGACTGGAAGGGTACCGCCGCGCTCGTGGTGCGGGGAGCTGACACTTCGCTCACCAACAAGGACGGCCAGACTCCTCTCGACCTTCTTCGCTATATGATGAGCCCGGATTTCAAGTGGCAGACCAGCCATCTGGACCTGGAACAAAAGTTAAGCGTTTTGGAGGACCCCGACCGTATGAGGGCCCGAAACGAACGCAACTGGGAACCTCTGATGACGGACAAGGACGGAGATTGGGAGCTTGACACCAATTCCGGCAGACGCCTCTCTCAAAACGTCGGTTTTGAAATTCGTACCACCGACGGCTCCAGGGAACTCCTCATTCAGATGCGGGAGGACGGAAGAGTCGAGACCTACAGCGGTCAGTTCGTGGACGATCCCGAGGTGGTAGCCCGTATCAAAGAGCTTGCCCAGGAACTCCCGGCAAAAAACGTGCCTTTGGTAGAGCCGCGCCGGCTGCCCACCGATTGGAACGAAGACCGGTGGAATGAGGCCTTCGGAATTGCACCGTCCGGAGTACCCACTCGGCCCCAGGAATCGCCGACTCTTTTACCGACTCCAGAATCATCGCCGACTCCCCAGGCCAGCCCCACCTCGGTGGCTACTACCTCCCCAACGTCCGCTTCGCTCAGTCCGGTGGCGAGGAAAACTCCCGATGGAGATCCGGCGACTCTCTTTCCCCGACTCCTACCCAAGCTCTACGTCACCGTAGTACCGAGCGGTGAGAGTGAGGTCGTCGTGACTCTCACTCATAAGTGGTATCCGAACCGAAAACAAGAGGTTTCCGCTACTCCCTCAGAAGATCAGTTCATCGCGGCCTTTACTGCTCCCGAAGATGGCTGGCTTGCCGGCCCTTACGAATATCGAGTATCAAGCGGCGAACAAAGTGGTAGCGGAGAGCTCTGGTTCTCTCAGGAAAGCCTCCTGAGCGGAGACATCAAAGACCTCGAACTCAAGCCTAAGGAGATCGAGTCCACTCAGACCATCTTGACCGCCGACGTCGATGCTTGGGGCATCGAGGGGCCCGTCGATTATCGAGTTGAGACATTCCAGGTCCCCACGCTACAACGAGCGGAGACGGTCAGGCAAGGCCAGGTGGATTTTTCCGCTGGTAGCCTCACCATTGAATTCGAAGAACCGCTCTTGCCGGGTGAGTATTCTGTCGAATTCTCTCAATATGGTGTTCTGCTGGAGCAGAGCAGCCTCAAGGTCAAGGGTCCCGCGCTCCCCCTCGAGAGACAAACCCTCGAGTTCTACAACAAAATCGAGGCGGGAGATGCGATTTCCGTCAAGACTGCTCTGAAGTCTTCGCCCAAACTACTCAAAGCACGAAACGAGGCCGGCGAAACGCCGCTCCACTATGCTGCCAAGTATGGACACCTGGACATAGTGAAGTTTCTCGTGGAGTCCGGTACCGAGATCGACTCCTTGCAAAGAAGCCTGCAAACCCATCCGTCCAGGCTAGATCAGACACCTCTTTTCGTGGCCACGGAGTTCGGAAAGCTCGATGTCCTTCAGTATCTGATCTCCAAGGGAGCTGCTCCCGATCACCGAGACGCCTCCGGAGTTTCGCCCCTCTATCGCGCCGCCAAGCTTCCCAACGCCAAAGCCGTGGAGATGCTTTTGCAGCAGGACGTCTCACTCGACGTTCGGAGCCGTACCAATCCGGAAGAAGCAACCCTGGCTCACCTGGCCCGGGGAGAGCTCCTGGCCGAACTGTTGGAAAAAGGCGCTCCGGTTCGGAGCGTTGAGGAGTTGGAGTACACGGCACTCCACGCTCACGGAGGTTCGGCCGAGGACGTTCGGCTTTTACTCGAACACGGAGCCAACCCCAACGTTCGAGAACCGCGGACGGGAAGGACGCCTCTCTTTGAAGCCGGCGCGGCGGGCAACCTCAAGGCCTTGAACGACTTGCTCAAAGCCGGAGCCGATGTCAACGCTCAAGACTTCGAAGGGGACACGGTCCTTCATCGTGCCGCCTACGGCGACAACACGGAGCTAATAAAATGGCTGCTTCGGCACGGAGCCAATCCGAAAATAAAGAACGTCAACGGAAAGACAGCCGGAGATATCGCCAGGGAAAACTCCGAGTCGTTGAGCCGTATCTTGAGTGGAGCTAGCAGGTAGCTCATCCATGAAAATCCGTCTTCTCGGCCCGAGTGACTCGCACTTGATGACCGGCATCCTCGACCTATTCGCACGAGAGTTTGAAGACTTTGAAAGCTACTCAGGAAAACGACCCGGTGCGGACTATCTAGAGAAACTGCTGGCCAAAGACACGTTCATCGTGCTGGCCGCCTGCGTCGACGATGTCGTTGTCGGTGCGTTGGCGGCCTATGTACTAGAGAAATTCGAGCAAGAAAGAAGCGAGGTCTACATCTACGACCTCGCCGTGGCTGAATCATATCGGCGGCGCGGTATTGCTACGGCTCTGATTGAAAGACTCAAGGAGCGAGCCCGGCAGATTGGTGCCTGGGTCGTCTTCGTTCAAGCCGACTACGGCGACGACCCGGCGGTCGCGCTCTACACGAAGCTTGGAGTTCGCGAGGACGTGATGCATTTTGACCTTCCGCTGAATCCTGACTGACGATGGCCCCGACTCACACAAAGGTGATGTTACGAGTTCTCGGACTGGGGAGCTTTGTCGAGTCGGTCTAGCTCCTTCAGGGCTTTCTGATAGAGAGCCGATCGCAAGACCATCTCCAGCATCTCCCACTCTGAGTCGGAATCAAACGAGAGCGGTCCGCAACCGTACCATTGGTAGTAGCGATGCGGGTATTCCCCACCTCTCTGGTAGATAGCGTAATACGTGCAATCATGCCCGAAGCTCGTCTCTATGCTGAGTTCGTCGAGGTTCTCAATAGCAGCTTGAAACTCTTCATAATCACTGGGTGAGACTTCGCCGCGCACCTCTAATCGAGGTAGTCAGTCAGGAGTGGAGGCCTCGTAATACAGTCCTCCTTCTTCCGAGCGAAAGACACTCAGGTCAGTTCGATGCCCGCCGTTTGTTGTGATGTTCTGAAAGAAGAGGACGAGGTTTTCTTTCTCGGAGAGTTCTGCGTAGCTCGGTGTCCTTTCGTGGAGTTCATTGTCCTCCCAATACAGCAATCTCTTGTTCTGGTAGGAGTGCGGCCAATCCGCGGGCAGCAACGCAAACCCGTAGTCCGGAACCTCTCCCCTACGCTTCCTCGCCAGCAGGCTCTCTCGCTCTCTTCCGGGTAGACCGGTCGCCAAAACCTCGGCAACGCCCCCTCGGATATCTTCTTCAGAGAGCGCAACCCGTCGAGTCTCTTCCCCACGCTCGAACAGGAGAGAGATCGGCATTCCGTCTCCCCTGTCCGGCAGCACGAAGATTCCGTTCGCCTCCAGTCCCGAAAGAAACTCGTCGCTCTCCTCCATCTTGAGCCGGCCTCTGCTGACAAAATTGCCGGGCATCGGACCGGAGTTCGAGCAGAGAACGCCGATCCACGAACCGCCGGAGCGAAGTTGAAAATAGTATGTGTCGTCGGAGCAAGTCTCAGACCAACGAAACTCCCCGCGCGGGCTGACTTTGGGAATACCGTCCTTGCGGGGAAGATAGGAGGCGGCTACAGATAGCACTCCTACCAGGATGCCCAACTCGATGAGTCGACGCCACCTCATCCGAGGAGAACATTCGACGTCTTCGTAAATCGCGGGGAAGAAAAACTCGAAAAACCGCGGCAGATACTTCGCCAAACCTTCTTTCCAGGGCGAGTCATAATCCTGAACCATTCCATCTCCTCCACTATACTCTGTCTCTTCCGTCCAGAGTAGATCGCAGTTCTCGTACAAAGATTGAGCTAGTCCTTACAATCTAGTGTCCAGGAGATGAACATCCGCCACGCCGTTGTCGTCAACCCCACGAAACCTTTGCCCAACAATCTTGCTAAACTGAGGAGTATGAAAACCATCACCCCTTTCCAAGCCGTCAGCCTCAAGCTCCGAATGATCCTGTCGGTCCTTTGCCTACTCGCGATTCAAGCCCAAGCCTTGCCGAGCTACACCATGGAAGATGAGTCCAACGGCTTGTCTGATTTTGCCCGCTTCAAGGACTCTCTGACCGGCGTCGTGGAGTACACCGATCTCAAATTGGGCAACGTCGACGACATCGAGATCAGGGTTCGACACCTGACTCATCCGGCCACGGGGCGGAGCGTCAAGGCGGTATGTCTTCTGATACCTGCGGGCGAAGACAGTCCCTACATCCTGGTGCGCTATATCGACGCCGACGAGCTTCCGGACGTCTTGAAAGCTCTAGAAGGCTTCAATCAGAGGGTCGAGACCACCAAGCCCGAGCCGGATATGCGGGCGTTCTATGTCACCCGTGGCCAGATCGGTCTGGGGGTCAAGTACTACGGCAAATGGAAAGGGATCGTGATGACGGACGGCATCACCCGGACATTCGGCGATGGGAACTTCTCGAAACTCTACAGCCTTTTGCAAGAAGCGTCGGAAAAGCTCTAGGAACCTGCAACGAGACGACGGGCAGGCGAACGCCGGGTCGCCGGGAATCGATTCTCCATCATTAGACCCGAGGAGTCGTTCGTGAAGAAGCTGTTTTTAGGCGTCACCCTTTTCTTAATCTGTCATAGCCCTGTCTGGGCCGAAGGACCGCCCCCCACCCCCACCGCCGAAAACGTCAAGACCTATCACGGCATCGAAGTCCCCGATCCCTACGCCTGGATGGAAGAAGCCGACGACCCCAAGGTGAAGAGTTGGATCGAGGCTCAAAACGCCTACGCCGAGAAGCAGCTCTCCTCTTACAGTGGCCGGGAGGCCCTGGCCACCCGCATCGGCGAGCTTTCCCTGACTCCTCCCACCAAGTTTGCCCCCAGACTGGTTGATGAGACGCTGTTCTTTATGAAAGAGGTCCCACCGGCCGCTCAGCCTGTGCTGATGGCTCAGAAATGGCCGGGCGGAGAAGAAACGGCGCTGGTGGACACGAACAAGGATGAGAACCCATCGGCCGTCACCGACTTCTGGCCCTCTCCCAGCGGCAAGTACGTCGCCTACGGTACCGCCGTGGGAGGGAGCGAACTGACGACGATCTTCTTCGTGGAGACGGCCACAGGCAAGAAACTTCCCGATGTTCTGGCCAACGCCGCCGGTGGTACCACCCCTCCAGCCCTGGCCTGGGACGCCGACGAGAAAGGCGTGACCTACGTCAAGCTTCCCAAGGACAGTCTCTTTGACGCTTCCTTGTATCACCACACCCTGGGAACAGATCCGAAGGAGGACACCGAAGCTTACGGGCAAGGCCTATCGTCGGTCGCCGAGTGGGAACTGACCTCCTCTCCGGACGGCCGGCACACCGCCGCCATGGTCCACTTCGGAGACGGCGCGCCCTATAGAATCGCCTTGAAATCTCCCACCGGATGGAAGATGGTGGCCGGCCCCGAGTATGACATTCGAGGCGGCGGTCGTTGGACCCCGGAGGGTCTCCTGGCGGTGAGCTATCAAAACGCCCCGCGCGGAGAAGTGCGGGTCTTTCGCCCCGACGGAACTTCTCGCGTGATGATCCCGCAGGGTCAGTGGGCGGTCAAGGACGTCTACCCGGTGAAAGGCGGTCTTCTGATCGCCCGGGTGTGGGGAGATCTGCAAAGGATTGAACAGTGGTCGAACGATGGCGAATTCGTGCGTGTCGTCCCACTCCCCACCAACGGAATCGGATTGCGAGACGTGGCCGCCTCCGCCTCCTCCACCACGGCGCTCATCACTTATCAAGGCTGGACAACTCCGGAGAAATGGATCACCTTCGATACGACCAGCGGAAAGATAGAGACCGTCTTTGAAGTGCCTCCGGTGGGAGACTTCAGCGACATCGTTCTCACCCGCACCGAAGCCGTGAGTAAAGACGGGACCCGAGTCCCCATCGACGTGCTTCATCACAAATCGGTCACTCCAAACAGCGAGCGCCCCACCATCCTCTACGCCTACGGCGGTTTCGGCGTTCTTCAACAGCCCAAGTTTCTGGGATCCACCCTGGCCTGGCTGGAGCGCGGCGGAGTGTATGCCGTGGCCAACATCCGAGGTGGCGGAGAGTTCGGGGAGCCCTGGCACCAAAACGGCATGAAGACTCGCAAGCAAAACGTGTTCGACGATTTCTACGCCTGCGCGGTGGCCCTGGAGCAAGCCGGCTGGACGAACCCGGACAAGCTCGGAATCATGGGCGGGAGCAACGGCGGCTTGCTGGTCTCCGCCACACTTCTTCAGCATCCGGAAGCGTTCAAGGCCGTGGTGGGCCTGGTGGGCGTGTATGATTCGTTGGGACACGAGCGTTTCCCCAACGGAACCTACAACATCCCGGAATACGGGGCGACCTCGGTGAAGGAAGAGTTTGAAGCGGTTCTCGCCTATTCACCCCAGCAGAACGTCAAGCCGAACACGGCCTATCCGGCGGTGCTCCTGGAGACCGGGGAAAACGACCTGAGGGTGGCTCCCTGGCAGACCCGAAAATTCGGCGCCGCGCTGCAGGCCGCCACCACCTCCGACGCTCCCATCCTGGTGGTGACCAAGACCAACGCCGGTCACGGCCAGGGCGCGTCTTTCTCTCAGAAAGTGGGGCGGACGGCCCTGGCGCTGACTTTCCTCGCCCAACACCTGGGGCTGCCCGAGAAGATTGAGGAATAGATGTCCGAAACTCCACTCATCAACCTCGACGACTACCGCCGCCTGGCCGAGGAGAAGCTGAGCCGCTCGGCCTTCGATTATTACGCCAGCGGAGCCCACGATCAGGTGACCCTGAATCGCAATAGGAAGGCTTTCGAAGAGCTTTCGCTTTACTACAAGGTGCTGGTCGATGTGAGCAGGCGGGAGTTCTCTACCAGTTTGTTCGGTCGTGATATCTCACTGCCGGTGGTAGTGGCGCCCACCGCCTTTCACGGACTGTCCGACCCCGAGGGTGAGGTGGCTACGGCCCGAGCAGCAGCTCGCGCGGGGACGATCATGACTCTCTCCACACTCTCCAACATGCCCATGGAAAAGGTGGCCGAAGCGGCCGGCAACGGCTTATGGTTTCAGCTCTATTTCTACAAGGACCGGGGCGCCACCAAAGCCCTGGTGGAGCGGGCCAAGGCCGCCGGTGCCGAAGCGCTGGTGCTCACCGTGGATGCTCCCTATCTCGGTCATCGGGAAGCCGACGTGCGCAACCGCTTTCAGCTGCCCTCTCACCTGAAGTTGGTGAACCTCCTGGCCACCGACGCCAGGAAAGCGGATCTGCCCGACACCGACGGTTCGGGTTTGGCGGCTTACTTCGTGTCCCTTATCGAAAACTCGATCACCTGGAAAGACCTGGAGTGGCTCAAGTCTCTGAGCGACCTGCCGCTTCTCATCAAAGGGGTCGTCCGCTCCGACGATGCTGCGAAGGCTCTCGAGTTCGGTGCCGACGGGATCGTCGTCTCCAACCATGGCGGCAGACAGTTAGACACCTCTCCCGCCACCATCGAAGCTCTCCCCGCCATCACCCAGGTCGTCGAAGGCCGAATCCCTGTCCTTCTCGACGGTGGAGTTCGTCGTGGGATCGACGTGGTGAAAGCCTTGGCGCTGGGAGCCCAAGCCGTTCTGCTAGGTCGACCGATATTGTGGGGTCTGGCCGCTCGAGGCGAGGACGGCGTGGTCGAGGTGCTGGAGATGTTTCGACGGGAACTCGATCTCGCCATGGCCCTCTGCGGAACTCCAACCTTAGCCGACATCGGACCCGACCTCTTCGGATAGCAGGTTTATTCTATCTCCATCACTCCGCTGATCGGGTAGTCTGAGACAATGCGCAACTGGGCCTGGTACATAGCCAACCTGGTCAATTTTCTCTCCATGTGTTGCCACATGTCCGCCACCTTGCTGCCTCTCTACTGGAAGCATTCAGGATTTCAGGACTGGCAGATCGGCTGGCTGGCGGCGAGCTTTTCCACGGCCGCCATCTTCACAAGGTTAGGTTTGGGGTACGGACTGCAGCGATGGGGACGCAAGCCGTTCTTGCTCTGCGGAGCTATCCTGCTCAACGCCACCGCCGGCATCTACACCCATCTCGGCGATCACTTCTTTAGCTGGATGGCTTTGCGGATCTGTCAGGGGGTGGGTCTGGCCTTTTATATCACCGCTATCCTCACCTGGGTGGCCGATCGCTCTCCCCCCGCGCGCATCGGCCAGCTGCAGGGAATCTTCGGCGTTTCCGGACTGCTGGGCGCGGCAGCCGGTCCCTCGGTGGCCGAAATGGTCTACCATACCTACGGCTTCAACAGCATGTTTCTCACGATTTTCGTGGCCGGCCTTGTCTGCAGCCTGTTGGCGGCTCTGCTCCCGGAGAGCGAAGTCGACCCGATCGATGCCGAGCAACCCACCAGTAGCAAGATCAATATCTGGTCGTTCCGGGCGATGGTGTTAGTGACCCTGCCCTTCGGTTGGCTCACCGGCAACGTCATCACCTTTATCGCGCCCTATCTCGAAACCGTGGATATGCGCCAGGTGGGCGTCTATTTTGCCGGATTCTCGGTGGCTTCCGTTTGCGTTCGCATCTTCGCCGCCGAGTCCATCGACAAACTCAGTAGCAATAAGCTGGTTGTCTACAGCGGCACCTCGCTGGCCCTGGGGGCCCTCTCCATCAGCGCGCTTATCCTCTTTCCCTCCACCAAGCTTCTTCTGCTGGCCTCCCTACTGAACGGTCTCGGTCACGGCTTTCTTTTTCCAGGGCTCTCGACTTACATCGTTCGGCAGACCAACCGGGCCCAGCGCGGGTCGGGCCTGGCGCTCTTCACCGGAGCCTTTGATTTCGGAATCCTGTTCGGAGGTCTGGCTTCGGGCTATATCTCCCAGGAGGTCGGCTACGCCGGAGCGTTTATGGTCAGCTCCCTGTTGATGGTGATCGCACTTCCGATATTCGTCAAGCTCAACCGATAGGAAGCGACCGGCCTTTCACGAATTTTTCAATGTAGACCGATAAGGTAGAGCTATGCAGGCCGGGAAACCCTCGTCATACCGCTTGAGTCACATGGGAAAGACAGTCCCCGTGCCCGCGGAGCGCGCCCAGGTGGCGGCCCGGATGGACAAGGACGAGAACGGCTACGTCTCCAACGACGAGATCGCTTTCTATTACGGCCTGCCGGAGGAGAGCAAGCACGGCAACAACCGGGAAGCCCGTTTGCATGAAAACAAGTTTCACCTGAGGGGCATCCCCAACCCTGCCAGGGAAAGCTACCGCAGCTTCGCCCAGGTGGAAAAAGAGCTCCAAGATCTAGCCAAGAAACACCCCGACCTATGTAAGCTTCACGTTTTAGGAACGACGGCTGAAAATCGACCTATCTACGCCTTGCAAGTCACCAGCCATCCCGAAAAGTCGGACCCGTCCAAGCCCGCCGTTGTCTTCAAGGGCTTGGAGCACGCCCGAGAATGGACCACCACCGAAGTGGTGACCCACAGCGCCTCCGAGATGGTTCGCAAGGCAGCCTCCGGCGACGAGACTTACAAAAAGCGACTCGAACAAGCGGAGACCTGGTTTCTGCCCGTGGTCAATCCGGACGGTCTGGAGTATAGCCGGGATGTGAACAACAACTGGCGCAAGAACCGCCAACCGGTGGAGACCACCACCAACGGAGTGCCGATTCAGGAAGTCGGCATCGACCCGAACCGCAACTACGGCGACGGCTCCGAACTGGGCAACCTGATCTTTCGGCCCGAAAGCGACAGACCGAACACCTGGCAAGATGATTCGGAAAACGGTGCCGATGCCCCGTGGAGCGATGTCTACCGAGGCGAGGGTCCCGGATCGGCCAAAGAAGTCGACGCGGTCCAGAGCCTCGAACTCGGTCGTGAGAACGTGCGAGGCGTGCTCAGCTATCACAGCTTCGGAGAATCGATCGTCTATCCGTTCGGACATAGCAAGGAAGATGTCCCCGATTTACCGATGTTTCGAGAGATCGGAGCCAAAATGAACGAAGCGGCGGGCGGCGGTATGGAGCTCAAATCGTCGGCCGGCCTCTACCCCATTTCCGGCGCGGGGCTGGATATCGAGTACATCAACGGCATCGTCGGCTACACGATGGAGATCAACGACAGCTTTCAACCCGACCCCGAAGAGATCGAACCGACCTGTGAGCGCTTCCATCGGGTGAACATGACCTTCCTCGACGAAATCGTCGGTCGGGCAAGTCGGGGCACACTGCCCAGCCGAAGAATCCCCGATCGATATGAAGACTCGGAATGGAACATCGCGCACTAGTGCTGCACTAGGAATCAACTCCACTTAGGAGAATCCGCCCCGGTGAGCACCGTTCAAGACCCAGCCACTTATCTCCCAAATCAGGTCCGCCTTTGGCTGGGCGCCAATCTCGAAGAACCCCCGACACCACCCGAGCACTTAACGAGGCTCTTCTTACGAGAAGAGGAGCGGGTTTCCAATTACGCCAACGGTTGGGGCCTGTGGGAAGCCCCAGCTTCCGAAAACTACCATCGAGGCGCGCTCTGGAAAGCCGAACTCGATCAGTGGACGGCCGCCGAGCGCAGCAAACTCACCGAGGCCGGGGTGAAACTCGAACCGCTCTGGCCGGACGGCAAGTCGTTTGCCATGTACCTCAGCCACGACATCGACAAGGTGTCCAACGAGCAGACCTATCAACAGATCCTGAGAGTCACCGAAGAGCGCTTCAAACCTAAAGCCAAAGTTTGGTTTCGCAATCTCAAAGGTCGCTATCCGGCCGCCCCCGACCTGAAAGACACCATCGAACGCTCTCTGGAAATCGAAACCAAACACGGTGTGGTCTCCAGTTGGTTCTTCACCGTCTACCCGGTGAGCAAGAGAGAAGAGTTCGACTGTGTCTACCAGCCGGAAGACGCTTGCCGCTATCAAGGCAAAGTCACCGACATTCGCACAGTGATGCGCGATCTTGCGGAGAAAGGCCACGACGTCGGTCTTCACGGAAGCTACTGGTCGGCCCGACAGCCCGGCATGCTCAAGAAGCAACGAGAATTCTTGAGCGAGGCGACCGGTCTGGATATTCGCACCACCCGTCAACACTGGTTGAACTTCCATATCAAGGAGACTCCTCGGCTCCAAGCGGAAGCCGGCATCACCGTCGATGGCACCTTCGGCTTCAACCGCCATCTCGGTTTCAGAGCGGGCACCTCGATGCCGTTTTTCTGGGAAGGCCTGGACCTCTTGGAAGTGCCGCTCATCCTGCAAGACGTGGCCGTCTTTTCACCGGTGGCCATGGAGTTGAACCTGGCTCTTGCCAACCAGGTTTGCGACCAGATCACAGACGAGGTCGCTTCGGTCAACGGCTGCGTGGGAGTGCTCCTGCATCCGGAGCAGCATCCGTTGGTGCCCTGGCTGGGAGACTGGTACGATCACCTGATCGGCCGGGCCTTGGACAACGGGGCCTGGGTCACTTCTCTAGCCGAGATCAACGACTGGTGGAGAGCCAGAGCGAAACGGATTCTCGGTGCCTAAACTAGAACTCATTAAGGGGCCTCTGACCGAAAGCCAGTTGGCGGCGGTGGCCGCCCTCTACGGCAAGACCGACGGAAAGTACTCCGACCAGGACCACTGCCGGCTGCTCTTCAACGAGAGCCCATTCGGGCCCACTCTCCACGCCTTCGCCAAAGACGGGGAAACTTTCGTCGGACACTACTGCCTCATCCCCTACGATCTCCTCATCAACGGAAAAGTTCATCGAGCGGCCAAGGGGGAGGCCCTCCATGTGGAAGCGGATTATCGCCGGACCAAATGCGGGGAGCATCCCACTTCCAGCGCCTTGCTCTTAGGAGCGCAACAACTGGCAGACCAGGAAAATATCGGTATCTCGTACGCCATCGTGGGAGCGCCCGGCGTGATCCGCCTTTTTGAAAGGTGCGGATATCATCACCGACCGTTTGAAGTTTTAGATCACATCGTTCCCTCTCCACGAGCGCTCTCGATCTTTCGAGTGGCTCGCCTCAAGGCCGCCGTCTCTCTGGCCAGACTCTCCTGTCGCGAAGAACTGCAGAAAATAGGTTTTGAGGAGATGAGAGATGTTTCGAGTTCGGTCCCCGGAAAGGGTTGGCAATCGGTGCTGAACTCCGAAGTGCTGAAGTGGTTTTCCGACTCTCCCGCCAACCGGTTCTTTCGCTTAGGCCAGGCAGCCGCCTGGCTCACCCAGACTCACTCCGATTGGGAAGTGCTCTGTACGTTCTCCAAGTCGTCCAACCCCAACGAGCGAACCTGTTTTGCCATGGCCCTGCGAGAAGAAGCCACTCGTCAAGGGATCGATAGAATCCGCCTGCCGGAAGTGGGAGTCGTGGAAGAAGAAATGAGAACAGCCTTCGCTCCGCTCACCAAGAAAAAGGTGGAACGCGAGGTGTCGTTTGTGGTGCGAGGTGTGGATGAGCTTGGAGAGGCTGTTCCCTCCCCCTTTTTGTGGAGCCACTTCTAAGCTTTGATGTCGAGCATGCCGCCCGTATGAGAACTGTAAGCGTTCGAAAGCTTGGGTAGTCCGGCCTGACTCTGCAGTTGCGCAAACCCGAAACTGTTGGAGGTAGAACCCCAACTGGGTGGCGTGGAACGCAGATCGACACTGTCCGACGGTGGCAGGTAGGAGTCGGTCAAGGCGTCCTGGGTCTCGGATTCCTGTCTAGCCTGGGGTTTGCTAGTCCTGGCTACTGTCGAGCCGATTGTGGCTCCAAATATCTGGCTTAGCTGACTCATTACTTTTGTAGTTTGCCACATCGCCGTTTGATGGATGTGTGGAAGCGAGGTCTCGATTGTTACAGAAGTGTTACCCCGGGAGACTTTTTCAAAAAAACTACCCGTGCTGCGTCAATCTTAAAAGGGCGGGTTGACGCAGCACTCGGCTCAAAGACTACCCTTTCGGGTGATATTTGAGGCTCCCGCAAGGACGCGCCCTCTCACCTCGAAAGAATCTCAATTATGCATCTTTCACCTCGAGATCAAGAGAAGCTCATGCTACATCAGGCCGGCGAACTGGCCCAGAAGAGATACGCCCGCGGCCTGCGGCTCAACTACGTGGAGGCGACGGCTTTGCTCTCTCTTGTCTTACTGGAAAGAATTCGAGACGGCGAGGGACTGGCCGAGTTGATGAACGAAGGCAAACAGATCCTGGGCACAGCCGAAGTGATGGAGGGTGTTCCGGAGATGCTCCGCGAGTTCCATGTGGAAGGCACCTTTCCCGACGGTACCAAGCTTCTCACCGTACACCGACCGATCTGTCGAACCCTGGGAAGACCCGAACTAGCCCTCTACGGAAGTGCGCTCCGACGGGAGAATCCTCCCATCCCGGAGTCCGACACGAGCAGCCATCCTCAACCCGGGGAAGTCTTGGTCGACGACCAGCCGATCGTCATCAACCAAAACCGAAAGACGATAACTCTTCTGGTCACGAACCTCGGAGACCGGCCGGTGCAGGTGGGCTCCCACTATCCCTTTTTCGAAACCAACGCCGCTCTCGAATTCGACCGAACGAAAGCCTATGGGTTTAGACTCGACATTCCGTCTGGAACAGCCTTGAGATTTGAGCCCGGAGACACCCGCGAAGTGCCGTTGGTAGAGATCGCCGGGCGTCGAGTGGTGAAGGGCTGCAACGGTCTTATCGACGGAGAGTTGTCGGACGCCAATCTCCAGGTCGCGCTCGGACGAGTCCGAAGTCAAGGATTTGCCCAGAAAGAGATGACCGCGTGAGTAAAGTTCTCGATCGTCGGACCTACGTGGACATGTTTGGTCCCACCACCGGGGACCGGGTTCGCCTGGGCGACACCGATCTCATCATCGAGGTGGAATTCGACCACGCCATCTACGGTGAGGAGTGCAAGTTCGGAGGCGGCAAGGTCCTCCGGGACGGCATGGGGCAGTGCTCCGGAGCTCTGGAGGAGGAAGCCCTCGATCTCTTGATCACAAACGCTCTTATCCTCGACTATACCGGTATCGTGAAAGGCGACGTGGGGATCAAAAACGGCAGAATCGTGGCCGTCGGCAAGGCCGGAAACCCCGACATCACGGACGGAGTGACGCCGGGTATGGTGGTAGGTGCGTGCACCGAGGTGCTGGCCGGCGAGCACAGAATTCTGACCGCCGCCGGCATAGACAGTCACATCCACTTCATCTGTCCTCAACAGATCGAGGAAGCCATCACTTCGGGAGTAGCCACCATGATCGGCGGAGGAAGCGGCCCCACGACCGGTACCAACGCCACCACCTGTACCCCCGGGTCTTTCCACCTCAAAATGATGATGGAAGCGACCGACCACTACCCTTTGAACTTCGGGTTCCTGGGCAAGGGCAACTCCAGCACCGCGAGCCCACTTAAAGAACAGATCGAGGCCGGCGCGCTGGGTCTCAAGCTCCATGAAGATTGGGGTACGACGCCCGCCGCCATCGACACCTGTCTGAGCGTGGCAGACGTTTACGACGTGCAAGTATGCATCCACACCGACACCCTGAACGAATCCGGATTCGTGGAGACCAGTCGCAGCGCTCTCAAAGGGCGGACCATCCACACCTACCATACGGAAGGCGCGGGGGGCGGCCACGCACCCGATATCATGAAGCTCTGTGGGGAACCGAACGTGCTCCCCTCCTCCACCAACCCCACCCGACCCTTCACCGTCAACACCGTGGATGAGCATCTGGACATGCTCATGGTCTGCCACCATCTGGATAAGGCCATCCCCGAGGACATCCAGTTCGCGGAAAGTCGCATTCGCGGAGAAACTATGGCCGCCGAAGACATCCTCCACGATATGGGTGCTCTCTCGATTATGGCAAGCGATTCCCAAGCCATGGGACGGGTCGGTGAGGTCATTCTTCGCACCTGGCAGACGGCCGACAAGATGAAACGTTTCCGTGGACCCTTGCCCGAAGACAGTTCGCGAAACGACAACTATCGAGCCAAAAGATACGTCGCCAAGTACACCATCAATCCCGCCCTGGCTCACGGCATCTCTCATCAGGTCGGATCGGTGGAGCCTGGAAAGTTGGCCGACCTTTGCCTGTGGAGGTTCGATCTCTTCGGAGTTCGACCCGAACATGTTATCAAAGGCGGTGTGGTCGCCTGGGCCAATATGGGAGACCCGAACGCCTCCATACCGCCCTGTCAGCCTACCTACGGAAGACCGATGTTCGGTGCCTTGGGCAAAGCGCCGGGGAGCAACTCTCTTCTCTTCGTGAGCCAGGCCTCGCTGCAGCGCGTCGCCGGATACGGACTCTCCAAGACGGCCGAAGCGGTGGCGGCGTGTCGGAGCGTGAAAAAGAAAGACTTGAAACTGAACAACGCCCTTCCCAATCTGGAGATCGACCCGGAGACCTACAAAGTCGTGGCCGACGGTGAGCATCTCACCTGCAGCCCGGCTTCCAAGGTCGCTCTCGGGCAACTCTATCATCTCTTTTAGTCATGGAGCAGTCGCATGTTTGAATACCACGTGATGCAAATGGCCGATACCGGTCTTCCCACCGGAGGCTTCGCGTTCTCCCAGGGTATGGAAGCCGCCGCGGTCATCGGCATGGTCGATGAAGAGTCGCTCTGCAACTACCTGGTCGGCGTGCTGGAGCAGGCGGGTAGTTTCGAACTCCCATTCCTCAACGATTTTTTTCTGGGGGAAGAGGTCATGGAGGAGTACGAAGCCTCGTTTCTGACTCTCCAGCAGTACAACGCCAGTCTCGCCCAAGGCAGAGCGTTGGCTCGACTGTGGGACTGGGAAGCGCCCGGTCCGCCCCACTACCTGGCCGTATTGGGGATCGGGTTGGCCTCCGAAGGTTGGTCGTTAGATGCCGTGCAGCGTCTCTATCTGCACACCTACCTTCGCGACCAGCTCAGCGCCGCTATCCGCCTGAACCTGGCCGGTCCCATGGCAGCCACCCGAATGCAGAAATTTCTCTATCAGTCAGCCGAAAAAGTTCGGTTGATCCATCTCGATTCCACTCACCGGGAGGCAGCCCGATGCAGCCCGATGCTTGACATAGCTCAGGCCGCTCACAGCCGTCTCTACACCAAACTCTTTCAGAACTGAGGATCTCACAAATGTCTCTTCATCATGACCACACCCACCATCATCATCACCACCCGTTGGAGAGTCCCGGAAAATTCCATCATCGAACACCCATGCGTCGGGACCGTGATTTCCGCATGAGGCCTTTCACCGTGGGGATCGGCGGACCGGTGGGGAGCGGAAAGACCGCGCTTCTCCTCGGCCTCTGTCGCCACCTGAGAGACCAACACCACATCGCGGTTGTAACCAACGATATCTTTACCAGTGAAGACGCGGAGTTTCTGACCCGCAACGAAGCTCTCGAGCCGGAACGCATCGTGGGCGTGGAGACGGGTGGGTGCCCCCACGCCGCCATCAGAGAAGACATCTCCCTTAACCTCGACGCTCTGGAACAGCTGCAGGCGCGCTTTGGCAACCTTGAGTTGCTGTTTCTGGAGAGTGGCGGAGACAATTTAGCCGCTGATTTCAGTAGGGAGCTGGCCGATTTCACCATCTACGTCATCGACGTATCGGCCGGGGACAAGATACCGCGTAAGGGCGGTCCCGGGGTCACCCAGTCGGACCTGCTGGTGATCAACAAAGAAGATCTCGCCCTAATGGTGGGTGCCGACCTGAACGTGATGTTAAGCGACGCCGACCGAATGCGAACAGGCGGCCCGGTAGTGCTGGCGCAAGCGCGCTTCGGAAAGAAAATCCCCGAGATAGCTCAGATCGTTCTCGAGGCCAAAGCCAGGGCGGTGGGAGCTGCCGTCTAAGTCTGCCGGCTTAGAGGATCGAAATCGAGCAGTCCGGCAGCCCGCATCTCTCCGAACAGCGAGCGTTCCACCTCTAAAAGATCACGACGGTAGAGAGCGGCTGCTCGCAACTGATAGCCCCCGCGCGGCAAGGGACTGACGTTCACGATCCTGTCGGGAGCGTGGGTTGCTCTCACCGGACCGATATCGCTGTTCCAAAAAAGAGAGAGCGCTCGGGCCACCGGTTCAACCTGAGCTCCCATCAAATTGATGGTGAGAAGAGCTTCGTAGCGACCGAACAGAGAGTTTGCCAGAGGGGTTTGCTCCGAGGGAACAGCGCGAAAGGCGTCGTTGAGCAGGAGTTTCTCGCCCCGCTTTATCCGGAGCGTGGTGAGCAGCTCGTCGAATTGAAAACGCTCTCCGCTTTCCACTCGACCGGGCAACAGCCAGTCCACCGTGACCAGGGCCGCTTCCGGGTGCAAGTTCCACTGAGTCTGCTGGGAGAAAGAGCTTCCGGCGTGCGGCACTAAAGGCAGTCCGTGGTGAAGCACAACGGCTCCGGCTCCGACTTCGGCCGAGACCTCGAAACTCGATCGACCTTTGTAGACCTGAGTAAAACCGGAGGAGGTGAGATAAAGCTTGCAGCCCTCCCCCACCGACAGTCTGAACTGCAACTGGTCGCCGTGGACCATTCCCCCGCCGTAGCTTGATATCACCGTGTGACACCAGTCTTCGACACGAGGGCAGAACAGCTTGAGACCGGCCCCGCTAAGGCAGTTCACCGGCACGCTCTTCTCGCGTAACCGCTCAACTTCTATAAAGCTTTCTTTGTTAGCAATCAAGTCTATCGTACTTCGGTAAGGCGTGAACCAGACCTTCGGAAGGTGTAATCACTTGAAAACACAAGTGTTAGCCGAGGAGATTTTTCATGACAATCACGAAAGACATGGTCGTTTCAATGACCTACGTACTAAAAAACAACGCCGGAGAAGTGCTGGACCAATCTGGAGACGATCCCCTGGTCTATCTTCACGGTCACCGCAACATCGTTCCGGGACTGGAGAAAGCGCTGGACGGGCTGGCCGTCGGAGCAAGTACGGAGGCGAGCATACCGCCCAGCGAAGGCTACGGAGAATACGATCCCAAGCTGAAGTTCGCCCTTCCCGCCGAGCGAATGGGTGGAGAGGTCCCTCCGGTCAACACGTTGTTGCAGCTGAAGAATCAGGCCGGACAAACTTTCGTGGCAAGAGTTACCGAAACAGATGGTGAAAAGGTTACTCTGGATGCCAACCACCCTCTGGCCGGAGAACACTTGAATTTCAACGTCACCATCACCGATGTCAGACAGGCGCAACCCGAAGAGCTCGCTCATGGACACGTGCACGGCCCCGGAGGCCATCACCACTAAGGACATCTTATGAAAAAACGGTATCTGGTCCCTCTGGACGGCTCGGAGTTGGCCGAACACGCTTTGCCCTGGGCCCGGCTTTTGGCTCGAAAGTTTGATGCGCAGGTGGAACTCTTGCGTTGCTTTGAACCGCTCGCGGCGGTCTACATGATGCCCGAGTTCGCCTCTCCCGCGCCCGTCTATTTCGATCAAACGTCTTTGTTCGAACAGATCGACGAATACCTCAAGGGTCTGGCCCAAACCCTGCCTGACGGGATGGCGGTCAAAACGCGTTGTGAAGGCGATCCCGGCACGGTCATTCTAGAGCGGGCAGAATCGGAGGAAGTCGAAGCGATCGTTCTGGCAAGCCACGGCCGAGGAGGCATCGGTCGCTGGCTTCTCGGCTCTGTAACGACCAAAGTCGTAAGAGGCGGGCGCGTTCCGGTGCTGGTGATCAGCTCTCACACCGAGGTTCAAGAAGACCCGAAGTTTGATAAGATACTGCTCCCGTTGGACGGGTCGCCCACCTCGGAAGTGGCGATCGATAAAGCGGTGGAGTTGGCCGTCGCTTTCAACGCCGAACTCGTTCTCTATCAAGGTATCGCCCACTCCCCCATCACCAATCCGGCATTCGATTCCGAGGTCAAGCTAGAGATAGCCAACGCCAAAAAGTATCTGAAAAAGGTCGGTGCGAGTCACCCCGAACTGAGATATCGAGTACTGGTGGATATCGCCGGACCCGCCAAGGGGATCTTGAAGCACGCCGGCGACTGCGATCTCGTGGTGATGGGGAGCCACGGGCGCAGCGGTGTCCAACGCTGGCTGCTAGGAAGCGTGGCCGAGAAGGTCATTCAGTCGGCCACCAA
>Ga0208701_100215_pt1 | contig 25864 bp, 20 predicted proteins | sample DeeseametaMP1482_FD_184188 | JGI IMG/M metagenome (GOLD analysis project Ga0208701, IMG submission 184188) | Marine microbial communities from the Deep Pacific Ocean - MP1482 (SPAdes) | ecosystem: Environmental > Aquatic > Marine > Oceanic | place: South of Fiji, South Pacific Ocean | collected... | reverse complement strand
CCAGCGGTGGCGGCAGCGACTACGTCGGTGGCTTTTTCATCGGCTAGCACGCCTCAACGGCGCACGGCAGTTTAGAGGTCCGGCCGAAAACCCCCCGGCCAGACCTCTAGGGTCGGCTTCCGCCGTACATGGTGGGAAACCAACCCATGTATTCCTCTTCCCCCAGCATGTCTTCGCCTTCCTCACGCTCGGCTCGCGCCGGAATGATCGGATGGAGAGGGCCGAAGCAGATCTGCTCCGTGAGGGCGTGAATGGGATGGCTGACCGACATAGAGCGAGTCCCGATAAGGGCTCGCGCACCGTTGACAATCTCCTGAGCGGCGGCTGTGGTGGTGTATTTGATACACCCGGACACATCCATCAGGTCCGAACTTAACCCATCCTCTTCGTCCTCAGGCACCCCGTCGATGACGGCACGGCAGTACTTCTCCGCCAGAGGACCGTAGCTCATTCCAAAGGCCAGCGCCGAACGATGCTTCAGGGCTAGTCGCCCCGCTTCCAGTTGAAATCCGTCCAGTTCGGAGAGGAGCTTCTCCTGGTCGTGGGACACGGACCGCCCAAACTTTCGAACTTCTTCTAGAGCACGACAAGCACCACCCAGATAAACAGCGGAGATGAGAGCTTCGAACCAACTCGTGGCGTAGTTGGAAACGTGATAAGTCAACCACTCCTCCATGGACAGGACCTGTCGACGTTTGATGACCAGATTGTTGAACGTGATCGGTTTGGTGTCGGTGAGTTTCATGGCCCCGGCAAAAAGCGAGGCTCCCGGGACAACCCGTTCATCTGCGTTGAGCTGGCAATAGAACATACCCATTTCATCCCCGGGCAAGTATCCCGAAAACAGTAAGAGGTCGGCGTTGGTGGCCATCGACTGAAAATTCTTCCGGCCGTTGCAGACAAATTCCCCACGTTCGTTTTCTCGCACCACGACATTCGGGTTTGGAGTTCCTCTGCCCCTGATGTTGGACCCGAAGCTGGAGATGGCCAGCAAGGTCTTGTATCGCTGGATAGAGTCCACCAGGATCTTTCGGCGATTTTCAAACTCTGGTGCGGCGGGGACGGGGAGGGTAGCCAGGGCCGCCAGGTTGTATTGATGCATGGCAAACCCCACACAGAGAGGGAGGTTTACCCTGGCCAGGATGTAGACGGCTTCGTAGGAACGGGCGTACAACTCCGCCGGCTTGTCCCGAAGAGTGCAAGGCAAGTACGGGATGCAACTTTCGCGAATAAGACGAAAGAAAGTTTTCGATTTTTCCTCGTCTGTCTCGGCTGCGGCGACCGCTGCGGCCAACTCGTTCGCTTCTTGGCGAACCTTTAGCGCCAGGGCCTGGCTTTCGCTGGGTGGCACCGACTCTTCTTGTTCGTCCTCGACATCGTCCTCTTCTTTTTCTTCGATCTCAGCCACTTCTTCACTCATCGTTTAACGCCGTCGCCTCCACATCCAGTTGGTGAAGAAGCTCTCCCGCTTTCACCGAGTTGTCGAGAATCATCCGCCAGCCCTGATTGAGCTCGGTGGCAGAGCGTGTCTTGGTCACTCCGTGCATCATCTCGATGCCCTGCAGGGTGAACTGAATATGCTCGATCATCTTAATGGCCGTCGACTTGATACGTTCGGTGGCGGCTTCATTCGTGAGAGTCTGTTCACCAATCGCCTCGGCCTCGAGATAGGTAAACTCCAAGCTCTGAAGGTTGGTGACCAGTTGAGTCAAAGGCGCTTTGCCCGCCAGCACCGCGTGATAAGATTCGTAGACGGCCAGAACCTCGTCGGAAACCTGAACTTTTCTCTCGTCTTCGGGCGGCGGGTCGGGATCCAAGCGGAGTCTTTCTCCGTTGCACTTGGGGCAGATATCTTCATCGCCGATGGAGGAGCAGGCCATGCAAACCTTGGGGGAGCTGTCCAGGAACTGGCCGATGGCGGCGGTCGATTCTTTGACCGCCTCGACTCCCTCTTCGAGTTCACCCAGCGCTTCCCAGCATTCCTCACGCTGGCTCGAGGAACTGGCTTCGATAAACTTCTCCAGAGCTTTCTCGATCCTCACCATGTCGTTGAGGTTCTTATCTACTAGAGCAACGAAGGCGGGGTCGTAGTTGACCTTCCCGTTGTGCAACGCTTGGTGACGCTCCATGTGGGCTCCGACCACGTTGTTCTTCATGGTCTCGAAATGGTGGACTATCTCGGCCGGATCGTTGTCTTCGTCCTCCAGCCACCCCTCGGACAATTCCAGAAGCCCCGACAGTTTGGTGGGATCGGGTCCATCATCATCCTCAACGCCCCAGGCGTCTTTCAAGCTGCCTAAGATATCATCGGACATTACACTTCACTCTCCCTCATTCCCGGGAAGCTTTGACTCCCGGGCGACCTCCACTGGCCTTCGGTCCGTCTGTTCTACTCCCTCTCGCCATGAAAAAGAGGCCCCACGTGGAGGCCTCCCTTCTGGTCTGGAATCTGGTTTCTAGAAGAATCCCGGAGGTCTTCCGAATCCGCCCATGTTGATGTTCACGGAGTTGCCGGGGAAACCGCCGCCGGCCATTCCGCCGCCCTGCATCTGGCTCATCATGTTCATCATCATTTTCATCATGCTCATCATCATGCGCTGGGGGCTTTGAGGTCCGCGAGCTGCGCCGGCTTTACCGGCCTTCTTGTCCTTGGCTTTACCTTTGCCCTTACCCTTGCCTTTAGCTTTGCCTTTGCCCTTGCCTTTGCCGGCTTCTTTGCAGTTGCCGGGAGCTTCCGCCGCTTCGTTGTAATTGATGGTGATGTTGTTGATGGTGCGTCCGTCGTTGTTGACTGTGTTCTGTTGGAAGTTGTTGGACTGGTCGTTGTTAATGGTGTTTCCGATGCCGGTAGCGGTGTTGTTGCTAGTGTTGCCCTGCTGGGCGAATCCGGCGCGGTTGGCCAATCCTACGTTTCCATATCCTACGGGTGCGAATGCCATATTTGAGTTCTCCTCGGTGATTATCTTGATACCAGGGTAGCAGGAATTGTACTGTGAATTCTTTTGAAACTGGCGGCCGGATGTTAACATTTATGACATTCATGCTACGAGTTCGTTAATTTCGGAATGATTGATTCTTTATTGAGGCAATGGGCCCGAACGTTGCAACCATGCGAAAAGAGGCTCCCTTTCGGAAGCCTCTTTCTTCGAAGAGTATCGGTTTGAGGTGTTCGATTAGACCATGAAGCCGGGGTGTCTGAAGTTGCCCATCTGGCTGCCCATGCCGCCGCCGAATCCGCCGCCGGCCATTCCGCCGCCACCTTGCATCTGGCTCATCATGCTCATCATCATCTTCATCATCTTCATCATCTTCATCATCGTTTGCTGGGGGCTCTGAGGTCCTTGGGCCTGGCCAGGACGTCCACCGCGTGCGGCTCCCTTGTCCTTAGCTTTGCCCTTTCCTTTGCCCTTACCTTTGCCCTTGGCTTTGCCTTTGCCCTTACCTTTGCCGGCTTCTTTGCAGTTGCCGGGAGCCTCCGCCGCTTCATTGAGGTTGACGGTGATGTTGTTGATGGTGCGGCCATCGTTGTTGGTGGTGTTTTGTTGAAAATTGTTAGATTGATCGTTGTTGATCGTGTTTCCGATACCGGTAGCGGTGTTGTTGCTGGTGTTGCCCTGTTGAGCCGCACCGTAGCGGTTGCCCGCCTGAAGATTCATATTAGGTCTGATTCCTGCACCTACGAAAGCCATATTACACATTCTCCTTGGTTTGAGTTAGTTATCTTTGTCTTGTATATAAGATACCGTCTTCATCCATGGGATAGTTTTGTAATGTCTCCGTGGTATGTTAACAAATGTAACTTACATGAGAAGAAAAAGTGAACACTTGGACCTGTCGATTCACAGCTGCATTCCACTCAGGTGTGATCCCCGAGCGGAGTCCGGGAGATGGAAAAAGGAGGTCCCGTGTGGAACCTCCCTTTCTGGCTTATTCACTTTTTACAAGCTGAGTTTTAGATGCTGAATCCCGGGTGTCTGAATCCACCCATTTGATTACCCATACCGCCGCCGAATCCGCCGCCGGCCATTCCGCCGCCACCTTGCATCTGGCTCATCATGCTCATCATCATCTTCATCATCTTCATCATCGTTTGCTGGGGGCTCTGAGGTCCTTGGGCCTGGCCAGGACGTCCACCGCGTGCGGCTCCCTTGTCCTTGGCTTTGCCCTTACCTTTACCCTTGGCTTTGCCTTTGCCCTTGCCTTTACCGGCTTCTTTGCAGTTGCCGGGAGCTTCCGCTGCTTCGTTGTAGTTGATGGTGATGTTGTTGATGGTGCGGCCATCGTTGTTGGTGGTGTTTTGCTGAAAATTGTTAGATTGATCGTTGTTGATCGTGTTTCCAATACCGGTCGCGGTGTTGTTGCTGGTGTTGCCTTGTTCAGCAGCGCCGATTCGGTTGTTAGCTGCGAGATTGAAGTTGGGTCTGATGCCTGCGCCTACGAATGCCATTTTGATATTTCCCCTCGAATTAGAGCTTAGTTTCTTGTCCATAAGATACTTGAACCTTTGGTGTAATAGTTTTGTGAATGAAGCTTCAAATGTTAACAAATGTAAACGTCATGCGAAGATTTGGTTAACTTCGGGATGAGGGGGTAGACGATTCGGCCATCGAGGGGATACTGCGTTGTCGAACGCCCTTTGCCGATCTCGGCAGGTCCCCCACTCGCCAAGGTTGTAAATCAAGACGCAGAGGAGCGTTTTTATGCTGTTACGTAAGTTTGATAGAGACAACCTGGACTCCGAGCCGGAAAAGGTCCTCTACAAAGACATCTATCCTTGGGACGAGATCGAGGACACGCCCTTCGGCGCCAGTATGGCCATCATCGAGCCGGGTGGGGCGACCATGCTGCACAGCCATGAGCCTTCTGAGACGTTCATTATATTCCAGGGGTCCGGCACTATCTCTATAGACGGCGACGAGCGCCCCATCAGCGCGGGCGATGTCGTGGTCATGCTGCCCGGGATGGAACACAGCTTGAAGAACGATTCGGACGATGTCCCTCTCATGTTTCTCTCTCTGTTCTGGTGGGGAGACGACACCGACACCCACTCCTTTCACATGTTCGGAGATGAAGATGAGGACGGCACCGAGAAAGCTCCGCCCCGCATCATCTTTCCCTCGCCGCCTACCAGTAACGGTCCCTTACATGTAGGGCACCTGGCCGGCCCCTATATCATGGCCGATGTGATCCGCCGATTCGACGCTCTGGAGAAGCGTAACGCCACTTTTATCTGCCTGACCGACGATCATCAGAGTTACACCCTTTCTCAAGCGGAAGATGAAGGCAAGCCGGTGACCGAAGTGGCGGCCCACTACTCCGACCAGATCAAGAACTGTCTCGGTCTGTGTCAGGCCGAACCCGACCACTTCGTTTCCGCCTTCCGCGATGAGGATTACAAAGCCGCGGTAACGGAAGCGTTTAAGAAGCTCTACGATGCGGGTTTCATCCAAAGGGAAGAACAGGATGTTTTTTACTGCGCCGAGTGTGAGCGGGAGCTTTTCGACGGACACGTGGTGGGCGACTGCCCTCACTGCGAGGCGACCAGCCTGGGCTTTGCCTGCGAGACTTGCTGTTTGCCGAACAAGACGGTGGACCTGATCGAACCGATCTGCACCAAATGCGAAAAGACCCCCGAGATGAGAAAAGGTCAGCGGCTCTTCTTTGATCTTGAGCCGTGTCGCAACGCCCTGGGCCAGTATCACGAATACGTCAAGCTCACTCCAAAGCTTCGCTCGCTCAGTTCGAAGTTTCTAGCCGTCGAAACCTGGCACGTGCCGGCCACGGCACCCTCCGAGTGGGGTATCCCGGTGCCGGTGGAGGGTTTCGAAGGTCAGGTGATTTCACCGTGGCTAGAGATTGGACTTGCTAATCACTACCTGCGGTCGAAGGTGGGCGAATACAGTAGCGTCACTCACACTTTCGGCTACGACAACGCTTTCTGTTATCTGATGTCGGATCCCGCGGTCAGTCTGGCTCTGGATCAGCAGGTACCGTTGGCACAAGAACTCATCGTCAACGAGTACCTCTCGCTCAACGATGTGAAGATGTCGACCAGCAAGGGCCACTATCTCAGTCCGGAGATCTTGTTAGGTCGAATGCCCGCCGACCTGTTGAGATTCTATCTGGCCACTGTTCGTCCTGAGGTTTCGGAGACGACCTGCAGCCTCCGACACATGGCCAGTATGGTAAACGGCCTTTTGGTCGGGCGCTGGCAAGACTGGCTGGCCGACCTGGGCAACACCGTGACCAACGAGTTCATGTCCTCGGCTCCGGAATTTGACGAGTGGGCCGACGAGCATTCCCAGTTTTTTTCCGAACTCACCGCCTTCAGCAACCGTGCTCGCCACGGGTACGAGTCTCGTCGGCTCCAGGTTGTGGCCAAGACGGCCATCGATCTGGTCGACCGAACGGCGGCTTTCGGACTGGAGCAGAGCCATCTGGCCCACGTCCAGGGGTACGAAGATCAGAGAGCTACGGGAGTGGCGTTGGAATTAGCGGCGGCCAGACTGTTGGCCATTATCTGCGCTCCCATTATGCCGAACTTCGGATCCCAACTGTGGAAGATTCTGGGCCATCATCACCCGATGGAGGACGAGGGGTGGAGTCGTGAGCCGAAGTTCTTGCCTCCCGGGCAGAGACTGCTCGCGCGAGCGGGCCTTTGTGCTAAGCGCCTCTTTCCTCAAGCGGTCAATCTGGACGACATGATTGAGGAAGAATGAGAGAAACGGCCGATATAGTCATCATCGGAGCGGGGGCGCTGGGATGCTCCGCCGCCTACCATCTGGGCAACATGGGAGCCAAGAACGTCCTGGTCCTGGAGCGGGGCGCTGTCTGTTCCGGTGAGACTCGCAAATCCGGCGGCTTCGTTCAGTCGCACTGGGTGAGTCTGGGTGAGGTGCGTCTCATTCATAAATCGAGAGAGCTTTTTCTGGAATGGGAAGAACGGTTTGGAGAAGGCTGCTCTTACATGAAGAACGGCTACCTCCATGTGACCGGAGAGGACAACGAGGCTACCGTACGACAGACCCATGAAATGCTGCTGGCCGAGGGCATAGAGAGCCATTGGCTGGAGCCTCGAGAGATCAAGAAGCTTCAACCGATTCTGCATTGTCGAGACCTCACCGGAGCGGCCTGGGAGCCGCAGAGCGGTTGGGCCGATCCGGTGGCCGCGATCCGGAGCCTGGCCAAAGGGGCTCAAGCCAACGGTGTGGAGATCGAAGAAGGGGTCACCGTGCTCCAGATCGCTCACAAGAGCGGCAAGATTGTAGGCGTGGAGACCGACAAAGGCTTTGTCTCCACCAACACGGTCGTGCTTTGTGCCGGTCCTTGGACTCCACATCTCCATCCGTTGCCGTCGGTACCCCTGCCTATTCGGGCCAGACGCGGACAGGTCTGCTATGTCAACCGGCCCAACGGACTACCCAAAGTGGAGTTGGCGTTTTACGACGAGATCACCGGGCTCTACACTCACCCCGCCGGAGATACCAATCTGGTGGGCATCGACTGGGACTTCGACGAAATTTGGGACCCCAATAGGTACGACCAGCAGATCGACCCGGACTACATCTCGACGGCGCTGGGAGCGCTGAATCATCGCTTCCCGGTGATGGGCGGCGCTCACGTGGTCAAAGGGGTGGTGGGTCTGTACGATTTCACCCCCGACGGCCATCCCATCATCGACGGTCCGATCGGCCTCGACGGCTACTACGTGGCGGCCGGTTTTAGCGGTTGTGGGTTTAAGTCGTCTCCCATGACGGGTCTCGGACTGGCCGAACTGGTTTATAAAGGCCGGCCGGAGAGCGTGGACCTCGACTTTCTCAGCTTTTCGAGATTTCGTGATAATAACGATTGGATAGGATGGTAAAGACGATATGACCAAAGTGATCACAGCGCCCGCCGACTCGGAGCTCAACCTGGACCCACTACCTGAAAGAGAAGTCATGGAAGGGAGTCGTGACGCCATGACGTTTATCAACGCCGAGGCTGAAGACGGAGCGTGCCGCAGCGGCCTGTGGAGTTGCCCTGTGGGAACCTATCGATTTTTCTTTCCCTACGAAGAGCATACCTATATCATAGAGGGCAAGGTGGAAGTGATCGACGACCTGCACGGTAAGGTGACCCACGTGCTAGGCCCTGGTGATATGGCTTTCTTCCCAATCGGTAGCAAGACTGTCTGGAAGATTGTCGAACCTCTCAAGAAGTTCTTTGTGATGAGAGACTGAATGGCAAAAGAAAAGAAAAAAGTCGGATGTTTGGGCCTCTTTATGCGAGGCTTCATCATCACCGTGCTGGTGTTGGCCAATCTCAGCGTCGCGGGCATCATCGTCGCGGTTCAGTTCTTCCAGGCGGACTACGTTACCTGGACCGATTTTAGCCATTACACGACCTATCCCTGGATGCTGGTGTTTGGCGTTCTCGGCATGGCTGGTGTTATCGGGCTTCTTATGAGTACTGTGGGTGCCGCCGTCAGTCTCGCTTTCGGTGAGGGCGGTAGTAAGCAAACCGGTTCGAAGTCGACTCCTCGGGCCAAGCCTCAGTCCAATCGTCGGACCACGATCTAGGACACGCCCTAAACCCTTCGTTCCAGCGTCTACTATTACAGGGTTACCACCACGAGGTAGCCGCATCCCAAAGTTTTCCGGCTCCGTCAGAGATGGCACCACCCACATTTCGGGCGATCTCGCCGGTTTCGGTGACGGCGGTGCTCACACCGTCGGCTACCGCGTGAGCGGCGCTACCGACAGCTTTGGTGACGGTTTTGCCGACTTCGGTATTTTCGGCCAGGTAGGTGCCTGCGGTAACGACGGCTCCACCGACGACCAGCGCTGCCCCGACGGGAGCGCCGACGCCGGTTGCCATCATCGCGGCACCCGCCATCATCGCGGTACCGCCGGCCGTTTTGAGCATACCTGCTCCCACCTGGTTGTCTTGAGTTCTGTCGCTCCAGTTGTTGTGAACCTGGCGAGCGCCGTCCAGCGCGGCCGCGGCTCCACCCGCGGCGAGAGCAACGGGGGCTGCGGCGGCGGCGGCACCGGCTCCGGCCAAACCGAGCTGGCCGGCGGCCACGACGGTGCCCGCGACTCCGCTGGTGGTCAGCGCAACGCCTGACCCGGTGTTGAGGGCACCACTTGTGATTTTGTGGCTGTCTCCTTCACGAATTCCCTGGGCGGTTTCGTTGACACCTTGATAAGTTTGAACGGCACCGGCGGGCAATGCGACGATGGAGCCCAGCGCGGCAGCACCTTTCCCTACCCCCGCCAGGACCTTGGTGGTCTGGGCGAAGCGTCCCCTTTGGGAAGCGATAGCTTGAAGTCGGTCGGCACTCAAGGGATTTCCGAATGCAAAATCCTGAGACCTTCCGTACACCGGGACAGGTTTGTGCCTATTGGAAATAATTTAGAAACAATCGTACGCTATAGTGTATGAGATGCAGGTCAACACAGCAGGGTCCAAGCGCTCCGTAGCTATTTCTTCCGTTCCCAACTTGGGAGCCTGTTTGACCGGTCCCGATCAAAAGGTGGAACTGAACCTTCCGGCCGGTCCGGAGCGCCTCCTGACCTCTCTCTTCTTGCAGTGGAATCCGGCCGGTCGCACTCGCAAGAACCGCGTGACCGAGGACGAGTTGGCCGAATGGATCGACGGCATGCTCAAAGGGGAGGCTGGTCCTGAACATCGGGAAGCCTTCTACTATCAAGCTTGGGCTATCGGCTGGAGGCTGCTCGGGCTTCTCCGACGGTTTTCGGTGAAGGTTGAGATTTTGCCGGACGAGGTTTTCGAGAGTCGCTACGGGACGACGTCGACGGGACACTATGTCTATCGATTCAAGCTGATTCACATCAAAGAGTCGGCCTTGTTCGACACCACCGGCTCCACGGTGATACACGAGCTTGGACACGCGATTGATCATCTGATTTCCAGCTTATGCAACGGAGGGTATCGCATCTCCACTAAGCTTTGGCATTGGTTTGCCCAGCAGCGTCGAGGCTTTGTCACGGCTTACGCGGCCACCAAGCCGGCGGAGTATCTGGCTGAATCGGTGGAGGCGTACTTCGTTCGGGATGAGTATCTGCGTTTGCAACGGCAAGACCCTTCCATGTATCTCTTCTTGGATGACCTGTTCACGATTTCAGCGGCTTAGATCCCAGGCTGTTGTTGATCCCTATCACTGATTTGAACATTCGAAAGCCCTACTCTGAGCACATCCTAAGGATAAGAAGGTGTCGTCAGAGATGAAGTTTTTGCTACCGAACTGGCTTGTGTCCGCTTTGTTCGGAACAACCGCCTCAAGAGAAATCGGTGTGGACCCGCCTTGCGACGAGTTCTGTCAACTCAGTTCGTCTCAGGCCGCGGCGGTTGTCATGATGACTCTGCCGGTAGACAAGTCGGCAGAGATTTTTAGTAGAATGACGGAGACATCCGTTCAACGGATCACGAAAGAGATAATCGATATGCCTTGTATCTCCGGGGAAGTCCGTCGACAAGCGCTGGCGTTTCTCGCCGAGAGATTGGGTATCGGCACGGACGGTCTGGCGGAGATGGTGCAATACAGACCTGAACTCCTGGCTGACGAACTGGTGTTGTGGGTCGCGAACGCATGAAAAAAGAGAAGAATTTTAAGGCTAAAGCTTGACGAGAAACATTTGTCGTGGCTATTCTCAATATATGCAACATGTGGGAGGTGTCGGTTTTGCAGAGGGACAGTCAGAAGAAGTCCAGTGTGGGTGGGTACGCCGCCATTGCTTTAGCGGTTCTTTTAGTGGCGGGAGTTTATATACAACAAACGGTCCACCGGGAAGGCAGCCTGGCCCACGACCTGGTTCAGCACCTTCAGAATGCGCGAGCGGACCTGGCATCCAACGGCTATGTCTTCCTGGAGGAGGATGAGGTCAAGGAGCCCGCTGCCGAGAGCCCTGGCGGGGATGAACTGAATCACGCTTTGGCCGAAGAGATCCTGCGCCTCACCAATGAGGAGAGAGCCAAGCAGGGACTGCCACCGCTTGCTCGCCACGATGCTCTCGAACACGCAGCGTTTGATCACTCTCAGGAAATGCGAAGTCTCAACTACTTCTCCCACACATCGCCGACGGCCGGGAAGTCGACCACTCGCCAGCGGGTCAATCAGTACGGTGTGAATCCGCAGATGGTGGCGGAGAACATATTCGAGTGCTCCGGTTACCAGGTTCAAGAGACAGCCAAATATGCCGTGGAAGCTTTCATGGAATCACCTCTGCATCGGAAGAACGTTCTCAATCCCGAAGCCACGCATATCGGGGTGGGGTTCGTCTCTCAGGGCGGTTCGGTGTCGGTCACCCAGGTCTTTGGAGCGGGACTCTAGCGGCAGGCATTTCAAACGTCGCGGCCAACCAGGTTGGGATGAATACAGCCTCTCAATCTCGAGTGATGGGGGAGTTACATCGGCGAGCTTCCGTACGCCTGAAGACGATACTCCTGCCCGAAACAAGCGACGACCGAGTTCTGCGGGCAGCCTCGGAGCTGCAGGCGCGGAAACTTGCCAGGGTGGGCTTGATTGGCTCGAAGGATGCTCTGCAGGCTCGAATGGAAGCTCTGGGGATTTCCTGGGCAGACGGTTGGAGCATCGACCATTTGACGGACCCGAGTCGGGAACGTTGTAGTCAGGCTTTCTATCAGAAGCATCGTCGAAGGGGAGTGACCCCGGAGTCGGCCGATAAACAGATGACCGACCCGCTCTACTACGCCAACATGATGGTTCATCTGGGAGAAGCCGACGGAACGGTTGCGGGGGCCACCAACACCACAGCCCACACCGTCCGTGCGGCACTTCTCTGTCTGGGTCTGCAAGAGGGACTGCGGACCGTCTCCAGTTTTTTCTTGATGGAGAAAGCCGGCTCTACCGTGGGAGAAGAAGGAGCTGTCCTCTTCGCCGACTGCGGAGTTGTTGTCGATCCGACAAGTGAGCAACTGGCTGAGATCGCCTTGACCACGGCGGAAAGCTGTCGCCGGTTTTTGCAGGTGGAGCCGCGCGTAGCGTTACTGAGTTTCTCCACCAAAGGCAGCGCCAATCACGAGCGGGTGGACAAAGTGGCCAAAGCGCTGGAGATTCTGACCACACGAGCGCCTGAACTGGTGGTGGACGGAGAGTTGCAAGTGGACGCCGCTTTGGTACCGGAAGTTGCCGCGGCGAAGGCCTCCGGTTCTATGGTGGCGGGTAAGGCCAACGTCTTGATCTTTCCCAGCCTGGAAGCTGGAAACATCGCTTACAAAGTGGCCGAACGAATGGGGGGGTATACGGCGGTCGGTCCGATTTTGCAAGGCTTAGCGCTGCCTTCCAACGACCTCTCCCGCGGTTGCAAGGTCTCCGATATCGTTGATGCGGCGGTCCTGACTTCTCTGCAAAGCTAATGTCCCCAACCGTCCGCAAAGCGAACGAGAGGGACTTGCCGAAGCTGGAGGCACTTCGTAAGGAAGTAAGCTATCCGGGTTCCGTCCTCTACGACGAAGAGAGCTACTACTCTTATCCGCTACAGCAACTCCAAGTCTATTTGACTCGGATTTCAGAGCTTCCGGACTGGCGCTTGCTGGTGTTGGAGGTGGCCGAGGAAATCACCGGCTATATACTTTTTACAGTGGACGAGGAACATGGGGTCACCCATCAGTTGCAGGCGCGCCTGCTGGATTTCGCGGTCTTCAGTTTTGACGACCTATCGCTTTTAGTGGAGCGTGCGGCCAAGATCGTGTCGGCCTTCGAGAACGAATATCTGGTGGTGGACCTTCCGGCTCGCGACAAGCGTCGACAGCTCTGGTTTTATCGTTGCGGATTCCGCCCCGAGCAGCAACGCTCCGTCAAGCGGATACAACGAGGGCATCAGGGCGCGGTGTCTGCCGACTATCTCGTCAGAGCAGCATGTACGGAAGATCTGCCTGCGATACTGGAGGTGCATTCAGCCTACACGCCCTCTTATCTCCCGGCCGGAAGAGACGTCGACCTGGAGAGCATCGCGTTTCGATATCAGCTTACCTATCTTGCCATGGACATCAGTGGCTCGGACGGCTCTCACTATCTGGTGCTGGAGGAGCGTTCCACCGGAGTTCTGGCGGGCTACGTTTTTCTCAAGCCCGGACTCGTCATCAAAGATGTTGGCAGCTACTATATGTACGACATCGCCGTGGCCCCTGCGTACGCGGGCAGAGGGCTGTCCGAGTTTCTGGTGGGAGCGGCCGAGACGGCGACCGGCAAGGAGGGCGGCTTTCTCTATGGCGACGGCAGTCTGAATACGCCGGTCATAGCGAGTTGGCATGCCCAGATGGGGGCGGTTCACGATTCCACGCTCTACAGTCTCGATTGTCGAGAGAGGTGATTCCATCTCTGTTCCATCGGTCGCAGAGCTCACGCATCCCGCCTTTCTCCCGAAAAATCGCGTTTGACTTTAAAAACGGTCTCGGTCATGTAAACAAAATGTAAAAGCCTGTCCGACTGCTCGGTAATGTGAGAAGCTCTGTTCAAGTAAATCAATCGGAGGTCACTCAATATGGGTCAGGCAGTAGGCGGAATAGTAAGTTCACTAGTAGGCGGCGGCGGTAAAGGCGGCGGCGGAGGTGGCGGTGCTAGCCCCGTGATGGAAATCATTTCTAAAATTGCGAGCGCCCTCACCGGCAAATAGTCTTCGAAGGCTATTCGACAAAAATATCGTAACTAGAGGAACTCGGTCTTGGAAAAGGCCGAGTTTCTACAATTTTAGACCCAATTGGGATAGTGAGAGGCCGACATGGACAACGAAGATACCGATGACCTCGACTTGGGAGCCGCCATTCAGAGCGCCCGAGCAAATCAAGAAGACGACGAACAGAAAGTGGACGTCGTTCAACGAGGAGGGTTGGACGAAAGGGCGGTCGAGTACGGAAATCCGGACGACCTTCCTTATGTGAAGCTGTTGAAAGCGGCCGTCGCTCTGGTCAAGACGGGTGAGCTGTCCATGGAAGAGTATGTCGAAGGAGTCGGCAAGCTCGATGCTATTGCCGATAACGCCCTCAAACTGTACGCCATCCCGGCCGTCAAGAAAGACCTGCCCGGCAAATTGACGGAGCACCAGAACTCCTTGGTGGGTGGGCTTGAAGCACAAATTTACAAGATGAAAGAGGGTCTGGAGATCTTGTTGAGCTATCCGGAGACTCAGGCTGTGGGCGATCTGGAGGTCGGACTTCAAACCGCTGTTTCGGCTATGAATGAGATCGATCGAATTCAAGGTGCGGCTGACGCCGAGCGTGATCGCATCCAAGAAGAAGAGCGAGAAGAGAAAGCTCGACGCGCTCAGAAGGCGGCCGAGGCCGAGGCGGAGATGTAGCCGGCCGAGCCCGACGCACGGGGGTCACCATGCAACTCAAACTGCCTTACTTCGATATGATCTTTTCCCGGCTGGCCGCGGGAGATCCCGAATTCGAAGAGGCCTTCCAGCGCCACGTTCACTTCGGCGCCTGGGAAGATCTCGAACACGCTTATACCGACCAGCCTGACAGCATTCGGGCTATGGAGCGCCTCTGTCTGCATCTGATCTCCTTGGCCGAAATATGGCCTGATCAGGACGTTTTGGACGTCGGCTGCGGATTTGGCGGCACTCTGGCCTGTCTGGACGAACAGTTTTCTCCGCTTCGGATGACCGGCTTGAATATCGACTCGCGCCAACTTGAGGTCGCGAGACGACGCGTGACCGCCAGCCCCGGCAACACGATCGACTTTGTTCAAGGCGATGCCTGCGAGATGGCCTTCCCCAACGAAAGCTTCGATCGGGTGACTGCCGTGGAGTGCATCTTTCATTTCCCGAGTCGCCGGGAATTCTTTGCTCACGTCGGGCGAGTGCTGCGTCCCGGCGGCAATCTGACGCTGACAGATTTTCTGCAACCGGAGGGCACCCCAGACGGCCTGTGGGACAATCAGGACGACGCCTTGTGGGGTCCGCAAACGGCCATCGATCTTCAAGGTTATCGCGAGCTAGCGGCCGGCGCGGGATTGAGTTTGACTCACGCCGCGGACATCACACGAAATGTGCGGCCCACGTATTACTGGTTTGGGAATTTGCTCGGTCGGCACTTTCCCGAGATCCGGAAAGTCATCGAGGAATCTCAGTTTGTCGTGGACGCCGGTGGTATGGGCTACTGTACCTTAAGGTTCGATAAAAATTGACCCTTGGGGGTCGGCTAGAGCCCTCTTGAGTTGGTCCTGAAATTCGTCGGCGAACATCTCAGCCTGGCGCCGCGTCATACAGGGTGTCCGAAAACGAAAGTTCCCCTGCATTCCGTCTTTCTGCTCCACGATCTCCATCATGGCGGGAGCCGAGAGATACGGCGGTTCGACGAACAGAAACTCCCAGGGCCCCAAGGGGCTGTCAACCACTCCTCCGGAGCGAAGGCCGAGCGACTCTCCTTGCGGAAGGTCGCCTTCCACCCAGCGAGCCTTTTGGTACTGCTGGAACATCAGCCAGATATCGGTTCGGGGTGCTTTGGTGGCGGTGGTGACGGGGAAGAACTGCCGTTTGAGCACTTCGCCGATGGTCGTCCGATTGGCGTCCCACAGCTCGGTCCAGGTCGCGAACTCTTCCAGGTTGCGGCGATAGAGCACGAGTTGAGCAAAGAAACCCACGGTCTGTTCAAAGCGCTGGTGAGGCCGATTGGCCACTGCTCCCCCGATAGCGAATTCCGCTCTTCCCAGCATCCGGCCCACCGTGACTTGCAGAGTGGACAGCATCAGGTTGAAGAGAGTAGCTCGGTGGGCTCGACAAACCTCCCTGGCCCTGGCTAACAGCTCGCTGTCTAGTTGGAAGGAGACGAAGTCGGCCACATCGTGGTCTTCGGAGTGGGTGAGGGCCAGGTTGGGACAGCCCTCGAGTTCGGCGGTCCACCACTCCCGCATCTCTTCAGCCTTGGGGAGGTCGTACCAGGCGTGTTGCCAGGTGCAGAACTCGGGGAAGCCGGCGGGCGGGGGCCCCGTGGGCGGAACTTCCAGCTCCGATTGGATGATTTCCAGACTCCAAAGGTCGGCCGCGCAGTGATGGATGTCGAACTGCATCACGTCGTCGTTCTTGCGTTGGTAAAGCCGCAAACGGCAGACCGGAAGCTGACCCAGCTGGTAGGCCTCGAGGGCGTCCGACATGAGCTTGTCGCGCAGCTGCTCGACCGTCCAGTCGCGGGCGTCGGTGACGGTGAAGTGCAGAGTGTGTTTTGGATGAACCTTTTGCTCCACCCAGCGCTCGGCGCAAACCTCCCAAAACTCGGTGGAGTCGATCCGCATGGCAAGGATTCTTCCCAGGTGCTCTATCTCTTTATCGGAGGGAATGAAGTAGGTCGTGCGCAGGGCCGGATGGCGGTCGACGATGCGTTGCATACGAGAGCGGAGCATCTCCGGATCCTGTTTGCGGAAGAAGCGGATGGTGCTTCTCATGTGCCAGGCGGGGGTGTTATTCATGGCACAGATGGTGTAGAGGCCCTGCAGTACGAAAGCCGTTTTACCCACGGCTGATTTTTGCGCCAACAAGCGAGCCAGCATGGCGCGCTTCTGTTCCGGAGTCAGGTTTTTAAGGGCGTCTTTTTTCACGCCGGGCTGTCTTCAAGCATAGAAGCCAGCATGGCGTCGATCTCGTCCTCTTCGAGGTAGTCCAAGACCTCTTCGGCGGAAGATTCCGACTCTTCCTTGGGTTGCATCGACTCACTGAGGAGATCGATGAGAGAGTCCACCGACGGCTGCTCCATCAAGGTGCTGGAAGCCAGGGTGACATTGAGAGTGCTCTTGGTCCAGTTGCGAAGCTGCAGAGACATCAACGAATCCAGACCCATGTCGATGAGAGACTGGCTTGTGTCCAGACGCTGAGGCTGGGTGCCAAGGACCCGCGCTACCTGAGCCAATACGATCGGATGGAGGGCGACTCTGCGCTCCCCGGCGTCCAGGGTTTCTAGGTGGCCGACCCCGTTTTCTTCTCTCTTCGATACGTTGCCGGTTAACAGCGGTTCAAAGCGAGGAACGGGTTTGTTGCCCATGGCTTTCCGCAGGAGAGCCCAGTCGGCATTCATCACACCCACCTGAGTGGGGTTGATGTCGAGCGCTTTTTCGAGCGCGTCCAGCGCTTGCTTGGAAGTGATCATCTTGCTGCCGCCCGATTCGAGCCAGGCCGCCACGGTGGGGTTGCGAGCCAGATAGCCGACGTCCCCGAGGGGACCCCAGTTGACAGTCAGGGCGGGGAGCCCGAGGTGCCTGCGGTGGAAGGCGAGACTGTCCAGAAAGGTGTTGGAAGCGGCGTAGTTGCCCTGGCCGGCGGCTCCAAACCAGGCCGCGTTGGAGCTGAACATGATGAAGAAGTCGAGCGGTTTATCCAGAGTGGCTTGATGGAGATTCCAGGTTCCGTGGATCTTGGCCTGAAAAACGCCCTCCAGACGCTCTCGAGTGAGATTCAGAGTGGGCACGTCGTCGAGCTGCATGGCGGCGTGGACCACCCCACGGACGTTTTTTAGTTTTTGAAAGAGCCGGTCCACGGAGTCTTTATCCCCGACGTCCACCGCGTGGGCCTCTACTCGAGGGTCGTTGAAGCCGGTGTGGTTTTTGGGATTGCGAGAGCAGACGATCACGCGCTCTGCTCCCAGACCGAGCAGCCACTGAACGACCTCGCGACCGAAACCGCCCATGCCTCCGGTCACCACGTAGGCGGCTCCTGGTGTGGGTCTCCAACTGGGCAGCACTTCATCCGGCAGTCCAGCCTCCATGACGACCTTGCCGATGTGTTTGGCCTGGCTGAGGCAGCGGAAGGCGTCCACGGCGCGGCTGTAAGGGAACGTTTCTTGAATGGGAAGAGCTTCCACCTTACCATCGTTCACGTCTTGGATTAGAAAGCCGAGAAGCTCCTGAATCGTCTCATGGTCGTAGTTGATAACTTGTTCGAGGTCGATAGCGTGATAGGAGAGACCGCGGCGGAAGGGGCTCAGACCGACTCTTAAATCGTTGTAGATGTCTTTCTTGGTCACATCCATAAAGCGTCCGAAACGGCCCAGGATGGAGAGACCACCTGTCAGTCCCTCACCGGCCAGGCTGTTTAAGACCATGTCGACGCCCTCGGGGCATACCGAACGCACTCCGTCGACGAACGAAGTGGAGCGCGAGTCGAAGACGTGCTCGATGCCGAGTTTGTGAAGAAAGTCGACCTTTTCCGGAGTGCCTGCGGTCGCTAAGATGCGAGCGCCCTGTTTGCGGGCGATCTGAACAGCGGCCATCCCCAGTCCGCCGGAGGCCGAATGGATCAAGATAGTCTCTCCGGCCTTCAGCCGTCCCATCGTTATTAAGGCGTAGTAAGCAGTCACGAAGACCAGCGGCATAGCGGAGGCTTCGGTGTCGCTGAGCTTGTCGGGGGTGGGCACAAGATAGGCCCTCGGTACCACGACCTGGGAAGAGAAGGCGGCGGGGGCGATCCCCATCACTCGAGAGCCTACTTCGAGGTCGCTCACTTCGGAGCCGACCTCACTCACGGTGCCCGCCATCTCGATACCGAGGACTCCTTCGGTGGGGTAGAGCCCGAGCGCTCTCATCACGTCGCTGAAATTCAGTCCGGCGGCGCTCACCTTGACTCTGACTTCGTTGGGCTTGAGGGCGCCCAGATGAGGGGCCTTCCACTGGAGCGCTTCCAAGGTGCCGGTCCGGTCGCAGGTGAGACGATAGTCTTGACCTTCCGAGGGAGGTCTCGTCTCCGGAGACTGTTGAGAAAGTGGATATCTGTGGCAACGATGGAGGAAGCGCTTGCCTTCGCGGAAGGCCACTTCTTCGGACTTCTTGCAAAAAAGCTCGCGATAAACCAGGTCGGCGTCGCCGTCACTCTCAATATCGATCATGGAGACGTGCATGGCCGGGTCTTCGGTGGAGAGGACCCGCACCAAACCCCAAACCGGCGAAGCTTCGGGTGCGACCTCCAGATCGGCTGAAGGTAGGACAGCCTGACTTCGGCGGGTGACAGAGAAGAGGCGAGGCGGTAAGAGTTGATACTTTTCTACCTGCTGAACCATCTCCAAGAGCGGCATCAAGGGTCCCGCCGGATCCTCCAGGGTTGCCGAGAGCGAAGAGAGGTGAAGACATCCGGCCAGGGCTCCGATCTCTTTCATGTCGAAGCTCTCGCCCGGCTGGACGACGTGGGCCTCGTAGCCGTCTTTTTCCAGTCGGTCGCTCAGGTGCGTGGCTAGTTTGCCTCCGTCGCTAAAGACGAGCCAGCGCTTTTCCGATGGCCGGGCGGCCTCATCGGTTTCCGTTTCTTTCTCGACCCACTGCAACGAATAGCACAATTCGTCGAGAGTATCGCGGGCGCTTTCGGCGGCCCGCACCAGGCGATATCCGCGCAGGTCAAACAAGACTTCACCCTGGAGATTGCAGACCGTCAGATCGCCGAGCAGCTCGCGAGAGGTCTGGTAGGTGCAGCGCATGTAGGCGATCACTTCGTCTTCAAAAGGTCGCAGGACTCGAACTCGCTCAGCCGCCACCGGCAGCCAGTTCGTGCCCTCACCCATGAGCCCGGCGTCCAGGGCGGCCAGGCCCACTTGAAAGCACGAATCGACGGTGCCGGGGTGAGTGAGCGAGAGGCCGTCGGTGGAGGGCAGGAGAGTGGCCCCTTTGATCCGGGCGATGGCCTCTCTCGGCCCTTTTTTGCCACTCCGAATGGCGTCGAAAGTCGGACCGAAGACGAGCCCACGCTCGGCCCACTCTTCCGAGAGACTACCCTGCCAGTTTTCGGGCAATCTCGCCTCGACGGCAGCCCAATCAAAGTCGGCCGGGATACCGCCCGGATCTTCGCAGATGTGAGCCCGAAAAACTCGCTTACGTTGCTCCGAGCCGTCGGTGGCCTCGGCGTAGATGGCCAGGGTTCTATCGTCGTTGACAATGGTTTGCAGGCGAGTTTGGCTGTTGACGAAGCAGGCTGATTCGATGTGAATGTTGTCCAGCGCCACGGGTAAGGTGCCACTATGGGCGTGTGCGGCTTCGAAACCCATTTCCATGTAAGTGCTGGCCGACACGATAGGCTGCTGGTGAAACTGATGGTCCTGGAGCCAGGAGGGCGCATCGGAAGTGATGAGCTGGCTGAAGATGTTGGGTTCGACCTGGTGGCCTAACATCGCATAGTGAGTCGGCTCCAGGCGAAACCGTTCCACCCGTCGCGACTCCCTCCAGTAGCGTTCGCGTTGCCAGGGATAATGGGGAAGGGCCACCCATTCGGGTTCGGGGCCGTCTCCCCACTTGAGGTCCTGCCCCAGGCAATACAGCTCGCCGAGAGCTTTGAGAAAGGTCTCCCGGTCGTTCTGTTTGCGACGGAGAGTCGGTACCGCCCGACCACCGCTTTCGGCGATGGAGGCTCCCAGGACTGGGTGTCCGCCGACCTCCAGAAACAGAGTGATGCCGTCTGCCACGGCTCGTTGAATCGATTCGGAGAAACGAACGGTCGAGCGGACGTTTTGCCACCAGTACGCCGGGCCCACATCTTCGACGGGGGCCGCCGTCACGGTGGAGATCAGCGTTCGTTTTGGAGTGCGAGGTTGAATATCGACCAGACTCGTCAGCAACTCTTCTTCGATGACGTCCAGTTGAGCGCTGTGGAAGGCGTACTCCACCTTCACCTCGCTGCAGTCGTATCCGGCCTGTTGGAGAGCCTGCTGGGCTTCGGCCACGGCCTCGTCCGACCCCGATAGGACAACAGTGTCAGGCGAGTTGATACAGCCGATGCAAACACCGTCGCGAAGAAACGGCTGCACCTGAGCGGCAGAAGCCGAGATGCTCAACATACGCCCTCGGCTGGACTCCCGATCCATCAGTCCGGAACGATGGGAAATGAGGTTGATAGCGTCGGCCAAAGTGAGCGCACCCGAGGCCCAGGCCGAAGCGACCTCTCCCACACTATGTCCGATCACCATCTCCGGTTCTACGCCCCAGGCCTCCAGCATTCGCGTGAGTCCAGCCTGGAGAGCGAAGATCATCGGTTGCACCACGGCCGTTTTCTCGGTGGAAGTGTCGTCGCTGAGGAAAGCCTCGCGCAGAGACCAGCCGAGATGCTTCACAAAATGGGGCTCGGCCTCATCTACGAAGCTGCTGAAGGTCGGGTCTTCCAGGAGTGTACGACCCATGGCCTGCCACTGAGAGCCCTGACCGCTGTAGACGAAGGCCACGCGCGGAGTTTGGCGCGCCGCCGGGTGGGAGGGGGCGCCTTCCAGATCGGATAGTCGCTCGGCGACCACTGCGGTGCGAAACGGGTGGTGAGTCCGGCGAGTCAGCGCCGAGAAGGCGATCTGGCGGACGCTTCCCGTTTCCAGGGAGCGGTAGCGCTCGACGAGTTCGCCGAGGGCGGCCTCACTTCGGGCCGAAAGACAGAGGAGATTCGGCGTGATACCGGCTGCTGGGTCGCTCTGGGAGGCTCGAACAGGGGGCGGCGCGATCACGACGTGACCGTTGGTGCCGCCGAAGCCGAAGCTGTTGACACCCAGCAGAAAATCGTCGTTCGGGAGCTTGGTGGTTTCGGTCGGGATTTGGAGGCCAAACTCTTGGAAAGGGACATCCGGATTCGGATCTTCGAAGTGGAGATTGGCCGGCACTTGTCTGTTCGATGCGACCAGGCAAGTCTTGATCAGTCCGGCCATCCCCGCACCCGCTTCCAGGTGGCCGATGTTGGTCTTCACCGAGCCGATAAGAAGAGAGCGATCGGGCTGCCCCAGCACGGTCCCGAGCGCCGTCGTCTCCACCGGGTCTCCCGCGGCGGTCCCGGTGCCGTGGGCCTCCACGTAGCGCACTTTCTCCACCGGAAGACCGTCGTAAGCCTCGCGAAGCAGTCGAGTCTGTCCCTCGATGCTCGGCATGGTGAGGCCTTCGTTCCGCCCGTCGGAGTTCACAACGGTCCGCAAGATGGTGGCGTAGATGTGATCGCCGTCGGCCAGAGCCTGGTCTAGCGGCTTGAGGACCACCACCCCGGCTCCTTCGCTTCGGACGTAGCCGTCGCCGCTGCGGTCGAAAGCGTGACAGCGACTGGTGGGGCTGAGCATGGAAAGACGGCTGAAAGCCAGGTGGTGGATCGGATGCAAAAGAGCGTTCACGGCACAGACCAAAGCCGTATCGCATTCTCCGTTCTGCAGACTCGTCACACCGGCGTGAAGGGCCACCAGTGAGGAAGAACAGGCCGTGTCCATGGTCATGCTCGGGCCGTGCAGGTCGAAAGCGTAGGAGATGCGGTTGGAGGTCATACACATGGCCCACCCCGTCACGCTGTGAGTAGTCAGTGAGTCCACGTCTTGAATGTCGTAATAGTCGTGGGAGGAGGCTCCGGTGAACACACCCATCCGAGTCCCGGCGACCTTGCTCAAGGGATACCCCGCATCTTCCAGAGCTTCCCATGCTACCTCGAGCATCAACCGCTGCTGCGGGTCGATGGTGGACGCTTCTCGGGGAGAGATGCCGAAGAAGGCCGGATCGAACGCATCGATCTTGTCCAGAAACCCGCCCTGCGCCTGAGGGGTCCGAAAATGGCGATTCCTCTGGGGGTGGTGGAAGCGCTCCCGCAGCCAACGCTCGGGCGGAATATCCGCCACGGCATCGACGCCGTCCATAAGGAGCTTCCAAAACGACTTGACGTCGTCAACATTGCCGGGGAGTCGACAGCCGATACCTGTTACCGCGATGGGGGTGGGTTTCATGGTCGTTCTCTTCGGGGGGGCTTTCTATCGTCCTACGGGTGGCCGGCCTCGGACACATCTTGCACACATCTCCGATATCGGGAGACATTGTGTCACTTCGTCGAATATGCCTCATTCAAGACTTTTCTGTCGCGGAGGATGGTTACATGGAATCGATACGACACACTCTCTTTATCAGAGCCTTGTGGGTGTTTGCGCTTCTGGTCTTAGCGGCCGGCTGCTCAACAGGAGGAGATGGAGACGGCGCCTTCTTTGGGGGCGACATCGTCGCCACTTCCGGCACTCCCACCGGATCGGTGGTGGTCAATCAGCAGTTTCTGCCAAGGGCCTTACCCTCGGAAGTCGCTCGGCAGCGTTTCCTCGGTTTCAACGCCTCCGACGTTTTGGTGTACGGACCGGTTCTGAAGGACCGCGCCGCCTCCGTCACCTTACAGGACGTTCCGGTGACGGTCACAAGTCTGCAGATGCAGTTGCTGGACTCCAATGGGGTCATCATCGGTATCGGCACTTTCCCGGTCACGGTAGTGGAGGGCGAGACCACCGTGGTAAACGATCCTCCTTATTCCGACATCGCCGAGGTCCTGACGGGCCTTCAAGTGACACCCGCGGCGCCGACCATCGTAGCGGGTACGAGCCAGGAGTTTACCGCGATCGGTCTTTTCGCCGACGGTTCTCAAACCGATCTCTCAAGCTCCGTCGCTTGGACTTCCTCCAATACGAGCGTGGCCACGGTCGACTCGAAAGGGAAAGCCGCGGCCACGACCCCGGGCAGCACCACTGTCACTGCGAGCGTCGGACAAGTTTCCGGTACGGCCACTCTGAACGTGTCGCCTGCCACTATTCTTTCCATTCAAGTATCGCGCCCGAGCAACTCTTTGGCCAACGGAACGTCCCAACAGTACACCGCTATCGCTACTCTGAGCGACAATACTACTCAGGAAGTGACCGGCGATGCGGATTGGTCTTCCAGCAACACGGGGGTTGCCACCGTGCAAACTTCCGGCGATACCTCTCCCGGAGAAGTGACGGGGGTGGGAGCAGGAGAGACGACCATCACGGCCGCGCTCAACTCGGTCTCGGGCGGAGCCGTGCTGGTCGTTACCAGCGGTACCGTTACCAGTATCAGTCTCACTCCCTCCAACCAGACCCTTCCGGCCGGAGCATCCTCGCAGTACAAAGCCGTAGCCACTTTTTCCGACGGTTCCCAACAAGACGTGACCTCGGCGGCGATGTGGGGTGTCACGAATTCCTCAGCGGCCTCGGTGCAAACCACCGGCCAGGTCAGTCCGGGTCTGGCCACCACCGACAACAGTGGAGCGAATCTGATGACAAAGATTCAGGCCACCTTCGGCGGCCAGACAGGTGAAACCGATCTGACCGTTTCGAGTGCCACGGTGGTCTCGGTATTGGTCACTCCGGAACTCTCGGTCCTGGCCGACGGCACCAAAACGCAACTGGCCGCCACCGCCGTCTACAGCAACGACACCACCGACGACGTCACCGACCAGGCCTCTTGGAGTTCCGGGACGGTCGGTGTAGCTGATGTTGTTGGGGGAGAAGTGACTGCGGTGGATCCCGGGGAAGCCGGCGTTACAGCAACATTCAACTCGGTTTCCGGAAGCGCGACGATCGTCGTGACTGACGCGACGGCAACCAGCATTTCCGTCAGCCCAGCCAATCAAACGCTGGCGGCGGGTCTGTCGGCCCAGTACACGGCCGTGGGCACTTTCTCCGACGGTTCCGAGCAAGACATCACGTCTTCGGCCAGTTGGACGGTCACCAACTCCGCGGCGGCTTCCATTCAAACCACCGGTCAAACGAACCCGGGACTAGCCACCGCCGACGAAAACGGAGCGAACCTTTCTTCGAAAATTCGGGCGACTTTCGGTGGACAGACCGGCGAAGCGAACCTGGAGGTTTCCAGCGCCACCGTCATCTCGGTGAATATTACTCCGAGTCTCGTTGTGCTGGCCGACGGCACTCTCGAGCAGTTGACCGCCACGGCCACCTACAGCGACAACCACACGGACGACGTCACCGACATGGCTTTATGGAGTTCCGGCGATGGTAGCGTCGCTACGGTAGAGACCTTCGGCGACTCCGTCCCGGGACAAGTGACCGCAACGGATCCCGGTGAGACCACCATCACCGCCACATTTGGCTCCGTCTCAGGCATGGTCGATCTGGTGGTGACCGACGCGACTCTCACCGAGTTGGTGGTCAGCGATGGGAGTTCCGTCCTTCCCCTGGGTGCGGGCACCACGTTTTTGGCCACTGGAATCTTTAGCGACGGCAGCACTCAGGACCTCACCTCTTCCGCCGACTGGCAATCCAGCGATTCTTCGGTGGCCATCGTTTCCAAGGGTGTGGTGACCACTCTGGCCACGGGCGAGACCGATATCAGCGCCACCCTCTTGGGCAAGACATCGGATGCGGTCAGTCTGGAGGTGACCGACGCGGAACTGGAGTCTATCACCGTCACCGCTTCCACCTACGCTATCGCGGCGGGTAACGAGCTCAACTTCTTCGCTCAAGGAGAATACACCGACGGAAGCTCTCCGGACATCACCGATATGGTGACCTGGTCTTCCACGGCCAGCGGCGTGGCGACCATCGACGCTGATGGGAAAGCCACCGGGGTGAGCGCCGGTGAGACGAGCATCGAAGCTGAACTTGACGGGATCACGGGGGCGGCAACTCTGTATGTGTCCAACGCCGTGCCTACGGGTCTGACCATATCCGGCGGCGCCGCTTCTATCGCCGACGGGACGACAACTTCCTATACTCTGACGGTAGACTATAGCGACGGTACGTCTCTCATCCAGACCTCGGCCGCCACCTGGTCTTCCTCCGACGACACTTTCGCCTCGGTTCAAAGCCCCGGAGTCTTGAGAGGCGAGAGCCCCACGACCACGGACGTGACGGTGACGGCGGAGTATCTTGGATTGCAAGCCACGACGTCCTTGGAAGTGACGAGCGCCGTCATCGAATCCATCGAGGTGACGGGTGCCACGACTCTCTATGACTGCATGACATACCAGTACACGGCCACGGCCATCTACACCAATGGAGACACTCAGGATGCAACCAAATCGGTGGTCTGGTCTTCCAGCTACACTCCCGTGGCGACCATAAGTAACGACACGGACACGGAGGGAGTCGTGACCACCGTGGCGGCCGGACAAACCATCATCTC
>Ga0208701_100207_pt1 | contig 26620 bp, 28 predicted proteins | sample DeeseametaMP1482_FD_184188 | JGI IMG/M metagenome (GOLD analysis project Ga0208701, IMG submission 184188) | Marine microbial communities from the Deep Pacific Ocean - MP1482 (SPAdes) | ecosystem: Environmental > Aquatic > Marine > Oceanic | place: South of Fiji, South Pacific Ocean | collected... | reverse complement strand
GAGTCCGGATTTGGTGAAGCGACAAGCAGCTCTGCAAGGCGTGTTGATGGAGGAGCCGGATGGTGGAAATCTCCTTGTCCGGATCTGGTGAGGGCCCCGGTCGGGCAACCGGCCGGGGCTACTCGACCATCGAAATCACAAGGTATAGTCGTAAAACTCCAGCCAGTCTCCACAACGTGCGTTGAAAAGCTCAACGAGTTTGGGAGGCAGAGCCTCGTGTTTATTCATCTGGTAGTGACGCAGGCCGGCGACGTAGGTCTCCAGGCGCTCTCGCACTTGGGGAGAGAAGTCGAGAGAAAAAGCCTCGTAAATCTTCTTTATCTCCCCCAAGCGGTCGTCCAGTAGCTCCTCGAAAGTGAGCTCGTAGAGTCGACCTGGGGGTAACAGCTCTCTTTCTCTAAGAAACACCCTGGCGTCAGTGGCGAAGTCGTCGACGAGCCGCTCGATCTGAGATTTTGGATCAAACGTCTGGAGATTGAAGTGCTCGTCGATGAGCCTCACAGCGTGCAGCTTGGAGCGCAAAACGGCTCGCGGATGTCGCCTAATGTGCACGAACAGAGCGTCGGGGAAGACCGACGACAGATGATGAATCCTCGCGATGTGGGCCGGTGTCTTCATCAGAAGCTGTTGGCCGTCGTAGTGATAGTGGAGCTTCCGGGCAAATTGGAGAACACTCGCCTTCCATCGGAGAAGTTCGGCCTCGGGGACGTCGTCAAAGCTTCTATATCGCGAATAGTGACCCCAGTTTCGAGGAAAGACGCGACCCAAGAACGGTGACAGCCCCACGAGATTGATGTAAGCCATCTCATCCTCTGCGGGAACATCAAGTCCAACCCGAACTCCATCTTGCAGTCGGGTGCCTGGGACGAACGGAGATATCAAGGCCGACACGACCTTTTTTGTGGTGAGAAATGTGTGAGGAAAACTCACATCAAACTCTCGGCAGCAAAAGAATCGGGGGTCCTGGGAGAGGAGATGATGGAGATGAGTCGTGCCGCTGCGTCCCATCCCCACCACAAAGATAGGTCTCTCAACGCACTGGTCTTCCCAACCGCTCTGGTGGAAGGCTCTCTCGATCGGCACCATCGCCGTCTGGAGGAGGCTCAGGACCAGGCTGGACGGTAACTTGAAAAGGCGACTCGGCGAGACCTGAAACCGATTTTGGCGCAGCATCTCCACAAGGTCGGACAGGAGCAAGCCTCTGAGAAAGCCCGGGCCAACAAGCCGATTGAGCGAGTGCTTCCAATTCATTCTGATTCAATCTCGCAGACGGGCGGGACAAGTCCTTCTGTTGGCCTTTGGTAACAGGCCTGCGTCGCGCTCTAAGTTTTCGTCGTTGCCGCCTGTCTCACTCCGCACCCAAAGCCTGAAAAGCGAGAGCCACCGCCCGCGCACCCGGATCCTCCACGCCTTTGAGGCTCTCTTCGTTGAGATAGGAAGAGCGACCGGCCCCGGCTTGCTCCAGTTGGGCTGTGGCCTGGGCTTTTTGGTCGGCGATTTGAGCCGCTTCGGAAAGAGTCTTCCCGTTTTTCAGAGCCTCTAGCGCGGGCACCAGGGCATCCAGCATGGTTCGGTCGCCAATCTTTGCCCCGCCGTATTCCATCATCTTGTCCGTGCCGGCCAGCAGAGCCTCGCTCCAGTCGCCTTGGAAGTGAGTGGAAGCGGCCTGAGTGAAGAGGGACAAGAGAGCTCCGCTGGAGCCACCCATGCCGTGGCTGAGGGTTTGGGAGATGGCGCTCAGCAGCTGTTTCGGGTCGTCGAGCGGCATCTGATCCAGCCTTTTCTCTATGGAGGATGCCGCCGTATAAAAAGTGTCGCCTGCATCCCCGTCTCCGATTTTGGCGTCCAGACTGTTGAGTCGCTCTCTAGCTTCTTTTAAAGCTCTGCAGAGAGATTGCAGGGCCGACTTGGTTCGGGAGTTCTCAGACGCTTTGAAATCCGTGGCTTGAATTGCTGGTAGAGGGAGCGGCTTGGGTTGCACGAGCTTCGAAGGAACGGGCCAACCGGCCGGCTCGACCTGGGCCGTGAGGGCTTTTCTGACGGCCTCGTCCAAGACGAGAGCGGAGACCGAAAAGCCCTTCATGTCGTAAGAAGTCATAAGAGGACCCGGACCTATCAACAGTTCGGCGCGTTTCCCCACCTCGGTCTTGAGAAGGGCTTGAGTGAGAACGGACATCTCGAGAGGAGTGACAGAACCGAGATTGTTGAGCAGCACGGCCAGGGCACCACCCTCAGGGAGCGACTTGGTAAGTCCTTGGCAAACCTTCGACATCAACTCCTCAGCCGAGGCCATGGGGATCTTAGCTACTCCAGGCTCTCCGTGAATGCCGAGTCCGAGTTCGGCTTCTTCGGCCTGAAGTGTTTCTTTGTCGGAGCTTCCCGGAGGGTGACATGTGGTCAAAGCGAGCCCCAGACTTTTGCTGCGGTCCGCCACATCTCGGGCGCCTTTGGTGACACTTTCCAGGTCCTCGCCCGCCTCGGCCAAGAAGCCCGCCACTTTATGGACGAAGAGAGTCCCGGCGATTCCTCGCGGTTGTGCCGATTCCGCGATCGAGACGTCATCACTTACCACCACCATGCTCACCTGGAGGCCTTCATCTTTGGCCCGTTCCGCGGCCAGTCCGAAGTTCAGCCGATCGCCGGTGTAGTTTTTCACCACCAAGAGGCACCCGGAGGGGCCGGTGACCGCTCTAATAGCGGCTAAAACCGCCTCCACCGAGGGAGAAGCAAAAATCTCTCCGCAGACGGCTGCGGTGAGCATCCCTTTCCCCACAAAACCGGCGTGAGCAGGCTCGTGCCCCGACCCTCCACCGGAGATCACCGCGACCCGGTCTTTTTCCCAGTCGGCTCTTACCACCACCTTGATCTCGGGGAAACCGTCCAAGCGATTCAAGGCTCCTCCAGAGGCGGCAATCACGCCTTCCAAGGAGTCCTGGACCAGTTTGTCTTGTTTTCGAATAAAGTGCTTCACCCCGGCCGGTTCGACGATGAGAGGGAGGAGCACCTCTGCGTCGGCCTATCGTGCCAGAAGGAAGCCCAACTCTTCGGCCGGCTTTTCTGCCTTGACCAGAACCTCGGGAACGGCGTTCGGAGTCTTCTTATCAAAGACCACTTCCCCGTTGCCGCCTAGGTTGGATCGACCGAGCAGTAGTCTCCCCATGGCCACGGTCATGGAGTGACCGAAGTAGACCACGGTTTTGTTGGGGAAATCGTTCTCGACTTTGCTCAAGAAACGGTCTACTCGTTCCATCACATCGAGACCGGATTCTCCTTGGGGAAAGCGATGGGCGAAGTCGCGGCCGGAGGCAAAGTTGGGATAAGCGGCAGCCACTTCCGAGATGGGAAGCCCTTCGCACTGTCCGAAGTTGATCTCGGCGAGGTCCGGGGTGACATGAAGAGGTGCTTGAGGCACCAGTTTCTGGAGTTCGAGGGCTGTGTCTTTGGCTCTGGAAAGGGGGCTGGTGAAGATGACGAGGTCCTGGGACTGGATGTCGTTGGTGGCCAGGATAGCCTTGGCCGCGTCCCGGGCTTGATTTTGCCCTTTTTCGTTGAGGGGTGTGTCTTCGCTGCCACTCAGGATGCCGGCTTTGTTGGAATGGGATTCCCCGTGGCGAACGGCGATGACGGTCGTGCCGTTTCGACTGAGGCGGTTGGCCCGGTCGAGAAGCTGTTCGGGGGCTTGGCAGATTACGCCGCCGGTGTGTGAATTCGCGAGGGCGAACCAACCCGGTACCTCGGGTGTGGGCGATAGCTCCAGTGAGGATTGGAGCGCCTGCGGGAGAAATGGCTCCACTTGTTCTTGGGATGTGAGATTTTCCGGAGAGGAGGTTGCGGGATGTCGGGCGGGTGCCCGATACTCGGGCCTCGCAGCTGATCTTGAGGGGTATGATTGTGTGGTGAGAGGTTTCATTGGTGAGCCACTTGTAGAATATGGGATGGAGCTGAAAAAAGCTTGAAGCCGATAGTCACGAATGGGTCACCAAAAGAAGTTTGTGAGATGCAGCGATGACGATCACCCATTTTCAACACGTCCTCATTCCCCTCGATATCCCCAGAGGAGGGCGCGATGTCTTCCAGTGCGGCAGCGAGACGATTCGCTTGTCGGTTTGGTTGACGGCTTCATTTAAGTATGGCGGCGGTGTACTGAGGTCGAGTACCAACCTCTCTGTTGAGGATGCATTGAGAAAAATCTCACTGGGCCTGGAGTGGTATAAGAAACCGATACCGCTGGAGCAGGTCGAGGAGGGGATTTGGTCTGCCGATTGGCGGTTTTGCTACCCGTCCGATGACAGCGCCTGGGAGATCATTCGGTACAATCCGGGCACTATGTCGACGACATTCGAGGTTCGGGAACGACGGCTTTCCATTCGACAGATCTCGGACTCGGAAAGCCGGCCGATAGGACCTCCCTAGGAGATTGTGTCAGCAAACCCCTGCAAGACTTCGTGCGCCCCACGAGCTAGTTTCAAATCCGGCTGAAAGCGTTTGAGCTCAGCCAAAGCATCCTCCAAGCACATCCCCTCGGAGATCAGGTAGGCCGCAGCCACGGCACCAGTCCGCCCTCGACCCAAACTGCAATGGACGTAGCAGGTAGCGTGCGAGCGGATATGCTCCACGGCCTGGCGGAGTTGCTCCACGGAAGGGCTGGTAAGATCGAGAATCGGCACGTTGAGATAGGCTCGTCGCAAGAATTCAGGGACTTCGTCATATTCGGCGGTGAGGTCGAGAACAGCTTCCGCCTCGATTTCCTTTGCCTCCGTCTCATTCAGACGACGGCCGAAGAGAAGTCCGGGGCGCAGCTCGCGATACGGCGTCTTACCCGAATTGAAATAGATCGCACTGAGAGCTGCTCCCCAACGATAAGGGTTGAGTAACAGACGGGTGCCGAGGAGCTGTTTCCCCTGGTCTTTTCTAAACCAGCTCGGCCCACCGCCGAAGTAGGCTCCCGCCAGGACGGATAGCGCCAGTGCGGGCCACAGAAGGAGTGCACTTCCGGGCCAGCTTACAACGGTTGCGACATAGAGCAAAAGGGCTCCAACGGCGTAGTAGCGTCCGACCCGAGGGTTGGAATTGATGAAGCTGTTCGGCTCTCGCCGAGGCGGCTCGAATCGGGCGGACGGGAATAGCCAGAGGCAGAAGAGGCCGAGGAGTTGCCCGGTGATAACGTCGATCACGTGGTGTTGATAGCAGAACAGCACCGAGGCCCCGATCAGGAAAAACCAGGTCCCCAGAAGCCAGCGCCATTTTCCCTTGCAGAGCGGCAGGTAGATCATCAAGAGGTTGGTGCGCAGGACGATGTGCAGACTGGGGGCGCAGTTGTAAAAGTTGTTGAAGTTTCCTAGAGCGTCGAAGAACGGTTTCAGCCAGCCCTCGACGGGGGGCGCGGGTGTGACGAGCTTCAGAGGAAAGAGGAGAAAGAAGACTCCGGCCACGGCGATCCCAAAGCTGATCCTCTTGAGGTGCTGAGCGAGTTCGAATCGACTCTTTATGAGAAGCGGAGCCACCACGTAGAAGAGGTCGATCGACCAGTACGGGATGATGAGAATGGGGATAAAGGGGAAAAGGTTGATCTCCCAGTCGTAGGCGCAGGTCCCTACGTCGGCCCGTTGAGAGGCCAGATAGTTGCAGCCGTTATAGACGAGGACGAACCAAAATGAGAGCCAGGCCGAGACGGCGGCTTGTTGCCAGAATTTGGCCCGGGTCATGTGGGGAGGCGTCGAGCAAGGGAAACGGAGAAGATGCCGTGGCGGTCGATGAGGCTACGGCACTTCTCAAATCCGGCTTCTCTCACCAGGGCGTCCATTTCCGCCGTACTACGGCAACGCATGACCCATCTTTGGCCTCCGGCGTGTTGGAGAGTCTCGGCGATCAGCTCCAGCGTCGGATGGTACGGTTGATTAGTGTAGATCAGATAGCCGCCCGGTTTGATCGCTTCAGCCAGTCCGGCCAGACTCTGCGCGACCGGTCCGTTGTCGGGGAAGAGTTCGTACAACCCGGACACGACAGCTACGTCCAGTGGTCCGAGACCGGCGACCTCGGAACTGTCGAAGGCATCCCCCGACTGATAGGTGATCCGGGATTCGTCCTGTTGGGAGGCGAGCTTTCGGCCTTCCTCGAGTCCATCTTCATCTCGATCGCGAACGACCGCGCGAAGTTTGGGGTCGGGGTAGTCTTGTAGGACCTCCAGCATATATCGGGCGGGTCCTCCCGCGATGTCCGCCACCTTCTTCGCATCGCTCGACCTGAGAGCGTCTTTGAGTAAACTCTGGAGGTGCTTTCGTCTTTGGCGGATGCAGACCCAGCCGATGGAGTTGAGGTAAAAGTAGTCGATCAGTTTGCCGAAAGGGGTCCAACCTCGAGGCTTATTTTGATAAACGTAGTCCAGCATCTGGCCGGAGCTGAAGCCACTTTTGTAGCCGATTCGCATTCCTTTGCTGAGCCGCCCCGCGGTGCTCATGGAGAGCCGGCTCACCTTCCAGAAGACGTTGGCCAGGCTGATTCGAGGAGGCCCGGCCTTCAGCCATTGATAACGTGCCTGACTGGGTTTACCAAGATCGGCGGGCGTTTCCGCTTTTCGACTCCAACATTCTCGCATGAAGCGGCGCACATCAGCGTCGACCAGATGTCGGTCTTTCTCGTGAAAGATGGCGTGGAAGAAGTCTTGGTAGACCCTGATCTCCTTAGGTCCGGAAAGCCGTTGGTGAAGAGTACGAATGGGACCGTTTTTGATAACCCAGTCGGCCCGGGCCACCAACACCTGAGTCGGTGTGACGATGTCCTCGGCTTGTTCCAGAAGTCGCTCGGCGCCTTTGTAGAGGTCTAGCAAAACTCTGGTGGCGATGTTTTTGGATATAAGCGGGTCGTTGTCGTAGGCTTGAGCCTGCTCCTTGTCGTGGGTGAGGGCCGACCCGCGCACATAGCTTTGGACGTCCGACATGACTCCGAGGCTGGAAAGCACGGTGAGCCCTTCCCGGGCGAAAGGAACGTAGAGCTTCACCTTGAGCGCCGGTGTGCCCAAAATCAGACCAGCCAGCCGGGGCCCGTAATCAAGAACCCATAACCCGGCCACCACCGCGGCCACGCTGTGAGCCAGGACGACGGTCTTCTCTTCTTCGATTTTGTATTCGACGATCAGATGCCGGTAGAAAGCCTCCATGTCGGACTCGAGCTGGCCCAGGTGTTGGGCGTCTCCGCGGGCACCGGGACTTTTTCCGCAGCCGCGGCAGTCCCAGGCGAAGAAGGCGACGTCCGGCATTTGCAAGCGATCGACTAGATCCTGAAAGCGCCCGGAGTGCTCGTGCCCACGATGAAAGAGAACCACGGATTTTGACGGAGGACCCTCGGACGGCAACCAGGCTCGATAGAAAAGTTCTGTTCCATCAGGAGCGCGAAACGCGTTCTCAGTCGCCGTTCGCATTCTCTTTAAGCTTTCTTCTTGCGGCCGAGGAACAGGCCTAGAAGGAGGCCGACCACGATTCCTACCACCCCGGCGATGGGAGGATAGGTCTTGGCGGCGCTCTGAAACTGCTCCACGATCTGATTGTCGTAAAAGTTTGCACCCAGGTGCAAGGTGAGAATCTTCCATCCTCCGTCCCCGGAGGGTACGACGGTGGCTGTCCAGCGAGTCTTTACGGTCAGGTAGCGGCCGTCCGCCAGATCGTACTCTTCCACTCCGGTGCCGTGGCAGACGCCAAAGCGCGAATCGCCGGTCCCACGGAACTCGGTGAGGTCGTCGGCTTCCATGCTCATCTTCATAGTCTTGACATACTTGTCGGGCCCCACCCAGCTGCGAAAATACGGCTCCAGACCCTCGGGTTTGGTGATCAACTCCTGGTTGATGGTGGTCACTCGTAGATCGGGATGGAAGTACTGAGGGAGGTCTTGGAAGCGCTGTTCGTTGACGGCGGCCGTAGCTCCGGCGAGTGTGGCTCTAAGGGCTTCGTGATCCTCGTGGTTTTCCTCGGCTGATGCGGCCAGGGAGAGGAGGAGCATCAACATCAGAAGGTAGGCAGTTCGTAACATCAAAATTCACCAAATGAACCTTTAAAAGATTCCGTCAGGTTCTGGCTCTCCGAGGTTATGCCTTCCATATCTTCCCACCTAGAAGTATCCAGGGAAGAAGCCGCCAACCAAGAGAGAAGACTACGGGGTGAAGGTTCGCCGCCAATATCTCTATCTCGCTCTGATCGGGATACTTATGTTTATTCTGGACGCTCTCCAAAGGTGGGTGTACGTGGCCTATGCGCCCGTACAGCCCGAGTCTCGCACCCTTGGTGAGGACGGACCGCGGACTCAAGCGGTCCTGGTGGCTGGTCAAGGACTCGACGAGACCGAAACCGCCACCACCTTGCGCGATCTGGAGAACGCCTATCAAAGGCTGGCCTTGCAAAACAGGGGACGGTTGGAGGTCACCGCCATCACGCCGGGTCGTTCCACCTATTCCAATGAAGGCGTCGTGGATGCCGTGAAATCCGCGGAATGCAAGCGTCTGGTCGTTTATCTGACAGGACACGGCGGGGGCAAGAACTTTGGTGCGGTCGGCGGCCTGAATCTTCAGCGAGACGTGCTGGCCCGTGCCATGATCCAGGCGGACTTTGAGGAAGCTGTGGTGGTGGTCGATTGCTGCTGGTCGGGCGAATTCGCGCGGTCTTTTGAAGGGAAGGCCTTTCCCGGCAAGGTCACCCTGATCACAAGCACCGACGCGAAACATCCCTCGCCGTTCCCGGTGAGTTTTCTTTCTCCCGATTCGTTCGGTCGGACTTTGTTCGATGAATGGGAGGAAGGTGCGGAGCAGGCGTTTCAAGCGACTAATGAAGAGCGTCGTCGATTGAGGTGGCTGTACGACGAGAAGTTTGGCTTGGAGGGGGTTCTGACCACATTTCCCTGAAAGCCTTTTTTTGCAAGCGAATGCGCCCCCATCGTCGAAGGCAGGCCACGATGAGACGATGGATTGCCTGTGTCTGGCTACTCCTGGCCTCCGTGGCCTGCAGCGCTTTGGCCGACGGACTGCCGATCAGGGTGGATACCGCCCGCAACGCCAAGGTGTTCGTGAAGCGGGTCGACAAGGGGTTAGACTACGAGTTGCTGGCCGAGAACACTCCCGCCACTTTCGAATCCGAGCCGGGCGAACGGGTCGACGTCAAGGTGGTGTCCCAAGACGGCTTCTTCTACCGCTGGGAGGGCTCGCGGCAAAATCTCGCCGGCCCGGCCAACGTCACCGTTCGGATGGAACGAAGTCTGGCAGGGGAGAGAGTGGTCGCGGTCGGCTGTGGGGCCACCTTGTTGCTTCTCGCTTTGGTCTATGCCTGGCGACGAAGAGCAGTGGAAGAGTCGCACCTGGCTCGGACCCAAATCATCCAATTAGAAGAGCGTGTCGCCACCGCCGAACGAATCGGTTCGCTGGGCCGCACGCTCGGCGACTACAAGGTCCTCTCCAAACTAGGCTCCGGTGCCATGGGCGTGGTCTACAAAGTACAGAATGAGGCAGGTGACGTCTACGCCGCCAAAGTTCCGAACGAAATGGATGACCGGGTGCTGAGAGAAGCCGAGGTTTCCGCCTCTCTCAAAGCGCCGAATATTGTCCAGTGCTACGGCCTTGTGGAAGGCGACCAGAACTTTCTCTTACTGGAGTACCTGGAAGGGCAAACGGTCCACGAATGGCTGGCCGACCACGTGCGTTTGCCTCTCCAGCGGATCGACGTGCTCGTGCGTCAACTTTTGGATGCTATCGAAGCGGCCCATTCCGAGGGAATTTATCACCGCGACATCAAGCCGGAGAATATGTTTCTGGCTACGGTCAACGGCAAGGAAGTCCTGAAGGTCATGGACTTCGGCCTGGCCTCCTCCATCAACGCCGCCCGGCTCACCAGAACGGGAGAAGCGATGGGCACGCCGATCTACGCCTCTCCCGAGCAGTTGAGTGGGAATCCGGTCGATGCCACCACCGATCTCTACTCCGTGGGAGTGTTCATCTTCGAGCTTGCGACCGGCCTCTTGCCCTGGACGAAGACGGATCCCGTGGCCCTTACCCTGGCTAAATACAAGCCGCTGCCGAAGGAGCCGATCGCCCTCCGCCCCGATCTCCCCATGGCCTGGAACCAACTCGTCGTGGACCTCTTGAACGGCGACCCCAAGAAGCGGCCTCAAGACGTGGCGGAAGTCAAGCGTCGCTGGAACGATGGGAGGAGTTCCGTTTCCAGACGTTAGGGTGGAGAGGTGCTTGGGACAACAGCACTAGGCTACTTGGTGCCGAGCGTCGTGGGCTGTAGCCTTTCCAGAGCCATCCATCGTCCCCGATAGACGACCTCCCAGCCGGGAAAGGAGGCGGGGTCGTAGTCGCTGTCTCTCAAGATCATGATGGTGTGTTCGTCGTCCTTGTGAGCTGTCATAAAATCGTTCAGGTCGTCATAGAGGTAGGGACTCACGGAGTCTTTCCGTTCGAACTGGGTCTCCCGGGGATAAGACACCTGAACAATTCGGCGGCCCAGATAATATGGGAGTCCGTGCAGATGGTCTGAAAGTTCGGCGACGGTCGTGTTGTTGGTAACTCTGGGTTTGAGCTCAAGAGCGAGCCTGCGGGCGCTGTAGGCCGAGTCACAAGAGTTGAGGCCGAACGAGAGAGCGATCAGAAAGCCCCCAAAAGCTATTCCGACGAAACCTTCACAAGTGGCGCTTGAGCGGAACCGTCTCAGAGCCAGGACCAGACCGCTGGAGAAGCCCAGGGCGATTCCGGACATGAGAATGCTGCTACGACCGGGCAGCAACTCCGGGGGGAGTTTGCCCCAGCAGTACACGACGACAGCCGATCCCAGCACAAGACCGGAACCGGCCAGGTAGTTGGTGGTGGTTCCTCGAGCCTGGCGAGCTTTCAGGTATCTGGCAACCAGGAGGGCCATCGCTGGAAAAAGAGGGAGCAGGTAGGTGGGAAGCTTGGAGCCCGAAAGGGAGAAGAGGACGAGAGGAGGCAGAAACCAGGCTGCCAAAAGGCGGTCCAGGAGATCGGCTCTTCGGGCTGCATGGTAAAGAGCTTGGGGTAGGGCCAGCGACCAGGGGAGGAACCCTATCAGAAGGACGGGGAGATAGAACCAGAGTGGACCTCCACGCCCGTGAACTTCCGTGGCTACCCTCTGAACCGTCTGAAACTCCACAAAGTAGTTGAGCAGGTGAGGAAAGCGAAGGCATACAGCGACATACCAAGGCAGCGTTATCAGGCCGAAGAGGGCCAGGCCGCGCCAGCCCATCCAGTGCTTCCAGGGGACGCTCTGGCGTCCGGAAACCCTGTTCCAAAGGTTGAGCGTTACCAGAGCTAGGGCCACGATGGTAAGGCCGACCGGTCCCTTAACCAATCCGGACAGAGCGGCCGAAGTCCAAAAGGCAGCCGCCGCGGTGGGACTTTCTTTCTGCAAGAGAACATACGCAGATACCATGCAGGCCGTCACCGTAAGGCAAAGATACATGTCGGTCAACACTGTGCGCGAGAGCAACCAGAATTCGGGGTTGCTGGCCAAAATGAGGGCTACCAGCACCTTTTTTCGGGAGTCTGTAAAGAAGAAAGACGTGAGAAGGATTGTGGCTATCGAAGCCAGGACCACGGGGATCCTTGCTGCGGCTTCACTATCGCCCAGCATCTTGAGAGAAAGGCTTTCAATCCAAAACGTTGCCGGGGGCTTATGGAAATGAGAGATGTAGTTGAGTTTTGGTACGACAAGGTCGCCGCTCTCTTTCATTTCCCAGGCAATCTCTAAAAATCGGGCTTCGTTGTCTTCTAGGAGACCGTAAGAGCCGAGATTGACGAAAAAAAGAAGCCCCAAGAAGAGGCCCAAGAGAAGATGAAGATGCTCTCTGCTCGCCGTCACCGGCAGATCGTAGTTGACGCTGAATGAAGCCGGAGTGAAACAAAGATGAAATCTGTTTCATAAACAAAAGGTGCTGTCGGTGCCTTTGAGAACGCTTTTGCCCGTGAACGATGACGTCATATCAGAGGTGAGAGCCTGGGTTCGGGAGCAGGTCGTGGGATGGAATCTGTGCCCTTTTGCCCGACGCGAGCTCGTCAACGAAACCATCCGGTTTCGGGTTAGTGAGGCCGAGGATGAGGAGGCGTTGCTGTTGGCTTTGGCGGAAGAGATTCAGTTTCTCGATCGCCAATCGGATGTGGAGACGACCCTTCTCATACATCCCAGAATTCTAAGCCGCTTTGATGACTATAACGAGTTTTTGGGCTTGGCCGAGGCACTCCTAGCGGATATGGAGCGGGAAGGGGTCTATCAGATAGCGAGTTTCCATCCCCAGTATCAATTTGCCGGTACCCAGCCGGACGACCCCGAGAACTACACCAATCGATCTCCTTACCCTTTGCTTCATCTCTTGAGAGAGGAGAGTCTCTCGGATGCCGTTGATAACCACCCGGACGTGCAGCAGATTCCGGTCGACAACATCGCACTGATGAACCGAATGGGTGTCGAGAAGCTGCGTCGGGCCTTCCCCTGGACATCCTGATCGTAGAGTAGGTAGGGTGAAAATACTAGCTTCAAAATATTGACATTGTTAAATATATTGATTTACATGACAGCTAGGGGCAACAAGATACCTGTGGAGGTACCATGAAAAGTATCCAGGCGAAGGAAATTAAAGACAAGCACATCCTGGTGGATGTTCGAACACCGGGCGAGCACCGAGGTGAGAAGATTCCGAACTCTCTCAACATGCCGTTAGATGAATTGGCCGGACAGGTCCGGTCGCTGGAGAACCACTCCGACATTGTGTTGGTCTGCGCAAGCGGCACCAGGGCTAAGAAAGCACGAGAAATTCTGTCCAAGGAAAATATCTCCGCTTGTGTCCTGGAGGATGGAATCAGGGGCTGGAAAGAGGCCGGGCTCCCCACCGAGGTCAGCCGGACGAAGGTCATATCTATCGAGCGTCAAGTGCGCATCGTTGCGGGCTCTATGGCCGCTGCTGGCGGTATCCTGGCCCTCCTCGTCAATCCCTACTGGGCCCTGCTGTCGACTTTCGTGGGTTGTGGGCTGGTCTTCGCAGGTGTCACAGATACCTGCGGTATGGCTCTCCTTTTAGCCAAGTTACCATTTAACCGAAAGTAGAGTCGTGATATGCTGGGGATGAGGCATTGAAAGAGAGACGAAAGTGACCAACGTACCTATTGTGACAGACGCTCAAATGAGCGAAGAGAAGATCGAATTCGCAACCACCATGTTTAAACTGCTGGGGCATCCCCTCCGGCTCAGGATCGTGGAGTTGTTGGATCTTCACGAAGAGAAGACCGTGAATGAGTTGTGTGATTTGACCCAGCAGTCGCAGTCGACCGTGTCGCTCTACTTGAACCGCCTGAAGAACAGCGGTCTACTGAAGAGTCGACGGAGCGGCAACCAGACCTTTTACTCCTTGAACGAGCCGAAGCTCAGAACTCTTCTCGACTGTCTTCGAGGCTGCCCGCTAGAATAAGAAAGCCCCGGTCGTCTGCGCAGGGCCGAGGTTGTCCGGAGGGGAAGCTCTAGGCCATGAATCTCCGTATTCTCCTGATATCGGGACGAGAGGCTCTGGAAGAAGCGATTCGTTCGCTGCTCCGTCTGGCTATCGGAGAAGAGTCTGACCTGACCTCCGTTGAATCGGTGGAGCGGGCGGTGGAGTCCCTAGCAGCCGAATCTTACGATGTCATCTTGTTGGAAGCCGATGAGTCCGAGGTGGTGGCTCAGATCCAGACCCTCCGAGAGTTCTTTACCCGCGAGTCTATTGTGGTCTTGACGGAGAACTCGAATCACGATCTCGGTCTAGCCTGTATCAGGGCCGGAGCGCACGACTACGTGACTCTGGAAGAGATCAGCCCTTCCTTTCTCTTTCGCACGCTGCGCTACGCCGTGGAGCGTCGCAACGTTCAGCAAGCGCTGGAAGCCAGTCAAGCCCAGCTCTCGCAAGCTCAGAAGATGGAAGCCATCGGACGAATGGCCTCGGGTTTGGCTCACGATTTCCGCCAGTACATTCAAGTCATCGTGGGGAACGCCAAGATTCTCAAGCGACGTCTCCCCGAGGATGACGAAATCGCCGGTTTGATGGACGAAGTGGCTGCAGCAGGATTTGGAGCCAACGATCTGGTGAGTCAGGTGCTGGATTTCGCCAGGGAGGGGCCCAGCACCCGGAAGCAGTTGGAACTGAACGCCACTCTTCAGAACAGCCGTTCCATGGTCGAGTCTTTCGGAAAGAAGAAGATTCATATCGAGTGGGAGCTCTACCCCGAGAGTTTGCTGGTGGAAGCCGACCCCGTGCAACTCGGACAGGTCCTGATGAACCTCGCGATCAACGCGGTGGACGCCTGTGAGGAAGGAGCTCTGGTCCAGATACGCACCCGTAGACTCTTGCTCGGTCGTCGCTATACCGACAGGAGCGTTACGCTGGATCCCGGTCACTATGCGGTCATAGACGTGCGCGACACGGGCTCGGGCATACCTGACGAAGTCAAAGAGAAGCTCTTCGACCCGTTCTTTACCACCAAACCGAGAGGCAAAGGAACCGGGCTGGGGTTGTCTACCGTTTACAGCATCATTCGCAGTCAGGGCGGGCAGGTCGTTTTTTGGACCAGAGTGGGACACGGCACCTGTTTCTCGGTGTTTCTACCCTGCCCCGACGAGATCACCGAGAGGGTGGCCGGACCGGTGAAACGACCGGTGGGTTTGCTGAGCCTGTTTGCTCCCGAGAGGAATATGCTGCGCCACGACTTGGAGCGGCTGCGCTGTCCGGTTCGGGAGTTCGATGACTTGCAAGTAGCCTTGGACTGGCTGGACCGTGAACCTGAGGGGTGCGTGATCGTGGACCACGAAGTGGTGGAAGACTTCAAGGCCTTGGACTCCAGGTTTATTCTGCTCACCGGACTGTTGCTGAGAGACGGAGCGGAGCATCTCAAAACGCTGGATAAACCGTTTACTTTAGCCCAGTTGGCTCGGGTTTGTCGGGCCGAGCATGCAGGTCCGCTCTAGCTTCGAGATAAATGGCTAGTGTCACTAAGGCCCAGGGAGACTAAACTATGCAACTCAGAGACGTCATGCAGCCGGAAGTTTTGTGTGTCTTGCAGACCATGACGGTACGCGAACTCTATGCCGAACTCCAGGCCAATGAGATCAACGGGGCACCCGTATTAGACGAAAGCGACTATCTCGTGGGTGTGGTCTCTCTGACCGACATCGCCCGTTGCGTGGCGGGCGGCAAGCGTTGCGACCAGCCCTATTTTTACGCCGGAATGGATGTGTCGGTTCCGGACTTTACCTCCGACGATATCGATCAACTGAAGACCGTGAAAGATATCATGAATCACAAGGTTCATAAGGTAACGGTGGACGCCACGGTGGAAGAGGCGTTGGAGTTGATGGTGGAGGAAGACATCCATCGCGTCATCGTGACCCACCGTGGTCATGTGGTGGGCATCGTGACCTCGGGGGACATGATGAAGCTCTTTCTGGAGATGCTGAAAGAGGACGAGGATGACGAGGAAGATGACGAAGACGAACTTGAGGATGACGACTAGAACTCTTGAGGGTAGTCGGTGTTGAAGTTCTGAATTTCCAGGTCAAGTAGCGCTTTCTTGAGTTCTAGCTCCTTGAGCTTGGCGGTCCTGGCTTTCTCGCTTTCGCCGAGATCCCGGTAAGTCTTCACCAGGATCGACTGCAGATCTCTTTGAGCTTGAGTACGTTGGTCGACTTCGAGCTGGTCGATGAGCGCGCCGGCTTCATCAGCCTTGGAGAGCGCTTTTCGCGGCTCTGCCTGACGCAGATAGAGATTGGCCTGACTCTTCAATATCTGGAACTTTTCTTTGGGGGATTCCGCATACTGGAGAGCCTTTCGGTAGCATTCCTGAGCCGTCTCGAAGTCCCGTTGCTTCTTGTAGATCCCGGCTCGTTTCGACCATCCTTCACGGAATCCGCTTCGCTTCAACAGAGGAGTCTTCATGTACCGGTCAACGGCCTTGAGTGCGTCCTCGGTGTAGCCGACGTCTCGGAGAGTGTTGGCGTGGTAGTTCCAGGCCCCGGGGTCGTCGATGTCCGGTGATTTGAGTGCTAGCTCCAACGCCTGTCGGCTCAGCTCGGCAATCTCTTTTTGGAGTTTGATCGCCTCGGGGTATTGGCGATTGGAATGATACTCATTGAGGACACGGCGCTGCTCACCGATCTTGTTCTTCAGACTCTCATAGTCCGACTTGTCGTCGGCCACGGCCAGTCCGGAGAGAAGAAGGCTTATCAGGAAAAGTTTCAGGATCTTAGGCATTTCGGCATACTACCATCGGTGGATCGGATTGGGAATACATGAAGTTTAAAAAATCCCGACACCTTTAGACCGAGAAAAGGCCGGAGTTGAGCGTGCCACCGTATGTCTCATTGTCGCATCCGAAGAAGAGCGAGTTCTCACGCTCCCCGTGCATCGTCAGTGCCTCCACCTTAGACCCTCCCACGTAATGAGGCTCGCTCAGGTTCAAGGTCACCGGATTGGACGAATTTCCGTTCAAACTGCCGATTTTGTAGATGAGACTTTCGAAAGGACCCTCGTCTCCTTCGTCACGCGTGGCGGAGCCCCATAGGTCGCCGCCCGGTGTGAGCTGGATGTCGGAGAGAGTGCGCTGCCCCGGGCCCAAATCGTAGGGCAGAGTGATGGGCGTGCCGTCCAGACCCTGCCGGCTCCAGGAAAGCTCCTCAGATTCCTGGTCGTAGCTAGCCCAGTGGAGTCGACCCGGGTCGTCGATGTCTTCTCCGCGGCCGCCCAATAGGACCAGAAGACTGCCGTCCTCCATCTTTTTGGTGGCCACCCCTTCCACTTCGTGAGGAAGCTCCGGTAGATCGTGTTTCTTTTCCGCCACGACTTTCCCGTCACGGTAGCTCATCGTGAAGAGTTGAGGAGTCCGGCCCCGCCACCGAGAGCCCTCGACGGCCATGTAGCTCTCCTGGCTACCGTCGACCTGCGCGATGCCTTCCAGATCGTTGGCTAGGCCGGTGGCGCTCCAGTCGACTTCGACCGCTGCCATATCGCCGGTACCGGGGTCGTAGCGAGAGAGTCGAGCGCCTTCCTGGCCCACTTTGACGTCGTGCACCGCGAGATAGGCGGAATCGTTGGAGCGAGCGAGGCCGCTGATAGACTGATACTGGGGAGGGTGAGCTTGGATATGGAGTCTCATAGGCCCATTGTTACCGGGGGAACGATAACGGTGCTGGAACGGATGGAAAGATCAGGTAAACAAGTTGTTAAAAAGTCTTGGGTCCAAATACGGCAGTTTAAGAAGGATCGTCGTCCTTGGAGAAGCCTTTCTGCCACGAGTTGTCGATGTCGGGCTTTCCGAAGACTCCGAGCAGACCCAGCAATCCAACCACCGACATTCCGATCGCGACCCACTGAGCCAGTGTGATCGGGCCGATATACTTGATGTCTCCGCGGGTCAGTTCATTCAAGAAGCGGATGATTCCGTATCCGAAGAGCATGGTGTAGATCGCCTGTCCGGCGAATTTGATTCGGGGAAGAATCCAGATGACGAAGCCCATGAGGATCAGGTCGGCGAAGGTTTCGAAGAGTTGGCTGGGATAGCGGGGACCGAACGGGTAAGGCACATTCGCCCCTGTCGGGTAGGTAAGCGCAATAGGAAATCCTGGGTCGCAAACGTTACCGAAGCAGCATCCGTGGAGGACGCAACCGATCCTACCGATCGCCATCCCCAATAGCAGAGGCGCCGCGAAAGTGTCCATGACGTTGAGGGGACCCACGCCTTTGCGATGAAAATAGATGTACAGGGCGATAATCGGCAAAATGATGCCACCAAGAATTGTCATGCCGCCGGCACGGAGGTTGAAGACCTGGATGGGATCCGCCCAGTATTTGTCAAACTCCCAGAAGACCTGGCCTATCCGACCGCCTATCAGACCCCAGATAATGCCAATCATTGCAGTGTCCTGAATAAAGGCGGGATTCGTGGGACCTCGTCTTTTAGCTATCCAAATAGCCAGCCCGATCGAAGCAATAAAAGCCAGGAGCAGGATCGCTGAGTAGCTATAGACGGCGAAGCCGAAAGGTTTAAATAATATTGGATGCATCTTCGTACTCTATCAGGTAACCGGCCTTCTCTTTTCGGGTTCCGCTAAAATGCCTTTATCTCGGAACGCTGGATGTCCACAGGCCCTGCTGGGTGGTATAAAAAAGAGGGCGAACGTATGAAACGTTCGCCCAGGGTTGTGCAGAAGCTCTGCACATTACCCCCCCACTCTTAATTTGATTTAATATTTACTAGTTCTATGTCGCTCTTCCTCTTTTGAATAAAGGTCAATGGAGAGGGACGTAAAAATGCCCGGGCTATGAGAAAAGCTTTACTCGTGGTGCTCGCGTTACTGCTGCTAGGTCAAACCTGTCTGGCCGAGACCTATGAAACTCCGAAAGAGACTCTGGACGCCTATCTGAATGCCTGTCAGGCTGGAGACCTCGAAGCTGCCGAATTGTGCTACACGAGCTCTTCCCGCGAGGTCGCTAAACAGGATGCGGAGCTAGGAGCGGCGCCACCGCCCGATGCACTCAAGAGCGCCTATGAACGGCTTAAAGACGTTGATTTTAAATTGGAGGAAGTGAACGCCAAGCGGGCGATTTTTTGGCCCGCGGACGAGTCGATACCTCCGATGTTCATGAGAATCCAGCAGGAGGAAGAGGGATGGCGCCTGGATTACCACTTCATGAGTCGTTACATCCGAGTTGGTGAGGACGGATGGTCCTGGAGAGACCCGCGTGTCTTTCAGATCTGGAAAAAGAGAGAATAGTGATTTTGCCCTAGGGCCTTTGTCCTGGTTGTGGAGAACGCTTCAGGGGGATTAGAATTCGACGATGGCGCGTTGGACCCGTCGAGAGATGACAAATGGAGCCTCCCTCTGCCTTGAACTGGCGGCGGGTTTGCTGGAGAACGGCGCGGAGACGAGTCGGGTCGAGGAAACCGTGAGGATGGCCGGCCAGGCCATGGGCATAGAAGTAGAAGCCATGGTTCATCCCACCGGAATTACGGTGGGTTTCGGTGACGGAGAAGTCATTACTCGGGTCGCCAGGATACGTGAGCGTACCATCAACCTTAGCAAAGTCGCGGAGCTGAATAGACTGTCACGCTCCATGCACGACGAGAAGATCAACATCGCCGAGGTTCGGGATCGTATCAGGCAGGTACGAGAGCAGCCGAGTCCCTACGGTCCAGGTTTGGAGTTTGTCGCAACCGCAACGACTTGTTGCTGTCTGACACTGGTCTCGGGTGGAGGCTTCGGCGAGGCTCTAACAGCGATGTTGGCCGGTTGCCTGACCTCCCTATTGTTGAAGGGGTTCAGTGCCACTTTCCCCACCTTTCTCTCTCTTTTCGGAGCCGGGTTTCTCAGCAGTTTCGTGGGCTTGGTAGCTCATCACTACGCCGGTCTGGATGTCGAGCCGGTCGTCGTCGGTTCGCTCCTGTACCTGATGCCGGGGCTGGCCTTCGTTTCCGCCATGAGAGACCTCATGGCGGGAGAGTTAGTGGCGGGAAATGCCAGGCTGGCAGAGGCGGTCGTGGTGACCCTCGGCATGGCGAGCGGGGTGCTTGCCTGTCTCGGTTTTGCTGTCCGGATGGGGGTCTCCACTTGACCAACGCTCTCCTAATCTTCGTGGCCACTCTTGCGCTTGGGGTGCGCTTCAATCTGCCTCGTTACACTCTGCCTTACTCCGCGACCATCGCCTCGGTGAGTTACTTTGTGGGCCAGTGGTTGCTCGTTCGTGGTGCGACGGCCCCGGAAGCGGCTTTCGTGGCGGCCTTCATGGTGGCTATGATCTCGGAGTTGTTGGCTCGAGTCTTGAAGGTGCCCTCGCCGGTTCTTTCTATCCCCGGAGTGATCCCTTTGGTGCCGGGGAGTGTCGCCTATCGATCCGTCGTGCACCTGGTCAAAGGGCAAGAAATCCTGGGGGTCGAGCTTGGAACTCGCGCCGGCCTGACCGCGGTCGGTATCGCCTCCGGTTTGCTCCTGGCCAGCGCCTTGAGTCGACGGGTCTTGAAACCTGTCTTTCAGGTGCTCGTACTCGAGCCATCAGAAGAATCGGACGAGGTTGCCGGCAGCGCTTCTAGCGACTAGCGTTGTACTGGTTTAGGATGCCGTTGGCCATCTGAGGGTAGGTGTCCTCAACGACTCCAGGTAGCTGGACTTCATGATCTCCCGGACAGGCGATGACGTATTCGGTATTGCCGTTGTCCACCGTGTAAGTGGTCTCGTAGGAAATACCGGAGGACGGGCAGTCTTCAATGTGCGTGATATAAGGACTCGGACCCAGGGCTAATATGTCCAGGGTGTCGGGGAAAATCTGGCCGTTCTCAAGGGAATAGAGTTCCAAAGACGTGGCGAGGTTTCGCTCGTTCTGTATGCAGGCCGAGTGATAGGTCTTAAAACGGGCCCGAATGAGTACGGGAGTAAGTATGGCCGCCAAAATGCCGATGATGGCAATGACAACCATGAGTTCGATCAAAGTAAAGCCTGACCGGTGGGCTCGAATCCTTCTAGACTGAATGAACATCGTCTCCTCCTCAAGAACACGGTCACTCGCAAAACACCTCGAGATCGTCGTGTGGCATAGACGGCCTCGCAGTTTTGTTTATACCCAAGTTGTCAGGTTTCGGACAAAGGGGAGTTTGCTACCAGGGCAGGAGGCGACGCATACGACCGAGTTTTCGCACTCGCCGACCGATGCGTCCGAGGCTGAAGAGGCATTTCTCCACGGTGAAATAGCGGGCATCGGGTATGTCTTGAAAGACCTGGATCACGGGGGTTGTCACGTTTTTCCACACTCCACGGTATTTGGGATAGTCCAGCGTGGCTTTCGTGCGTTCCGAGGTCTGGCTGAGGATGAGGCCGACGCTGTTCCGCTCTTTCACCAACTCGGCGAATTCTTCAAACCCCCCGGGTCGGTACTTACCGGGACAGTGCCAAATGACGAAAGTCTCCAGCGCCGTGTCTTGCTCGTCGGTGCAGAGCGAGAGAGTCAGCCCTTCGCCGATTTGACGGCCGGCAAGAGTCAGCGAGAAGGTCTCTTCACCTAGAACGCTGAGATGAAAGCCGCGCTCAAGTTCCCAGTCTTGTCCGTCTTTACTATTTCTTGGCAGACGATGGGCAAGCAGGTTGAGGGAGCGACCGAACGGGCTCTTGCTGAGGTCCGAGTCCACGGGGTCTACTTCTTAGTGATATTCGACCTTGCCGGCAGCGGTCCTGATCGGAACCTGCCTCAACCACAGAGTCTTTTCCCACCACTTGGGATTTTTCTCGTACCAAGCAATGGTCTGTTTCAGGCCTTCCAAGAAGGAGGTCTCGGCCTCCCAGTCCAGCAGTCGCTTGGCTTTGTCGGTGCTGCTGGTGTGTCGGACGACCTGACCGGGGCGGTCTCCCACGAAGATGATTTCCGAACTGGCGTTAGTCAGCTCTTTGATCTTTTCGGCAATGGCTAAAACCGAAATAGAGCGGCCGGAACCGAGGTTGATCACTTCCCCCTTTAGGGAATCGCCCGTCTTGTGGAGCGCTTTGTCGAGTGCCAAGCAGTGGTCTTTCACGTACAGCCAATCGCGACTTGCCGCACCCTGGCCGTGCACGGTCATCGGCTCTCCCAGGATGGCGGAAGTGATAAACCGGGGCACCACCTTTTCGAGGTGTTGGTAGGGTCCGTAGTTGTTGAACGGCCGAATAATGGTGGCCGGAATGTCGTAAGTTGCCCAGTAGGAGTAGACCAGGCGGTCCGCTCCTGCCTTGGCGCTGGCGTAGGGGCTCATCGGCTTCAGGGCGTGCTCTTCGTCCATAATCTCGCCTTCGGCGGTCCCGTACACCTCGGAGGTGGAGATATGGATGAACTTCTGGATGCGATCGGCGTGGTTGAGCACGGCGTTGGCGATGACCTGGGTACCCATGACGTCGGTCTCAAAGAAGATCCGGTTGTCGTAGATGGACCGGGTCACGTGGCTCTCGGCGGCGAAATGGACCACCCAGTCGGACTGAGCCATCAGGGTGTTGACGAGGCTTGCGTTGCCCACGTTTCCGTACCAGAATTCGAGCCTCGGATTTTCGGAGTCGGCCTGCTGCAGCAGGTCCTGAGGGAGATTGTCGGTGTTTCCGGCGTAGGTGAGTATGTCTAGTACGATCACCTTGTAGTCGGGATACTTGTCCAAGATGTAGCGAACAAAGTTGCTTCCAATAAATCCGGCTCCCCCGGTTATCAGGACGGTTTTCATTCAATTCTCCTCAATCGTTTTTTTGGCTCAGGCTCAAAATATCGACTGACCTGGGACCTTCTCGAAATAGCAAATCTACCACCGATAGATAGGGTACAAACTCTTCTGTTCCCTGGTCGTACACGGGGTGTTCATAGTTGTGCCAGTGAACCCTAACCCCGGCGTCCTCGAATTGACGCTCGTCCAAATAATCTCTGGCCGCATCCCCTGTGAGGTAGTCGGTGGCGCTGAATTTTTCGCACAATGCGACAAGTCTTTCCGTCTTCCTTCCCGGCACATCCAACTGCGAAGAGCGGACCACTTTCCAGGGCAACCCAAGGCTTTCGGTGAGCCATCGGAAGGTGGCCAGGTTGAGATCGAGCAGCAGTTCGTATTCCTTCCCGAGGGCTTCTTCCAGACCCGGGAAGTAGGTCTCAAAGAAGTCACATTTGGAATAGCTCTGGCGGATGGTGGCCAGCATCTTTTTCTGCCAATTACCCTGGTTGTTGATGGGGACTTCGGTGTTGAGCGGCTTGTTAAGACCCTTGGTTTTGACCGGGACGGTGAGCCAGGTTATACCGTTCGGAGTGAGGATACGGTTGCGATTTCTCCAGCCGTGCTTGTCGAACTGGGTGTCGTCGTAAAGCACAAAAGTATCGGCCCAGACGTATTGATCGAGGTGACCGAGCCAGGGCAGAAAAGACGGCTGTAAGACGACCAGCCGTTTCACAGGGTCCCGGTGAGTATCGACTCCCATTGTTTCCAGAAGTATTGGTAGCTGACCCGGGTGCCCACGTCGATGGGGCGACCGTTGAGGAGGAGGCAGTCGTGCCGGCCCTGGCTGCAGTACTTGGTGAAGGCCAGACTAAACTCGGATTCGTCGGACTGGTCTTCGATACTCTCTAGAAAGTCGGGCTTGAAGATGGAACGACCGAAAGCCCTGACCGTATAGCGCCCATCGGAGAGACCCGGTACGCCGGTTTCTCCCAGAAGGTCTTTCAGTTTGTAGCAAGGGCCGTCGCCTTCGACCACCACCCCGCGGGAGCCGACGAAGTGCTCTGCCTCTTCTTTCGGAACATTGACGATGGAGGTCAGAGAATCCTGACCGCAGTAGTGGCGGACCAGTTGAGCGGTCGCTCCAGGACTGCCCATCAGCAACTGGTCGGGCAGAATCATCAGAAAAGGTCGACCATCCAGCATCGGCAGCGCCATCTTCAGCGCATCGGCAAGGCCTCGAGGATCATCTTGCTCGACGAACTCCAGTTTGAGTCCGTTGGGGATGGGGCTAGGCGAGTGGGCTCTCTCCGGAAAGGGGTAAGGCTCCAGCAGATGGCGTTTGATAATTTCTTTGCCGGTTCTCAGGACGATGACGGCGAGTTCAAAGCCGGCCTCACCAAGCTCGGCCAAGGTGTGCTCGATGAGCGGCTTGGGTCCGAGCGGCAGCAACTCTTTGGGTACGACCCGAGTCAGGGGTAGCATTCGTGTTCCCAATCCCGCACAGGGGATTACAGCCACTTTCACGGGCACGCGGTCATCGTGTTTGCCGTTGCTGGAGGGAAACAACTGGGGCTATCTTTCCTTTCTCTTTGTGGTCGCGGCCTTGGCACGCTCGGTCGCTCCGTAACAGTGAAACAGAAGGGGCAAAATTCCCTTCTGGGGGCTAAAATATTTCCGCATGAAGCCCCGGGAAGCAAGTCCGACTTCTTTGCGTTTATCCGGCGATAGAAGTAGCTGTTCGAGAGTTTCGGTCAGCGTTTCCTTTCGGCAGTTGACCCAGGGAAACGGCGCGTCAAGTCCCCAGTACTCGCGGTGGCGGTTGATATTGAACTGGTCGAAAAACTGAACGCAAGGTCGCCCCAGGATCATAGCCTCGTCACCGGATAGGCCGTGAAAACCGCGGAGTTGGTTGAAGGTCACGTCGCAGCGTTTCCGGGCCTCCAAGACGTCCCGATGGTTCCAGCCGCCTACCTGGTGAAACTCGACGCTCGAACGATGTTTGGCTTTCAGGGCTCGCGCCGCCGAGATATAGCTTTCCGTATCTTTGTGATAAGGGTAGCGAGAGGTCGTCCAGTGGGGCAGGCTCGGAGTGTGGAGAAAACGGCATATCCCGTCGACCTCCGACTGCGGTCGACATTCTTCTTCGAGTTCCGGGGTCAGAGGCGGGAAACCGGCATAAAATTTTGCCTGAGGGTACATGCGGAGTACGATCGGTAGCGGGGTCAGGATGGTTCTGTCCGGTCGACTGAACTCCGGTGTTTTCGCATGCACTCGATATCCGATGTAGAGGTGGATTTTGGCCACCCCCTCGAGTAGGTCGGCGAGCGGGAACGGCCAGTTGGGAGAGCTTTCATCGTCGTCTTCGAAAAAGACGATGCAGTCGGCCTCTCCCAGTACCTGTCGAACCTCCGGAGTGGGTTCGGAAAGGCCCGCCACAAAGAGGGCGTGCTCTTCATCGAAAGTTCGAGGTCCGGCGAAAGGGTGGGGGCCGCAGGTCAGAGCCCAGGCTTCCGAGTCGGTAAACCGGTTGACGGCCTCGGTGTGATAGAGCACGGAACCCGCGATATTCTGGGAATCGGCGAAGACGATCTTCAATTTCTCCCCTTTTGGAAGAGCGAACCTATCCGTCCATTCGCCGATCTGCTCCGGCCAGGATGTGAAGAACGCCGGGTGTTTCCCGTCCGGGTGGGGCGGTGGAGCGCTTCCGGCCTGACCGCTCCGGGCGTCCCAAATGACCGTTTGATGGCCTTCCCCCAGATGAGGCCTCAGGTCCTGATCGGGTTTGGCGAGAGCAAATTCGTTGTCGTAGTCGTGGTAGCAAAAGTTGTATCGGGCTCCGCTGATCGGCGAGTTGACCGGCTCCAGTGAAAAGCTGCTACGGCAACGCTGTCTGAGACGGTCCACGCTCCGGCCCGGATCTTCCGCGAAACTGAGTCCCAGCAACGAGAGCCCCAGGGGGTACTCGTCGAGACTTGCTTCGGTATGAAACTCCACGGAGGGGAATTTTTCCTTGCACATTCGCGCCAACTGGGGGGTGGTATCCAGCAGGCAGGGGCTTTGTAGGTACTTTTCCAGATTCGTCCAGTGGGAGTTCAGAAAGTCCGGTGCTGTGACGTTGCCGGGCACGGCAGGCTGCCAGGCGTCGTCGAGCTGGCGGAGATTGTGGATAATCGTCTCCAACGAAGTTTCCGAGCCCTGACCGAGTTGATACTCTCCCACGCCGCAAAGCCTGACGGTGTTGCTCAGTGCGCTCTTGAGAAAGGTTTGGGTCGGCCACAGGATCACGTCCGGACGCTCTTCCAGGAGCGCCCGTCGGGCCACCTCGACAAGCGCTTTCTCTTTCAAGGTCTCCGTTTTCGCCAACGGCTCCGGTGCGTACTCTCGGAAGCGTCGATGGCTACAGGGGTTGGCGTTGAACTCCGACTCGGCACGGGTCTTGACCAAACAGAGAACCTCGAAATCTCCATAGAAGTGGAACTCCCGCAGCAAGGGCACGAGTTCTTCCAGTTCTTCTAGTGACGTTGTCAGAGTGACAAGTTTCACGGTCCAGGTTTCTGTAGAAGAAATTTCACACCTTTTACAGGACGTTCGTTGAAAATGGAACAAATTTCAAGAATGGAGCTTTTTCGCAAACATCCGAGTCTTTGTTCTCTTTTTCTTTTGGCGCTGGAAGACTGGGGAGCTTCTCGAGTGGACTGGAACCTTCTCAACGATGAGGAGTTCGCGGATCTCTTTCTCCGCAAACTCTGTACGAGCTCCGATGTGGAAGAAGAGGCTCGTTTGAAAGCTTGCTCTTTGTTGCTGCAACCAACTCCCGGTGGTCTGCTGGCCGCGGCAGCCTTGCATCGCGCCAGAGTACTGGTGGGGGAAGATTTTTCAGAGTTCGGCACTTTCACCCTGCGAGGAAGTGGAAACGGATGGAAGCCACTCTCTTGGGAAGAGTTGACCGAGGTTCTAGAAGAGGTCGCTTTCTCTTCGGATACGGTCGAGCCCGGCTGGAACCTGGCTAGTCTCATGTCGCGAGGGTGGATTGCTCGCGAACATCAATCACGATTTTTTCGAAGAGTTTGGCAGACTTGTCGTATTAGCATCGAGCAGAAGAAGAATTTTTTCCGCTGGCTGTACGGACAACATCAGTGGAACGATCTTCCCAAAGCTCCCAGCTCTTACCCGGATGAAGTCTTCTCTCTCAAGGTAGCCTATCGACTATCTAGCTCTAAGAAGCCGTACTCCACTCGACGCCAAGGACAGTTTAAGCGCCGAGCGAGCCGGTTTGGCTGAGACGTCCACACGCTCTAGTTCAAGAAATTCGTGACGGCCTGATTGAAGTCTTCCGCCTGCTCCACCAGGGCCGAATGACCGGCGTCGAGCAGCCTGAGCTCGGCGTTGGGCAGGAGTCGCTGCATA
>Ga0208701_100206_pt1 | contig 26664 bp, 25 predicted proteins | sample DeeseametaMP1482_FD_184188 | JGI IMG/M metagenome (GOLD analysis project Ga0208701, IMG submission 184188) | Marine microbial communities from the Deep Pacific Ocean - MP1482 (SPAdes) | ecosystem: Environmental > Aquatic > Marine > Oceanic | place: South of Fiji, South Pacific Ocean | collected... | reverse complement strand
ACTGTCATCCGAGATGCTAGACAGCCTCAATTCCGAATTCCCAGACATTTTGACGGGAGGGCGCATCGAAGAGACTGATTCCATTTCGGACAGCCCTTTCGACCCTTCCCTGAAGTGCCTTCATCATCTGCGGATGAGGTTTGATCGCGCTAGCTACGGACGGTTGAGACAGATGATCGACCGAATCAACGAGCCGACCGCCACTCACTCGCCACCGCCGCCGGACCGGGGGGAAGGTGGGCGGATGCCGGTGGAGACCGACACCAATCACGCGCCCTAGGAGCGTGTCGGAGTAGTCTCCCGTCGCAGAGGCTCGTTCATTATTGTCCATGCGAATAGCTCATTTCACCCGAATATGACCCGATATTAGGATGAAATTTCACTATCCGCCTGGACAAAATGTCCTTCGCTCTGCTCGGTCCGACTACTCCGACACGCTCCTAAGCGGTCAGGCAGCCCAGTCCCGAGCCTCTGGATATATCCAGAATCCCCGGGAAGTAGTCCAGTGCCAACTCTTCGGCCACAAAGAGATGAGCCGCCAGTTCTTCGATCCCCGAGGGGCATCGTGGGCAGAAGAGATGAAACATCTCGTGGGTCATGATGAGCCGCTTAGGTGTCGGCTCCAGAGGGAACCCCAGTCTATCAAGTTCGGCAAACAGGTCCGCCTCCGACTCGGGGTCGAGAAAAAGCTCCTTCGTCCGTACACTGAGTCTGGCGCGCACACGTACTCCACCGAAGCTGAGCTCCTGATAGCGCACCGCGAAGCCGCGACCCTGGAACTCGCGCTCCGGGTCTCTCCGGCTTTGGCGAAGGGCCCTTTGGGCCCAGCACATGGCCTGGTCCACGTCGCATTTCTGCAACGGCCGCCCGTAACGGGCGAAATACCAGGCGGGCATCTGTTCTTGAATCGTCGTCTTCATCATCATTCGACTAGCCTCTCGCAGGGTGCACCAAAAAGAAGGCCGGCGTCTCCGGATCAAGGCCGCCCAGCTCCTGGCGAGCCAGAGTCAAAACCTGCTCGGAAGTTGTAAGGGAGGTCAGATCGGTCATCTTGCGCCCTGCTACTACGTGCAAGGCCGGTATCAAGGCTCCTGCATCGCCGTAAGTCGTGTGTTTGTTCAGAGTCGCCTCCAAGGCCGTGTCCAATTTACCGATGGAAGCCGATTCCGTAACCCCACCCGGCACCTGCAGCTTGACGTTGCCTTTCCGGTCGGTCACCCAGACCGTCTCTTTCTTGCGTTTGAAAAAGAAGAGATATTTCTCCTCTCGAGCACTTTTGAAAAGATAGTATTGCGAGGTGTCTCCCACCGGGGAGAAACCGTCTTCCTTGGGGGCCGTCTCCTTGAGAGTTTTGAGGCGCTCTTCCGGAGAGACCTCTTCCACCGGCCCGGTCTCTCCCTCGGAGAAGGCGACGGAGCCCGTGGCGGTGGCTGTCACAACGTTCTTCTGAGCGTCGATGGCGATGGTGACTTCCACGGTTTCCGGGTCGGCTCCCATGGCGATGACCGCCGACTCCGCCTCGGCTCGCATCGATTTCAGATCTTGCTGGCTCGGATTGACGATGGTGCGTTCCACCGTTTCACGTACCATGGCAAGCGCCGCACCGATGGCCGAAATGACTTCCGCCCGGTCGGCGATCTCGAAAGGGAAGTCCAGCTTCTCGGCCACGATCGGGACGATGGCGCCCGCTCCGCCGCCTCCTCCCAGAATCTTGATGGTACGGTCGCCCACACCGTACTCCTTGATGAGCGTCTTGATGGTCGGCAGCACCTTGTCGGCGGCCGCGCTCAGCACGTCTTTCGCCATCTCCTCGGCTGACGATTTTCCCACGTGGGAAGCCAGAGCTTCGAACGCCCGCTTGACTCCCTCGACGTTTCCAGCCGAGTAGTCACCGGCTTTGATGTATCCGAGCAGATTGGAGGCGCAGGTGGTGGTGGGAGAGGTTCGTTCGCCCTTCTCATTCTCGATAACGAAGTAGGGTGGGTCGTCGGCGATCGGCTTCACCTCGACGACCTTCAGTTTGCCTTCCAGCTTCTCGGGTTCAGCGAACGAGCAGTACGGGAAGCCTGCCAGGTGAGCGCTCCGAGGACCCACCTGGAGTTTGTCACCCTCTTTCCCAATCATGGAGCCGCCCGCGATTCCCAGGGTCCGGCTGTCCAGCGTTTTCAGGTAAGTCGGGTGCCCGCCCACACTGGCCGATTTCACCGCCGCCTTGCCGTCTTTGACCAGACAGATGTCGGTACTGGTCCCACCGACTTCCAGAAAGAGTGCGTCGGAAGCTTTCAGAAACATCAATGCCGCGGCCACTCCAGCAGCCGGACCGGAGAGAAGAGTCATCACGGGACGCCGACGGACCTCGTTCAGGCTCATCACCCCGCCGTCCGATCGCATGACCATGAGAGGAGCTTCCACCTGGCGCTGTTGCAGCGCAGCGTGGGTCATCTCCGCGGTTTCGATCATTTTGGGGAGGATACTGGCGTTGAGCACGGCGGTCCGGGCTCGCACCCGCAGGCCGTATAAACCCGACATTTCGTGAGTGCCGCAAGCGGGCAAACCCGCCTCGGAAGCCTTCTCCATGACGTCTTTCTCGCCCGACGGGTCGTCGACGGAGAATCCCTGAGCCGCCACCAGAGCCTGGCAGCCTTCCTCTTTGAGGGTTTGGATCGCCGGCGCCACGGCATCCGACTTCGCCTCCACGAATTGCAAAGTGCTTCTTAAGAATTTACCGGGTGAGAGCTCGATATCTCCCACCTGCAGGTCGGACTTGGCCTTCATGCCTTCCAGACCTTGACCCAGTCCGACGATGCCCACTTTGGCCACGTCGCCTTCCAACAGCGCGTTGGTGGCCTGGGTCGTACTGTGAGCCAGGAAGACCACCTCGGCGTCTTCTCCCAATTCATCCTGTAGCATGCGAAAAGACTCCAGGATCCCGGCCGCGACGCCCTGATCGCTGGAGTGGGAAGTTGGGGTTACCTTGTGACTCAGCACTTCGCAGGTCACGTTGTCCACCGCCACGGCGTGGGTGAACGTCCCTCCCACGTCGATGCCGATGCGCACCGCGCGCTTGTTTTCGCTCATTGTTTCATCACTCCGTCCACCAGAGCCGCGTAGGAGAGGGCGGCTATCACGAAGCCCCAGACGTACGGAATGGTGGTTTTCAAGAATTTCTCGGTGGAACACTTGGTGAAGGTGGCGAGCCACACGTTATGGGTGTTGGTGGGGTCGCAGACGCCCTGGATCTGGCCGACCGCGAAGAAGGCGGCCATGATGGCTATGGCGGGCATGAGTTTGGCGCCTAGGATGAGGCCGGCGACGCCGACCCCTAAGCCGAAGAAATTGAGGGGGCCTCGATAAAGTGCCAGAGGAGCCAGGATGCTAAAGAAGATTAGGTAACCTATAGGCGATTGTGGCAGTATGGCCTCAAGGAAGGGAGAGATAACAACTTCTGTCGGCTTTGCCATCATCGCGTTGAGCGCCATGCCTATACCGATGAAAAGTCCGATCACGGGAGCAATGTCTTTTAATCCCTCAAGCGTCGCGGCTGTTATGTTTTGGAGAGCATTCTTGGGCTCGGTCGTCAAAGCGCCATATATGAGTCCAGCGATGAAGGCTGGGATAATCTCCCAGTTAAAGAACATTATGAGCCCAATGGGAATCAACGGAGTCAAGAGAGAGATGAGTGGTACGTTGTTCTTGATGTCCAGGGGAGCCACCGAGGCCGCCCACGCGTAGCTCGTCGACTCCTTTCTCCCCCGAATGGCGAAGAATGCGATGAGTGCGCACGACAGGAGGCATCCGTAGACGAGGACGTATTCTTTCATCACCGGTCTTGGAATCCCGAGAATCTTTTCGTAGGTTCCCAGGATCGCGGGATTAAATATTCCACCGATAGCTATTGCGAAGAGCATCAGGCAAGCGGCAAATTCTGCAGAGAGACCTGCTCCGAGCAGAATAGGTAGCACCAGCGAGCCTAGCATTATCACCGCTCCAAGCCCGGTAACGGTAGTGAAACAGACCGCTACGACAGCAGTCAGCAGAAAAGCTAACAACATCTTTCGGTCTCCGGCATACTCCGCCGCAACGCTAACGATTCGCTGAGCAATGCCCGACCTCATTACAAATTGACTGAGAATCGCTCCAAAGGCAGCATACATCATTGGTGCCGCTAACTTGAACGCCCCTTCGGAGATAACCGTAACTCCGATAAAATCGATAAACGGCTTGAAGTTGGTCAGAACGCCGTTCCAGGTGTCTCCTACCAACTTCTGGGCAAAATATCCGAACCACGACTTACTCACCACCGGCTCTGCCGCCACCGGCCAATCGTAAAACCCTCCGGATATCACGGCGATAACCACCGCCATACAAGGCAGAGCCAGGAGCGCCGGCATCTTGCGAGACATCATAAGCCCCGCAAAAACCCCGAAAGTGATGATGATCAGAATACCCGGAAGGAATGACATGGAAATAAATTCAATTTTCTGTTGAACGATCCTTCTTGGGACTGAGTGTTTTCCTTTTCCGCGCATCGCCTGTGGTTTTTCCTACGCAGATGATCAAGCAGGGTCCGGTCGTTCATGAGGGAAGCGACCGGCGTGTCTCTTCAATTAGTTCAACTGCATTTTCGCGCCGAACCCTTACTCGACATCGATCAACTCAAGCTCAAGGTGGAAGCCTACCTGGGAGAGTCCGTCGAATTGGCCGGAGAAGACGGAAGCTGGCTGATTCTTCATACCAACCACCGCACCGAGTTCGAAGAAGGCAACCTACCGGCACAAACGACCATCATGAAGACGGAGGTGCCGAATCCCCCCGACAGGGAGGTCATTATTCAGCAGTCCTGGTCGTGTTCGGACCCCGCCGAGCGCCTCGAGGGTTGCACCCACGCCCTTCTGGTGACGGAGATGATGGCCCGTGCCTTGCCTCCGGCGGAGCGAGTCGAGATTTTTCACGGAGTGCTCCGGGCGGTGACGGAATTGACTTCACCCACAGCAATGATTTTTAGCCACGCTCAGCAAGTGGTGGCCCCGGAGGACTACTTAGAGGCTTGCGACCAACCTCCCATGCTCAGACCCGGTCCACTGAACGTAAGGTTCTTCAATATTTCAGGCTCCGATGACGAGATGGTTATGGACACTCGAGGACTGAATGAACTGGGCCTCCCTGATCTGCAGTGCCACTTCCGCGACCTCGATCCCGAGAAAGTCCATCAGGTCGTCTTCAACACCGCCTACTATATTTTTGAGAACGGACCCGTCATCGAGGCCGGCCAAACAGTGCCTGGTACGCGTTCTGGATCCCGCTGGGTCTGCCAGTACGAGGATTCGCTCCTAAAGCCGGACCGCGTGGTTCTGGATTTGAATCCGGGTAAGCGAAACGCGGGCGGAACCCGTTAGCCGAACCCCGCCGGGGCGCCCCCACGGCACCCAATGGGTCACCCCGGCGGCACCCAAAACCCTGGGTTCCACGCACCCTAGCGCCTCGCTACCCCTCCCCAATCCCGGGTTGCAACTCCCCGTGCAATCGTTTTGCAACAGCCGGATCCTACATTATGGACACAACGACGAGGCACGACGCCCCGACAAGAAAGAGGACAAACGAATGATGGACATGATGATCAATACAGCTAAGAAAAATTTGGAAGTGCTTGCTGACATGCAACAGCGCAACGAAGAGATGGTGAAAGTTCTGATGGAACACACCGCCAAAACCAGGGAGCAAATCGTTGCTACCAACGAATCTCTTCTGAAACTGGCCACCGAACAAGGCCAGGCCGCTACCAAGTATATGGAAGACAGCATGAAAGCCGGTCGCGAAATGATGGAAAAGCAAGTGGCCGAGACTCAAAAAGCGATGGCCGCTAAGAAGTAGTTGCCATTCACAGAGGTTGGTGGATTCACCTCGGCCAGTCTCTTCCGGCCGGATTCTTCTCACAGAAGGAGAATCCGGCTATTTGTTTTTAGACCGAAGTAGGACGCTAAGTCCAAGCGCGTATGGTATAAAGTATTGGGAGTCTCGCTTGTTCAAAAACGCTCATGATAACGGCCTCACGATTGCTGAGCTGTTGGTCGCGACCGGGCTATTAGGGGTAGTTCTAGTCACGGTCATGACGCTTTTCGGCCAACTGATCGTCAACACCGACAAGAACTCCATGCTATCCGCCGGTGCGTTTTTCGCCGATATGGTGATCGACAAGCAGATCGATGTCGCGCAGAAAAACCTCGAAACGACCGGCGACAACGCTATTCCGGCTTTTTCATCAACGGTCATCGAGGGTGAAGAGACTCTAGCCAGCGAGAACACGAAATACATCTACCGACTAGAGGCCGAGCAACTTGACGGCTTCGCCACCGCCGAACCCGGCCAGGCTTGGTACCTTGAGGTTGAAGTCCGGTGGCGTATGGACGACATGGAGTCGGAGGCGGTTCGCGCCAATATGGGCCAGGTCAACCTCAAGAGAGGTCGGATGGTTTACCTCCACATATGACGGTCCGACGAAATCATAGAGACGGTTTTAGCATCCTCGAATTGATGGTCGCAATCTCGCTTTTTCTGGGGCTTTCCGTGCTTGTGTTCGCCTTCTTTCGCTACGGAACCCGAGCGTTCTTCACGGCCAACCAGAAACACGGAATGCAGACCGACGCGCTACGTATCATCGAGAGTCTCCAAATGGAGCTCAAAAGAAGTGCCAAAGCGTCCGTTCATCTCCAGGGCGGCACATCGAGAGGCATGGTTGTCGAGGGCGAATCCGTTCAACGCGACGTGGTCTCTTTCGCCACCCTCAAAGACTTCAGAGACCTCGGAAACTCCGAAAACTACGAACCCACAACCGGGGCACCCCTATGGAATCGGTACTGGGTCTACTACGCCACCAAGGAGGAGGTGGGACGCATGGTTCGGCTCAAAGTTGATCCCGACCCGGCCCCCGAAGCGCCCGTCCCCATACCTTTGAGCGATCTCGAGCGACTCTACTACGACAACCCTTCGACCAATACGTTCGAGGGGGAAACCCCTCCCTTCGTGGTGCTTTCGAAAAACGTCCACAACTTCCGAGTCGAGGATCGGGAGGGGACTTTTCAGATTTTCTTGAAGCTTAAAGAGAAGCACCAAAAGGAGGCCGTTGAGCCAGGAGAGCGACGGCCTTTCGACTACTACGAAATAGACCTATCAGTCCGACCGGAAAACAGCTTTCCAAACGATATCTAGGCAGGACTCACGTGAACTTGAAACGCAGAGCTTTAAAGACAAAAGGATTAGCGATCATCACCACTCTGATGATCTTGAGCCTACTTCTAGCGTTGATCGCCGCATTCTTGGTGGTCAACCGAGCCGGCAACCGATTTACGGTAAGCTCGGTGGAAAGACGTACCGCTCAGGATATCTGCCTGACGGCCTTCAACTACGCCTGGTATCAACTCGAAAAGAACAGAGCTTGGGGCGACGGTACCGTGGCCGTGACCGGCAGCGAACAGTATCCTCTCGTCAATGCTCAAGTACAACTCAACCATTCTCAAGTCGAAGGGGAACAGCTTCTCACCATCAGCGGTCAATACTCCCAATCCGGCAACTTCTCCGTCCCGCAAGGCACCTTCACCATGACAGTGGAGAACAACCTGCAGGGACGAGGCATGTCCGACTCGGGGGTCACAGTCAAGGTTCCGCCCCGGTCGGTAAGAGTGGAAGTCGTCGCCAACGTTGGGGGAGTCACCAAGACTCTCAGAACCCTTTTGAGACCGACCCCGCTCAGCCACGAAAGCTTGGCGGCCGGGGGCGATATCGATATGGGGAGTATCGGCTCGTTGCGCCTCGAGAGTCGTGACCCTTACGTCAACCGCATCGTGGCCGGAGAAAACATGAGCCTGCCCGAAGCCAACGACGTTAAGTTCCTGAAACACGGGATCGCGGCTTCCGGCGGTTCGGAACTAAACCTCGGAAGCACCAATTTGGTGGGAGCCTCCGATGACCTGGTAACGACCTCGGGGGAGACATCAGGCGGGGTGTACATGCCCCAGGCAGACGTCCACACGGCCGTGCAAGAGTTTGACCCCGACGAAATCACGCTCCCGAATCTCACCACCTCGATTCCCGACGGTACCTGGACCTTCGGAGAAGTGACCGCGATCGACTACATCCCTCACACCCTTCAGTACGCCACTCCTCCACCTCCGGGCGGAGATACCGGCGGGGTGGACTCCACGGTCAGATACCAAAGAAAAACGTCCCAATACAACCAACTCACATCTCCCACAGGCCAGGTTTACACGGCCGGACAAGCCATTGAAGGCACCGAGGTCCTGGACCCTCCCTACGACCCTTCCGGTGGCGTCTATCCAAGCGAGGGGGCCGCGGATAGCTACGGATACGGCGACACTTCCGATGCCACTTCCTTTAGCGGAACGGACGTGGTCACTTTGGCTCCCGGATTCAAGGCCAACATCACGACGGCCCAAATGGTCGTCCATCCGGAATACGCCCTTACCGTGCCTGGAGACTTTATCGTCGAGGCCACAGGAGACCGCCAACCCGAACTCTATTTCGGATACGACCTCTCTCCAGGTGGTGTCGCCAATCAACTGTCTCTCGTGGACGGCTTGGATGCCGCTCAAGCCGACCCCGGCAAGTATATGGCCGGAATCATCGCCGACGGTGATGTCAATGTCACCGGCGGTGTGTTGGGATACGGCTCCATGCTGGCCGGGGGAGACCTTACTATCAAAGCCTCCTCCGGCTTGCGAGTTGCTCCGGACCTCGGGGTGGTGGTTAAGGGGAACCGGGTCATTGTGAATCCGGCCACAGAGCCCGAGCCCGAACAACCGGGAGAACAGATCAAGGTTGACTACCCGGTCTTTCGGGATGCTATCACCGACGAGGCAGGCGGCGACTGGACGGACTACAACGGATGGCTGACTCATAACCAGCCGACCAGAAATGAGATGGTGGCCGATCTAGGGATCATCTCAACCGGTGAAGATCCGACGGTCCTGTGGAACGCTGTTTGTGACGAAATCGGAGAGACGCTGCCGGCGCCCGACTTCGTCGGAACTCATGGCTGGCCATCGGGACCCGCCACGGTCGAGCAGTACGTGAGGCTGAAAGAGTTCGCTCAAACCCAGGCCAGTGGATACAACGGCGGCGCGGGCGATGAGACCTGGCTCGACCTGAATCAGCGACAAGATGACGCTGCCGGTCGGGTCACTGGAGTGCTCAACGGCATTGCCCAGTGGGCCAATTCCTTAAAACTCAGTTTCGAAGACTACCTGACGAACCCTCAACAAGAGCCTCCGGATATGTTTCTGGAGGGCCTGGTCTATGCCGAGGAAGATCTCATCGTCAACGCCACCGGCAAGTCCGTCCGACTCGAAGGTACGGTGGTGGCCCAGAACGGCAGCGTCACGATCAACGACGCCACTCACACCGACCTCATCTACGACCGCTCGCTCATCGACGATCTGACGGCAAGCAACGGAGTCGGAAGTGTGCGTTTGGAGAAAGTTTTCTTTACTCTCGACTAGAAGCCAAATCTTCGAGGTTGACGAAAACTGGAATTATCGGCACCAGATCGGGGTTATATGAACGAGCCCTTTACATTTTTCAAAGAATCATTAACATTTAAAACATTCTCTTAACATTTGCAATCCGAAATCGCTTCCTTCGGTTGGTACACTCTTAGCAAGACCAAACGAAAAGGAAATGCTCACTATGAACCTCAACCTTAATTTCAACGCAGGATTCCAAGCCGGAGGCCCCGGTGGATTTGGCGGCCCCGGAAGCTTCGGTGGACCTCGCGGCGGATTCGGCGGCCCTCGCGGATGCCAAGGCGGACGCGGCGGCAACCCGATGATGAAGCTGATGAAGATGATGATGCGCCTGATGCAGCAGATGATGGGCGGCGGCGGCCAGGGCGGATGCCCCTGTGGCGGTGCCGGCGGAGGCGGAGGTTGCTGTGGCGGTGGATGCAGAGCCTGCGGCCGCTCTCGCGGATTCGGATTCTAAACAAACGACTTTCAAAAGCTAATGAGGTCTGAAGAAATTCTGATCTCCCTTCGAAGTGTGGGACCCGGACAGGGTCCCTTTTTTTTGCTCCCCTAACTTTCCAAAAACCGCCCCGCCCGCAAGCGCTCTGGAATCTCAGCGTTGCTCCCGCTCCTCAAAGCCTCGACCGCCAAATCACAACAGTAAGGAAGCCAAAACAGAGCCCGACCCCCAAATCCGGCGAAAACAAAAGTCGTCTCATCCAACCACCCCACCAGCGGCCAGCGGTCGAGAGCGTTGGCGATCCGCTCCCCCCACCATTCGGACTCATACCTCACGGGGGCACCGAGGATCTGGGCGGCCAACTCGGTCTCGTCGTCTTTGGCCTCGCCCTTGCTGTTGACTCGCCCACCCACGGTGAGGGTCCTCCCGTCGGGGTCGGCTCCAAGGTGGCATCCGGCTTTCAAGTAGAGTCGCTCGGGTAGCCTTGAGCCGACTCCCTGTACGGTCCGCCCCGGATTGATATCCCAACGGTAGCCGGGCAAAAGCCTCTGAATGGCAAGACCCGTGGCGTGCACGACCGTCCCATCCAAATCCTCAAAGGCAACCTGCCTGGAAACGACCTCCACCGGAACCGCAGCACCCAGAGCGCCCGCCTGAACAGTAAACCCCGGACCGTACCGATAGAGGTCCGGGGCGACTCGCACGGGCCGCCACTCCTCGGGGACGGTCTCGGTGTCGGCGCTTCGATCCAATCTATCTCCGGGAGCGACGGAGCGCTCCACTTCCCACTCCGAGGCCAGGCTTTCGTTCCGCCAAAACTCGATAGTCCTCCGAAAAGCCTCCACCTCTATCGCGTCCCGATGGAAAGTCCGCCCCTGAAAAAGATGGACGAACCCAACCGGAGGCGTGTTGGTCCGGCCGTCTCCGTACTGAACGAACTTCAGATCCGATTCCAGCATCCATTGAGCCAGCAGACGACCGGCGATGCCGTCTCCCACCAGATGGATCAAGATTCGCGCTTCCAGGGCTTTCCGTGAGTCACGGATTTTTCCGACTTTCCGGCCACGGTCATCTCTCGCTTGGGCTTGGCTCCGGGAAGACGGGACACGAAATAGCCCGCTTCTTTCATGGCCAGGCGGGTGGCACTGGCTGCTCCAAAAGTTGCCAACACACCGTCGTCGGCGAGCGCTCGAAAAGACCATTGGAAACAGTCGGTGGTCCAGCAGTCGGGGCAGACGGCGGGTCCGAACGGGTCGTGATAGCAGGCGTGGAAATAGCCCGGCGGAAGTTCAAACTCTTGCCATCGCCGGGGAACCACGGTCAGCGTGACGGGACCCAACTCCAGAGGCCGCCCCGGCTCCAAATGACGCCATTGCGGGTCCAGGAGCCAATGGTCGGCGGGCATCGGAGACGGCTCCAGGCTCACATACTCCAAACCAACTCCGAGCTCTGCGGCCGCCTTCAAAGTGGTGGCAAAGTTCAATCCCGTTCCAAAGCCCAGTTCCAGAACTCGCCAGGTTCCCGAGCGTTCAGGGAGTTGCGTCCCCTCCAGAAAAACGTAGCGCGATTCTGTTTCCGCGCCGTGTACCGACCGGTAGGTGGCCCCAACCTCGGTGTTGCGGTAGGTCAGCGAGCCGTCGGGAGTCTCGATCTTCTCATACATCAGGGGCTAGTAGTCTCCGAACATCTCCAGCAAAGAGTCGAAATCCCCGCCACGGCTTTCAAGTTTGGTGAAGAGAGCCGCCCCCGAAGAGCAGATGAGACGGGAGAACAGACGAACAGAGGTCTCCAACTCATCCAGGTCCTCTTTCTCCAGTTGATCAAGCGTTTCCAGGTAGGTCACGGCGCTGTTGAGCTGCTCGATGCCCTCCTCGATCTTCTGAAGCGGCGGCCCGTAGACCGCCTCCAGGTCACTCTCCAACTGGAAGCGCTCCGGCACGGTCTGGTCCAGCAAAGACCATTTTTCGGCAAAAAGATCCCAGACCTCGAGGAAGTTGCCGAAACGTTCCTTCACTTCGTCGGCGTCGATCCGCCCCTGCCGGCAATCTTCCAGGGCCTGCAAGAGTTGGCTCACGTTGTTGGTACCAAAAAGTCCGGAGACGTAGCGGAACTCTCCCTTGCAAGAAGGGCATTCCGTGGCTCCGGACTGTTTGACTGGCTGTCCGCAGTGGAGACAGATCATTCGTCGTTGAGTTCCATTCCTAGAACTTCTCGTATCAACTCGCGAATGAACTGCTCCAGTTCGTTGAGTATCTGTTCTTTATCCGGCTGAGACATACCATCCCATTCTCAGCCAATCGGGAATTACCTTACCGGACGTCGACCTCTGCGGGTCTCTTTGAAAACTCCGGACTTCTCGGTTTCGGCGGCGGGGGTTTCGCTGCCGGTTAGCCAGTTGCTGAAACTATTCCAGGCGTTGCCCACTCCGTCCGCTACGGCGGCCGCGGACTCGTCGACCCACTCTCCGGCGCGCTCCACGAACGTGTCGTCGGTATCGCCGGCGGTGGTGAAGAGCTCGCTCTCCTCGCCCGCTTTCACAGTGGAGACGGTCGCTTGTCCTTCGTCGTTTTTGCTGACTCGAACTTCGCCCACTCCGTCGGCTTGGACGGGTGCGACTTCCTCGCCACCGAAGCCGAAGAACTCAGCAACGTTGCGCCCCAGGTTTTCGGTGAATCCGTCGCTACTCGCTTCGGAGATATCGACCTCGCTCTTCACATCTCCGCCTTTTTCAGAACCGGGATTGGTCACGTTGACGGTGTTGCCGTCGGCAGCGACGGCCATATTATCTCCGGTGCGGTCGATGTCTTTGATGCTGACATCGGTGCGATCTTCTCTGGCTTCAATTCTCTCTTGAGTCACGGCGCTGCCATCTTTATTTTGACCGACGGTGTTGACGTCCGCTCCACCTTCCACGACGGTGGCGCTGGAATCCGTTCGCCCACCCTCGGGCACGGTGGTCTTGGTAGAAAGGTCGGCGTCCGGAGCCTTCTCGCTCTTGGTGTCGACATTCAGTTCCGAAGATCCGTCTTTCTTCTTCTCCATATTGGAGTCGACTTGGACGCCGGCTTCGTTGTTCTTGACCTCGGTCTCTTGCTGCTCGCCCGGCTTCAGATCCATGCTGGAGAGCGACTCGGAGTTTTCACGTCCGGGCACTTTCAGAGAGGCGCCGTCTTGAATGACGTTCGGATTCTTCAGGTTGTTGACGGAAGCGACGTGGTCGATGAGGGTCTTGCCGTTTTCGTCCTTATTGTAAATGTCTTGGAGAGAGTAGCCCTGGTTGCGAAGGATTCCCTCGATGGTGTCGTTCTTGCCTTCCTTGTAAGGGTCGACGGTGACGGTGCTGGTTTTGTCGGCAATCCCGTCGTAGGCGTTTTCAGGCTTTTTGTCGCCTGCTTCGGCGGAAGCGGTTTCCTTGGAAATATCGACGCTGTCGCCGGCTGATGCGGCGGGAGTCGCTGTGGCACTGGCGCTACCACTAGCGCTCGCAGCGGCCCCGGCTGAAGCCGAGGCGCTCGCCGCAGGGGCGGGGGCGGCCGGTTTGGGGGTGGGTTTAGGGGCTGGTGCCGGTGCTGCTTTGGGTGCTACTGATGCTGCCATGGGTTAGTGAGTCTCCTGCAATTTCTGTGAGTGTCTTAAAGCATGTATCTCTTATCCCGGGGGTACTTGTCTCGTTGTTAACAAAATGGAAACCTGATAACGGCTTGTTTTAAAGGTCTAGCTAAGAAATCGCACCATTCTATTGGATTTGAGCGGAGGAAACAGAGCTATAGATGAGCGAACATGTGTTTGAAGATGAGTTCTGAAAAAAAGCCTATATCGCCCGTGTCCGGCGGAATGCGCCAGATTCTCGACCAAAACTCTAAGCTAAGAGCCCAGCTGCGGGATGCGGAGACGGAACGCGCCCAGCAAGTCTCGGAACTAGAGAAGTCCCTTGAAGACTTAAAAGACGAACACAATACCGAAATCGCCAAGCTCCGAGGCGAACACGAGGCCGAAGTGGCTCGTGTCAAGGAGAGCATGCACGAGTTGAACGACGTGCGGCAGAATCTCCTAAAAACCGAAGCAGAGGTCGAGCGACTGCAAAAAGAGGGCGCTGAACTTCGAGCCAAACTAGACGGCGCCAAACAAAACCTTCAGTCCTACGCAAAGCTCATCGCCGAAGAGAAGCAAACGACCATCAGACTTGGACAAGAGCTTGCCAAGTCGGAATCGGAACGAAAGACGGCCGATGAGGAGATCGAGGCACTCAAGGAACGGATCGCAAGCCTTAAGCCCGCCGCCGTCGAGAACGCCAAGCTGAAAGGCCGGATCGCCATTCTGGAAAAAGACCTCCAGAAAGAAATCGAGGCTAAAGAGGCCAAGATCGCGGAGTGTGAGGAGCTCAAGCAGGCCGGCACGCTTCAGCGATGTGAGAAGCTGGAGGCTGAGAACACCGCGATGCGTGCTCTTGTGGCGCAGCATGAAAAGACGACGGCGACAGCTCTGAAGGACAAGGAACTTGCCGAACAGCAGGCCTTCGAAAGCCGGAGCAAACTTCTCGACCTTTATGCCGACGGAGAAGCCAAGGATATCTTTAAAGACAGCTTGGATGAGGCTCACGCCACTATCAAGAGCCAGGCTCATTTAATAGAGCAACTCCAAAAGGACCTCACTCAAGCCCAAAAGGATATGGAAGACCTGAAGAACAACGTGCTCTACTCGAGCAAGCGGGAGAATCTGAGGGACTCGCTCAGTGCGCTTGCTAAACGCCGCAGCATAGGAGATTCGGACGGTTAGGGCTTCCCACATCAACAACGTTACCACCATCGCTTTCGACGCCGACGATACGCTCTGGCACAACGAGACAATCTTCCGCCTCACCGAAGAAAGGTTCGCCGCTCTCCTCAGCCAGGAGATGGAATCGGAACCGTTGATGGAGCGGCTTCTCGAGACGGAGCGTAAGAACCTCAAGTTCTACGGCTACGGGATTAAGGGCTTCACCCTCAGCATGATAGAAACGGCCCTCCAGATCACGGGTGAGAAGCTGTCACCCACGGTGATCTCGGAGATATTGGCCGCCGGCCGGGAGATGCTCACTCACCCCGTCGAAACGCTACCCGGAGTGCGAAAGACTTTGGAGTCGCTGAGCGAGCGGTTCCGTCTCATCGTGATCACTAAGGGCGACCTCTTCGACCAGGAGCGCAAGATAGCCGAATCCGGCTTAGGTGAGCTGTTTAACGCCGTCGAAATCGTCAGCGAAAAGACCACCCGGACCTATCAAGACCTTTTATCACGACACGGCACGGGTCCGGAGGAAGCGGTCATGGTCGGAAACTCTCTGAAGTCGGATATTCGCCCCGCCCTGGATGCCGGAGCCTGGGGAGTCTACGTGCCCTACCACATCACCTGGGGTATGGAAGTAGCCGAAGAGCCGACCGACCACGAGCGGTATCTTCGACTGAATCGGGTCGATCAATTGCTAGAGCTCGTAACCCCTGGCGTCGCTAGGTAGCATCGCTAACGTCAAAATAGGCAGTTACTAGACGGCCGCAGCAAAGAGAGGCCGCGAGATGTCAGACTCGAACCACCTCGGAGTGATCAGAAAAACTCTCTGGTCCGATAAGTCACTTTCACGTCGCCGTTAGCGAGCCGGGTTGAGTCGATGCTTTTTGGGATGGAGAAGAAGTATAGACTCCCCAGGGGTTGAAAGCTCTACTTATGAATGTGATTGCCTCTCGGTCGGCACCAGTTCAAATCTTAGGTTTCATGGCCTATCTGGTCGTGATACCGCTGCTCTTCCTGATAGGGAGTGTACCTGGTTACCTTATGGGGCCGGCCCTCGCCGAGTTATCGGGACTGGACCCGGAGATAGCTTCAGACCGTGCGGGCCTTGCTTCTTCGATCTTAATCGGGCTCGCACTCTCTTTTTGTTTATTGCGTGAAGCCTGGGCCCGAGTTTATAGCGAAGTCCGAGCGGACAAGGAGCGCTTGGAACTGGACAGAGCGGGAAAGACCCACACCTGGCAGCTCCTTCACGTTAAGGATTTGAAGGTACGAGCACAATCCAGGAGAGCGGGCGGTGCCGGTGTCACGGAAATCACGCTCTGTTTAGTAGGCCCTGATGGGCGACGCCTACACTTAACGGAGAAGAGCGGTGCTACAGACCGGCTTCTGCAAGACATCGCTGAAAGAATGGCAGATAAGCTCTCTAGCCAAGTAGAAAAAGAATCCGTGAAGATCGGACCTAGTTGGGACGACTGCCTGAACGTCTATAAGTTGGGTCCGATCCTCTTTTTGCTAGGAGTGCCGGCTGCGTTGGAGATTTTCTGGGCTGGTCCTTTGCTTACAGTGGCTTATGTTGTTTACCTCGGTTGGTCGCTTCGTCGACGTTGCGCGGTGGTTCAGGCCGACGGTATCCGATTTGGGACCTCTGGAAAATTCGCGACGTGGGCCGATATCCGTTCCACTACTCAGAATCATACGGAACTCATCGTTGAGACGAAGGACAATCGGTACGTCGTTGAAGGTCCGAACAATCTACTCCCTCTCGGCAAATTGATTGAGCGCAAGCAAAAGCCTTAGACCTTAACGTTTGATGCTGACAGCATCAACGTTCAGAGCTTGAGCACTGGTCTTGACGGCTGTATTCGTGGCTCGAGCACCGGTGTTCACAGCTTTTTCAGTAGCGGAAACACCCTTCACACCTGTGAGAGCTTTCGGATTTGGTAAAGGCAGGCCGTCAGCCACGGCTATGACCACCTTGCCCGTGGCCCACGCTTTCTCGCCGGCGGTACTATTAGGATTTCCCCAGGCTTCTCCGGCTTCTTGCGCTGGTCCAGCGATGGAGAGGTCATAGGCTACCGCCGCTGTTCTGGCCGCCACGGACTTGGGATGAAGAGCTCCGTGCCTGTCCACCATTTGGTCGGCGATTCGGTGCATCTCACGAGAATTGGCGCGGGCGTCTGTGAAGCTCCCCGGGCCCGTCTCGGGCATCTTTCGGTTGCGTTGCGCTTGCTGTTGCTGTAGCTCTTTCAGGCGTTTCTGATTGTGCGTTTCAGGGTTATGAATTGACGGCGTGTAAGAGTCCTTGGGGTCTCGGGTAGATTTGGCGGCAGCCGAGTTCCCGTTTTTCGGTGTAGGCGCGGTCTTGAGATTTGCGATTGATGTCGTGTTTTGATGATTATGTAATTTCTTGATTGCCATGGGTGAATCTTAGAGTAGAAAGGGTCGTCGGTTCAGTGACCGTTGTCAACATTCTTCCTCAAAGGTCTCCCTTACCAGTCGGATATTCGCCCCGCGCTGGATGCCGGAGCCTAGGGAGTCTACGTGCCTTACCACATCATCCATTTACTTCTAGGAGGCCGCTGATTTAATCGGACCGAGTGAATCAGCGGCCCCCTAACCACAAGGGCTGAGAAACCACTCCTCACAGAACATGTAGTCGTGATCCTCAGGGTCCGTCTTCAAGAACGAAAGCGGGTCAGACTGTTCAGCCGGTTTCCCATCGGTGGGAGAAAGACTTCTCTCCAAACTTGGTGCCGGTGACTCGTTATCTCCAACGTAATCGAAAGTGAGCCAACCCAACGGTGCGTTCTCGCCGACCAGACTCTTGGCCCGCGCCTGGGCGATAGGGCAGTCGTCCTCCGCCTGCCCCTTCGGAGTCTCCGGTTTAGCGCGAACCTTTTGCCAAAGCCGAGACAAACGATGGGTCAGACCCTTTTTGATCAGGCCGTCTCCTTCTCTATCCCGAGTACTCAGACGAAGGACGTCGGAATGGAGGGCCCCCTGCTCTGCCTCCTTCTCATCGACGCTTGAAACTTCTCGAAAGAGACGCATCTCGTGAATACGGTCGGAGGAATTTCCCAGGGTGACGATTTGGCCCAAACCTATCATGCTCATGATTGTAGCTTTAACAGGGAGCGGAAGGAAGGGAAGCGTGATCTTGAATCTGAAATTTCCGGGATGCGACAACTGCTCTTCCTATATCTCTTCCTCAGTCTTCCGGTGCTGGCTCAAACACCCGACGATCTTCGTTCGCTTATGCAAGAAAGGGCCAAGATTCAGGGGGAATCCCGCCTGGACTCCATCGAGGCTCTCTTGGAAAAAAATCCGAAGCTTCTCCAAACTCCCATTCTCAGGCTGAACGGCCCGGGGGAGCTTCTGCCTCTCCACGAAGCGATCTTCGTCGGCGATGTGGAGTTGGTCGGTCTTTTCATCGAGCACGGTGCGGACCTCAACGCTCCCTCCGGCAAACGAAAGATGAGGCCTCTTTCTTGGGCCATGAACGATCTGATCGAGGAAAAGAAAACTATGACGCTGGTCGGCATGCTGTTAGAGAACGGCGCCGACCCAAATCTGGGAGATAAGCTTGGCAACAGTGCGGTCCATCGTTGGGCGGCACGGCGAGCCCTCAGACGAGAGTCTATCTACCCGGACATGCTGGACGCTCTCCTGAGGTCTGGAGCGAACGCTAGCGCCACCAATAACTCCGGGCTCACGCCACTGATGATCGCGGTCACAAACCACAACGCTCCCGCGGTCAAGCTCCTGCTAGCCGCCGGAGTGGATCCGGTCCAGAAGACTCGTTTCGGCACGGCCGTGGAACTGGCCGAAGAACAAGCCGAGCGATCGAGCGCCGACCCCGAAGCAGCCGAGGTTCTCAAGCTCCTGAAGAAGTCAAGGCCGGCCTCAGCCCCCGGCGCGCTTGACTTTGAGCCCGTGCGATTCCAAGATTTCCTGGACTTTATCGCGGTGGTCTCCCTGAATTTCGATAGTATCGCCCTTGACGGTGCCTCCGGCTCCGCAGCTTCTCTGAATCTCCTTGAGAATGGCGGTGAGATTGGATTTAGACATCCGGGTCTCGAAAACGACCACCATATCCTTGCCCCGACGCCGCTCCCGCCGCATCTTGACGTTTCCGGTACCGCTGGTCAGCGTCATCTTTTTCTTGTTGCACACGCACGGGAGGTGCTTGCACTTGGAGCACCAGTCCGGGTCGGTTGAGTAGCTGAGTTCCATCAGAGGTCCCTTCGCGTGAACGGTCGGTGGGCCCTTGATGAATCGGTCAAGACAGTACCCGAGAGGAGTCTTCCGTTTCCTCCGGCTCCGGACTGTACACCTGAACTTCCTCCGAACGTTCCAGAGCAGTGTCGAGGTGTGCTCCGCTATCGATGATCGCCTTTGAAGCTCTCGCCTTCGGGCCTATCCGCGCCCCTTCAAGGACGACGCAACCGTCTAATTCGGCTCCTGCGTCGATTCGGACCCCCGTGCCGATAACGCAACGGTGCACCTTACCCGCCACAAACGATCCGGGGGCAAGCACGCTGTCGGTGGCGAGGCCTTCTCCCTCCAACCGCGCGGGAGTCCGGAAACGAAGGTCGGTGAGGAAAGGCCATTCGTCGCTGTCGAGTGGAAGTAGCTCGGGATCCTCCAGCAACTGCATGTGGGCGTGCCAGTAGGCGTCGACGGTTCCTACATCTCGCCAGTAGCCCGTGTGCTCAAAACACCTCACGTTGTGGTCTTTGGTCAATCGGGGGAAAAGGTGATCTCCGTAGTCGCCGAGTTCGTCTAGCTCCTGGTCGAGAGCGTCGAGGCACGAAAAGAGTATCTTGGGATCGCAGCAGAAGATCTCCATTCCCAGAAGGCGCTCCTCGGTGTTTTCGGGCTTATAAAGAAACTCTATCACCTTGTCTCCTTCTGTCTTGAGCACGGAGTAACGAGACACGTCCATTGACTTGGGCGCCTTCCAGCAGAGCAGGGAGACGTCGGCTTTCGCTTTAAGGTGGTAGTCGATCAATTCCTGAAAATTGGCTCGATAGATATGGTCGGCGCTCATCACCAGAAGCAAATCGGGAGCGAATTCCCTCACCAAGTCGCGCTGCAAGAAAAGAGCCTCGGCGTTCCCCTCGGCGAAGCCGTCCTTCTCGCCTCCCTTGCCTTGGAAGGGAGGAAGAACCATCAACCCTCCGTGAGTGCGGTCCAAATCCCAGGGCCGACCGTTTCGCAAATGGTCGTTGAGTGAATGGGGTCGGAACTGTTCTACCAACCAGACATCGGAAAGCTTACTGTGGTGAATATTGCTAAGAACAAAGTCGATGAGTCGGAAAGTGCCGAAAAACGACAGGGCGGGTTTGGCCCGGGTTCGTGTGAGATCCCCGAGGCGAGTGCCTTTTCCGCCGGCCAGGATTAAGCTCAAGACTTTCATAGACCGCAAAATTGACTCAAATCTCCCTCTGAACCTGCCCTCCTACGTATAGTCAATCCACCGGCTTTAGGATACTCTTAACTAGGATATGTCCTAGCCCTCGATGAGCTCCAGATTTGCTCTCGGCAAGGTCATCCTGGTCCCGTCACCCAGTTCGACCTCGGCTACCCGAACTTTGGCTCCGGAGGGGATCACTTCCGGCTGTACGGGGAGCCCGACAACTTTACCGAGGTCGCCGAAGTGAGGCTCCCGGATGAGACGGACAGGCACGCCCACGGCAAGCTCCAGGTCCGGCGGCTCCTCGTTCTTCTTTTCCCAATCGGACTCAAGGTCGGTGACGATGATTTCCGGTCGGATAACACCCGCTCGAATTTGAGTGGCGCCCGAAAGCGAGGCTCGCTTGCCCGTGCGTTGCTGAAGGAGTTCGAAAGTCTTAGCCGCTATCGAGAGCGGTCCGAAGCCTTCGGTGATAACGAGAGTGACGCCAAGCTTCTCGTTGCCGGTAATGGCGACTCCCAAATCGTAGCCGAGCAGCTCGCGTACATCGCTATCGTCGATGCCTCCAGCTATCAGGGCCGAGACTCCGAGTTCGGCGGCTCTTCTCACCAGCGCGGCGCTGGCGTGGCGTCCGACGACGAGTGCTTTCCCTTTATGAGTGTCGCTCAGAGTCTCAGGTGCAATCTCCTGGTCCGGACTCCTGACCGCCATCTCCAGGATCCCCGATGTCTCTCCGCCCAGACCGAAAATCCCCTGGATAAGCGAGCCATACGTCTTCACCGTGACTCCCTGGTTCTCTTCGACCTCCTCCACCACGCCGTCGACATAGGCCGCGATGTTGATCGGTATGGGTGGGGTCCGCATGATCACCTGACCGGTGGTCTTGGAGATCGACTCGACCGAACCGGAGATAGGGGCCGGGTAAGGGGAGCGAAAGAAACCAAAGAAGCCCTTGGAATAGGCCAGGACCTCCCCTTTTTTGATCTCTTCCCCTTCTTTCTTTTTGAAGATGGTGGCTAGCTCGGCCGGGTCCACACCCAGCTTGCTGGCCAGATTGACCATCTCCACCCGCCCGGGCAGGTCGGTTCGAGCCACCACCTGATCGTACTTGACCCGATCTCCCACCTTCACGTCTACCGTACCGGTGAGAGGCAGTCGCCGTTCGAATCTCAGGGTGGCTTCCGGAGTGACTTTCAGTCCCGGTGTATATGAGCCCATTACTTCACCCCCGAATAGCCCGGATAGAGTTCGAGCGCCTTGTTCCAAGCATCAAGCGACCTGAGTCGGTCGGCCTCACTGAGCTCGGTGACGGCGTTTTCAAAGGAGAAGGGTCGCCTACCCCGGCCGTCCAGAATAATACCCACGACGCCCCCTTGGAGAGTTCTGTTCACGGGCTTGCCCGGTCCCGCCCCGACATCCAGACCTTTCGCCGGGGTGATCATCGAAGCGTAGGGGCCCTCTTCTTTGCTCAAGGGGAGCGTGATCATCTCCCCGGCCCGCACCTGAGTGCGCTTTCCGGCCACATCTACCTCCATCACGAGTTGGCCCGGATTTATCTTGCCCACAGGAGCCACGCAGTCCCCCAGATAGATGAGGCAGTCTCGCTCAAAGACCTGAGTGGCGGCCTCGGGATGCACCTCGGCCAGGACGCCCAACTGGGGCATCATGAAAATACTGTCCACAGTCAGAGTCGTAACGCCCTCCGGCAGAAAAGAATCGATCAACATCATGGCTGTCTGATGGCGGCGAGGCGCGTGCGACAACACCCCGCCGGAGCCGATCACCATATCGACCTCCAGCATATTGATGAGAGTATCGGTGCCCCCGTCTCCCAGGCCGAATAGCGCCGAGATGTCGGACTGCTTCTGGACACCCTTCAGCCCCGTCACCAGCGACTTGTGCTGGTCGAAAGAGAGCCGCAGAGCTTCCCTTGCCATGGCCTGCTCCAAAATCAGCTCTTCCAAGAGATAGGGGATCGAGGTGGGACGGATCATCTTGTTCTTGATCCTGTTTCTCAACTCGCGTTCGTCGAGAGCGAAAGGCACCCAACGCATCACCATCTCGTGACCGGCTTCGGCGTAGACGTTGGAAAAGGAGTAACTCATTCCGAAGTTGGCTGAAACCGTGCGGTTGAACACGCCCTCCAGCACGGAAAAGACGTCGGTTGTGGCTCCACCGATGTCCACCCCGACGATGCTGATGTTGTGCTGCTTGGCGATGGTCTCCATGATCGCTCCCACGGCGGCGGGAGTCGGCATGATCTCTTCGTCGGCCAGCTCCATCAGCTTGGGATAGCCGGGAGCATGAGCCATCACGTGTTCGAGAAACTGCTCTTGAATTTTGAGTCGACTGGGCTGAAGATTCTCAGCCTCCATGGATGGCCGGAGGTTGTCCACGATGTCGAGCGCGGTCTTTTTCTCTAAGGTTTCACGCACAGCCTCGCGCGCGTCTTTGTTGCCCGCGTAGATCACAGGGAGTTGATAGGCGATACCCAAACGAGGCTTGGGATCGGCCGCCCCCACCACCTGAGCCAGTTCCACCACGTGCTTAACCGTACCGCCGTCAACACCGCCGGCAAGGAGCAGCATATCCGGCCGAAACTGGCGGATCAGTTCAATCTTTTCGTGGGGCAGACGACCGTCGTTCACGGCCAGCACGTCCATCACGATGGCGCCCGCCCCCAGGGCCGCTTTCTCCGCACTCTTGGCCGTCATCTCTCGGACCACGCCGCCCACGATCATCTGCAGACCGCCGCCGGCCGAAGAGGTGGAGAGATAGATATCGACCCCTCGATTGTTCTCTTCGTCGTACGGTCTGATGAGCCGGTTTTCCTCATCCAACAGTGGGCGCCCGATGAGCTCCGAGACCTCTCGCACGGCGTTGAGAACGCCCTGCGTCACGTCTTCGGCCGGCGCTTCCACCGTGGTCGGAGCCTCGCCCCGCACCGCCAGACGGTAGCCGTCCTCTCCCAGTTCGATCAGGATGCACTTGGTGGTCGTGCTCCCGCAGTCGGTGGCGAGAATGGAACGGATCGGCTTCTTACTCATCTCCGGCCTCCATCAGACGCTCCACCTCGAGCAGCATCTCCTCCATGGTCTCTCGGCTTTCAAAGAGTCCGACCGCGTCTTTGTGGAGGGTCTGAAAGCCGCCGAAGATCGCCAACGGTGTGGTGGCGAAAAGCGTCTGTTGAGCGACCACGGAAAACGGTTTCATGTTCTCCAACAAGAAGACGGCCGGAACTCCCAGGCCCTTGTCCACCAGCGTGCGCGCGAGTTTCTTATGAGAGGCTGCCAGACTCATTTGGCCCGTTTCTCCAGTCCGATCTCCGAGCAAAAGTCGACTGCCTGAAGGCGCTGGTCCTTGGCCATCGGGAGAAAGATGCCACGCTGGTTTTCGGTGGCCCGGCGAGTGCGGTAGGGAGACAGGAAGAGCCCGTTGCGATCACTCACGAAGGCGCGAAACCTCTCCCAAGAATAGTGTTTGACACCGAGCAGTCGCTTGATGGTGAGGCCCTCGGAATCGAAATTGTAAGTGCTCGGGAGATAGAAGTCGCGAAGCGAAAGGACCAGCGCCAGCCAGATGACCAGTGCCGGTACGGGGGATAGCCACTGCCAGAGCATCTGCAGCAGGATGCCGAGTCCGAAGGCCAGGGCCGCCGCTGTTTTCGGGCGGTCTTTGGCGGGGTGAAACGCGATCGTCATCCGCCCCCCACGGTTTGCAGAATCATTGGCCAGAACTCGTCTCGGAAGAACAGCATCCGCCCGATCAAGAGCGATATGCGGGCCATAACGGTGTAGCCGAAAGAGGCCCCGAGAGCGATCATCAAGACCCAAATGCCCACCCGGGCGCCGGTGCCGAAGACGATGCCCTTGTGAGGGACGGAGAAGTAAAAATAGATCATGCCGGTCAGCAGCCCGAAGACCAGAATCCAGTTAATAAAAGTGGTCTTGAAGTCGAAAGAGCCGTCGGCGGTCCAAACCAGGAGCGGCTTGATGGATGCTTGCACCTGCTCGATGATCATCGCGTCCATGGTGTAGACGATTTGAAGTCCGGCGTACATGCCCACCAGAAAGCAGAGCGGCCAACGACTGACCCAAGAAGTCTTGGGGGAGAGCTGAAAGAGCAGCATGATCCCGAGAGCCAGCGGGATGAGGGCAATCCAGTCGTGAGCCTGGAGTTTGTCCACAATCTCCGGCTTGATGGTGCCCCAGTAGCCCACGCACATCCAGTAGCCCGCGGAGACACCGACGTAGACGTGCTCGGCGAACTTGTAGAGCGGGTTGTCGCCCAGTAGGAACGAGAAGACGCAGATGGTGAGGAAGGAGGCGATCCAGAGACCCACTATCTCATTGGTCAACAACGGTTCCACTAGGGCGTGTCACCTTTCAGAATTTTTTGGCTCACAAAGTACATTTTTGTCTCCTTGGAGTGAAAATTTTCGCCTAATACCGAGCGTATTTCAGCAAATTTTCGCTTCAAGGAGGCGAAAACTGGACGCGTGAGGCGGAAAATGCTGGAAGGTGACACGCCCTACCTCTTCCCTTTTCTTTGGGTGAACTGGAGAAAGGTCAGGATGTTGGCCAAGATGATGAGACCGGCCACGGTGAAATGGGCGATCGACTGAGCCTCCATACCGCCTGTGGCCGAGCCTTCAAAACCGGTCAACTTCTCATATTCGGCAGCCCCGCGCAGTCCGCCGATCAAGCCGACAATCTGGTGGGAGGCGTAGTAGGGAAAATATTGGGGCGTCTGCACGGCGGTCGTTCCCACCACCAGCGGCATGCCGTATTCGCTAGCGGTGATGCGGATGTGTTCGAGCGCTCCCGGAAATCCGGCCGAGTAGGTGGCGACCAGGGCGAACTGCTTGAGTTGGGTCACGTTGCTCAACATCGGGACATCAGACAGTGGCGTGCCTCGGGTGTCGGTGGGGAATTGACCGCGAAAGTCGAGTCCCATCTTCAAGGGAACCGCTTCGTTTCCGGCTTTGTAGCCGAGATTGACGAAGTCTTCGCCATACTTCTTGTCCGGGTGGAGCACTTTCAATCGAGAGATGAGGCGGTTTATCAGAGCCTGGCCTTCCGGATAGAGGGCCATGAAGGCCACTTTCTGATTGTGACGCAGGGCCTGGTCGCAGGCAGCCAGAGCCATCGGCTCTAGCTCCACCGCAGTCGAGGGTCCGTAGTCGATGCTCATCAGAATAGTGGAGCCCTCGGGGAGGTCTTCATAAGCCTGGAAGCTTGCCTTTACCGACTCCGTCACTTCAATCTTGAGACCCATCGGGTTCATTAACGGGATAATGACGGACAATAGCACCACCAGATAGATGATACGACGGTCCAGATTTATCAGCTTTTCAACCACGCTCAGTCCCCTCCCAGGTAAGAGCGTTCGACGCCCAGGATAATTTTGAGAGAGACCGAGATCAGGCCGATGGCCGAAGCGATCTGAATCGCTCGCTGGCCGGCGTTGTTAAAGCCTCCCATGATGATGTCTTCGATAAAAACGGTGATGTCCCAACTGGCGGGCATGACCGCGCCCCAGATAGCTTCGCCCAGAGGCACCCTGAAAATCATGACCAGAAAGGCCGATCCCAGCAGCAGGGTGGATTCCACCGATCTGGCTTTGAAAGCCCGATAGGAGGCCGAGGCGATGAAGAACGCCGTGAGGCTGAACATGGTGGCGCTGAGCGGGTTGTAGATGTACTGGAACATCCAGTCGAAATAGGTGCCTTCTTCGATCGGCTGGTAGCCGGGATAGCCAAAACCGAGCCAATCTATGAAGAGGCCCACGTGGAGGGTGCCCGTCAAACTCGCCAGCAAGATCACGTTGTAAATCCAGCCTGGTGCTTTGTCTCGAATCTTCTTTCCATTCACGGCGAAGAGACTGATGGCCGCAAGGACATAAGCAAAAGCCGTGATCGCCTGAAACCAACCGGCCAGGTTCTTGCCGATGAAGTTCAGAGGATAGATGTAGTACTGGACGATCAACAAGATGCCCGAGAGGAAGGTGATGAAAAGTGGGATCTGTCTTCTCAGCATCAGACGCCACCTACCAAACTGACCAGCCAACTGGTGAGATGGCCGCCCAACGTCGCATCGACACTCAATACCACCAGCACCACCATCACGATCGCCTTGCCCACGTCCTGCCCTCGCAGCGACCCGACTTGCAACGGATCACCCGAGAGATAAGCCGAAGCCGCGAAAAGTTCTTCCCCGATCAGCGTATAATCGCAAGCGGCCACGAAGAACGGCAGCTGGTTGGCCTGGGCCGTGCCGGCAATCTGAATCGCTCCGGTGGCGTTGCCGGTCTCGGCGAAGATCAACGACTCGGCATAAAACTTACCCATGTAAAAGTTGGCGGCCGGCTTTTCTCTCACCATCAGCCCGTCCACACCCGCGGCATATCCGAACTGATCGTCGGAGATATAGCGAACCGACTCCACCGAAAACGAATCGGGTCTGCCGGCGATGGTGAAGGCGTCTCGGACCACCTCTTGGGCGGCGGAA